>Ga0209363_1000712_pt1 | contig 14030 bp, 5 predicted proteins | sample WorMetexBAHAMAS3_FD_187385 | JGI IMG/M metagenome (GOLD analysis project Ga0209363, IMG submission 187385) | Marine gutless worms symbiont microbial communities from Max Planck institute for Marine Microbiology, Germany - Inanidrilus exumae... | ecosystem: Host-associated > Annelida > Digestive... | reverse complement strand
CAATTTATCGACCGCTGAAGGATGAAAGGCTGAGTTGGCCTAGTTGGCTGACCTATAGCGGACGGCTTGCCCACATAAGTGGTCACCCGTCAGCTGCAGGTCGAGCGTGGGACAGGAAAGTTCGCCGGTCAAAGACCAACGTTCCACCACTGTGCCACGCAACCACGCTATAAGAGGTACGATTGCACAAAAAAATTCACTCAATGTCATCGTGATGTCGCTATTTCGATAGACCATATACGATTTGTACTAGTCATGTCTTCGTCTTATATCAGACATATCGTTTCTTGTGTATTAGCCTACCACGTCACATGATTGGAGACAAGTAGCTCAGCTGTCGCTGACAAACCCGCGCGACGCGCTGCATCACGACAGACGGCAAAATTTTAAATCAGTCACGTGACCATAATCACGCCCCTTTTGTTGGTGATATGTTATCCTGTTGTTAGAATTGATATAGCCTACTTCTATAGGCTACAAAATTTGACGACCTTAGGTTTAGCCGTTCCAGTGATATGATTGAAGCCCCAAAAATTTTTAATGGGTCACATGACCTGACTACGCCCCTATCAGAGACGGCTTTTTACGTCTTCCGTAGGCACATTTAACTTGCACATTTAACCTGTACATCAAATTTGGAGTCTCTGCGATCACCAATTACGAAGTTGCATAATGCAACGCAATTTACGCAAAATGTAGGCCTAGAAATTGAGATGGTTAAGGGTCAGCCAAGGTCATCGGCAACATAACCATTCGATAGAGCGCATACGACTTTCTATTCGAATTTAATACAAACTATGAGGCTATCTTGTACCGTTTTCGAGATATTATCGCGTATTTTCCAAAAGTTACAGAGGTCACGTGACAATGATCACGCCCCTTTTAGGGACAATGTGTCGTCCGTAGGCTGGCACTTGCACAAGATTCAACATGCACACCAAATTGGGAGTTTGTAGCTTAAGCCGTTCCAGAGATATCTTAGGTGGACTAAAAGTTTAAAATGATGGGTCACATGACGTGCCCACGCCCATTTCAGGGATCGACGGCTTATCATCTGTAGGATGGGACTTGCTACGGTCAACACATAGGCCTACCACACTTGAATTGTCTACGATTACCTGCAACGAAGAAATGAAAGGCAACGCCAAATGTAAAAAAAATCCCGTTTTGTGCCACCCTACTTGGGGGACATAGGGGTAACGCACTAGGTTTATCTATATATGGCTCGATGGACAGAGCATTGTCGACTTCCTATTAGCGATAATTGAACTTATTTACGCTAGCCTCGTGGCTGCGGCACTATTGAACGACATCTGTCGAAATCGGCGTTTTCTGAAGGCGTGGGTCACTTTGAGTGCAAATTTATGTTGATGTGGACGTCGCCCGCAATCCATCTATGTAGATAGAGGAACGATGTAGCTACAACCTTGTCCCTGGAAGTTTTCAAATAAAGAAACTTTGTAGCAGACTTTTTCGATAGAATTTGAATTTTACTGACAAAAAAAGCAAAATCGCGTTTTTTGGGGGACGTAGGCGTAACTTACACGGTTCATATATAGCTCGTTGGAAAGTGCGTAGTCGACTTCCTATTAGGCCTAGTGCTAATTAAACTTTTTTCGCCAGCTCTTACAGTTGAAACGCTATGAGCGGATATTGGTCGAAATTGTATCGTTCAAAAGGGGGTGGGTCATTTTGAGCGCAAATTTCCGGGGTAGGGTTTCTTCCACCAAAGACTCTTGGTGTCAGAAAACTAGAGTCCCTGGGCTATCACGTGATGTCGTTTGCGTGATCCTATGTTTAGCCGTTTCGATACAATACCGGCGTGTGACAGACACACAGACAGACAGACACACGGAGACACACGACGACGGCATCGCTAGCACCGTGCGGGTGAAAAGTATTGCAATATAATTATCGTTGGCATTACTGCATATGAAAATATGCCAAAATTTAATATCACCACTTAGCGAGAATAAGAAACAGTTTGCAATGCTTGAATTAAGCCAATTGTGTGTCGTTATTATGTGAGAATCTTTAAAGAAACATTCTGCTATTGAGTACTGCACAAAAGAACCGAAAAATATTGCGATGCTTTATGCAATACTTAAGAACAAAAGTATTACGATCTCTGTAGCAATAGGCCTACCGAAAAAGTACTAGGCCTACAGCATTGTAACAACAGCACAAACTGCAAACTGCAATCTACGATAGTTGAGTTTGAATTTCAGAATGCGTGAATAGGCCCCGTTCTTATATTATAACTAAGAAAAACTGTCATCGATCGAGAATCGAGGTCGGACCGACGCGTTACGACGTTAGCACGCCCATATGCGCTGTACATTGGTATGTGACACACACACACACACGCACACACAAACTTAAGTTCACAGGTCAATCGGTTCAAAAATGTAGAGTGGAGACAGACGGACAAACAAACAGACCGACGCTATCGAGTGCTGCAACTTCCCGGCTAACGCGGTCCATTTGCGTCGCCAGCTATGGTGCACTGGGGCACGTGCCTCCCCCTTGACTTACGACAGTTCAATATTTTTTCAAGGTACTTTGACTTATACAAAGTCTGACAGCGACTATATTATGTCGACAATCGCCTCGTGTAAACACCCAGTAACTTTTGTGCCCCACGTGGCACCAAATCCTGGCAAAGCCATTGACGCGGTCAATAAATATGCGGCACTGAGTAAGACGTTGTTGTATAATGGGTTAATCGTCCTATCGTAAGCAAGAGTAAACCACAACTGACTGCTGCAGCAGCTTACTGCGTGTGCGATGTTAACCCCTTACTCCGATCAGCCCACCTCATACCTATTCCGAGAACACGTACCACCAGATACGGATGATTTACTCATCACGATTTCATGCCCTCATTGTGCGGCGGCGGCCGACTTGTGCGCCACAACTCGGACACGTGTGAACCACGTCTTTGCAGCCGTCAATCACAAACGGAATCCAACACAACCTATGTGCCACATCATTTAGGCCTACAAGCGACAGCTCGATCAATCAGTAAATCAACAGCAGTAAGTTTTCTGTCACTGCTCACGGGACGCAACAATCGGTTAGTTATTGACATTCGAAAAGAAGTACAAAAGGTACCGCGTGTTGCGTGCGGTGGCACTGCGGTAGGGCGTTGGACTTGCGATTGACAAGCTTAGTCGCGGGTTCAATTGCCAGCCGGTCCGCTTTCACGTAACGGTCAATTCAGCCCTGCATCCCTCCGGGGTCGCTAACACTTTCGCTGCCTTGCCCGCCGGATATTTCCGGCGTAGGAAATGAATAATAATACCCAGACTGCCGGATGAATCCGGCGACGCTAGAGACTTGGTATTATATTGTTTTCCGGTCTGGCAGTTAAAGGGCTAAATCGAGTACCTGTTTCTGCTGGGGGTAAAGGCGGGATTCTCACCTCAGGTAACACTGTGTGGTCCCATATGGCATGTGAGCTTACTGCAGCGGTGAAGATAAGGTATTGCTAACTGCTATACACTGTTTATTTATTTCACTTTTATGACATCCAGAACTTAATTGATTTTGTCACATATGATTAATTAATAAGGCTAAACCCCCCAAAACATTGCCTCTTTTATTTACTACTTCTCGCAGGCCACTCCGTGATGCACTTAGGGTTATAGGACATCAATTCTAACTACCGAACTGTATATATGAATGCTATAAACAATCTTTTATTGCGAGTTCCCTTTTTACCCGCTCGGCGTTAGCTATGCGCGAGTATTAGCCGTCGTCGTGTGTCTGTCTGTGTGTCTGTCTGTCACACGCCGCTATTGTGTCAAAACGGCTAAACATAGGATCCCGCAAACAAACGCCACGTGATAGCACAGGGACTCTAGTTTTCTGACGCCAAAAGTCGTTGGTGGGCGATCCCCTCTTTCCCTGAAATTTGCTCAAAGTGACCCATTCCCGGTTTACATTATTAGTCCCCCTAAGATATCTCCGGAACGGCTTATGATAGAGACTTCGAATTTGGTGTGCAAGTTGATCATAGCAAGTCCCAGCCTAGGAACGACAAACTGTCTCTGAAAAACAGCATGGTCATTGTCACGTGACCTCTTTAACATTTGGAAAATGAGCAATAATATCTCGAAAAAGAAATATCTCCAACTTCCGTCGTAAAACATGCTACAAAGTTTCTTTGTGTGAAAACTTCCAGCAGCAGAGTTGTAGCTACACCATTTCTTTATCTAATAGTCCATAGACACATTGCGGGCTACGTCCCCATCTACGTAAAATGTGCGCTCAAAGTGACTCACGCCTTGAGAAAACGACGATTTCGACAGATTTCTCTTAATAGTGCCGCAGCCATGAAAGCTAGCGAAAAAGTTCTATTATGGCTAATAGGAAGTCGACAATGCGCTTTCCATCGAGCCATAAGTGAACCATGTGTTACCCATAAGTCCCCCAAAGGGTGGCTCAAAACGAGAATTTTACGTTTTGCGTTGCCTTTCATTTTTGTTCGTTACAGGTAATCGTAGACACTTCAAATTTGGTGTGCATGTTGATCATAGCCAGTCCCAGCCTGCGGAAAACAAATTGTCCCTGTTTTGAAAGGGGCGTGGGCAGGTGACTTCTGTAACTTTTAAAAATAAGTGATAATATCTCGAAAACGGTACAAGATAGCCTCATAGTTTCTGTTGAATCCGAATAGGAAATCGTAATGCTGTATCAAATGGTTATGTTGCAGATGACCTTGGGTGACCCATAACCACCATAAACCACCTCAGTTTTTTCATTTTGCGTTGTCTTATGTATCTTCGTAATCGCAAAGACTCCAAATTTGATGTACAGCTTAAATGTGCAAGTCATAGCCTACGAACGACAAACCGTCCCTGATAGGGGCGTGGTCAGGCCATGTGACCCATTAAAATTTTTTTGAGCTCCAGTCATAGTCTATCACTGGAACGGATGAACTCATCAAATTTTGTAAACGTGCAGGGTATATCAATCCTAGCAACAGGATGACATATCACCCACAAAAGGGGCGTGGTCATGGTCACGTGACTGTTTTAAAATTTCCGTTTGTCGTGATGCAGCGCGTCGAGCGGGTTTGTCAGCAACAGCTGAGCTACTTGTTTACAAAATTTTTAAAATAACTCACATCATTTTCGTGTTATTTGAGTTTTTTATATATTGTTGTATCCAGCTACTTTGTAATATCATAGTCATAGTGTATTTTTTATTTTATATGCCTGAATGCCTTTGAGCGAATCATGGATTTACTCTATGTGTCCAAAGAACGGCCTTTACGCGCCGTAACAGTAATATGAATTTTAACTCAACAAGAAGAATCTAACATGCACGTTAAAAAGGTATGACTATTAACCGTAGCGGACCTGAGCGTACCGCAAGGGACCCCAGGGGCTGAAATAGGAAAATGTCATTAGGTTAATATAAATCGGGGTAGATAAGAAAGTATGGGGTCTGTGCCCTAAGCGGGGTCCAGGGGCAAAACCCCTGGTGGGGTGTTAGGGGATGAAGCCCCCTGAAGCTTGAGAGGTTTTATTACCGCGCAACGCTATGCTAGCGAGGTATAATGTTGTCATCAATTGTCCGTATGTCTGTCTGTCCGTCTCTCACTAGTCGGAGTTCTACAAGGATGGCTAAACATAGGTTCTCACATACAACGCCGTACGATAGCCTAGGACTCTAGTTTTCTGCCGCCAAAAAAGCTCGGCGAAATTCCAACGGAATCACCCTCAACGGGGGCGTCAAATAGAGGTGGGGCAGGTTCAAGTCGGCCATTTTCGACTAATATCTCGCTATATCTCACAAACGGTGCAAGATAGAGACATATTACTATGGAAGGCCAAAAGCAACTCGTATGCGCTCTATAATTGTGCTGTTATAATAACCTTGGGTGATCCATAGCTATCTGACACCACCCCATTTTTCACATTTTGAATCTCTTTTCATATCTTCGTACTGGGCGGAGATACAGACTTCAAATTTGGTAGTCATGTAATTAATTCGATCCTAGTCCAAGAATGACAAAACATCCCTGAAAGTGGCGTGGTCAAGTCACGTGAAACATTAAAATTTTGGGGGCATTAGTCTAGTCATAAATCATATCTCTGGAACGGCTGAAGCTAGAGTGATCAAATATTGTACATCGATAGGCTACATCAAATCCCAGCATATGGCATTCAAATCACCCTTAAGAGGGGCTTGGTCAGGGTCACGTGACCCATTTTACATTTTTGGTTTCCAAAGATATTCCTGAAACGGCTAAGCTAAGTCGTCAAGTTTTGTACACAGGTAGACTATATCGTAGTCTAGCTTAAGGGTAACAAACCACCCCTGAAAATGGCGTGGTCAGGGTCACGTGACCCGTTTTTTTTACATTTTTTGCCACAATTCTATTTTTGGACATGGTGAAGCTAGGCATTTCAAATTTCTTTTGTTGATTGATAGACAGGAGTGCTAGCGCATGCATGGTATGTTACCCCCGAAAGGAACGTGTGATGTGTCACGTGACCTCGTTAAATTTTGGGAAATAAGTGATAATACCTCGTTAACGGTGCAAGACAGAGACATAACTGCAATGAAACACTAATAGGAAGTCGTGTGTGACCTATCGAATGGCGCTTTGACAGTACCCATGAATGACTCTAAGGATCACTTAAATTGCTGTTTGAAACCTTTCTAACTCCCGTATATACCTCGTAAGAATTAGCTCAAATTTACTAACATAGCGCGTCGCGCGGTCCCTCTGCAGTAGCAGATCTTTTTATCTGAGAAGCTGACATTCGCCTATTCATGCCGCAAAATTAGGGTTTGGGCTATTGACCCCAAATAATTATTATCATCGAGACCCCCAAAAGACATCAGTGGTTGCGAAAACACGTCGTTTGAGCCATTATGCGTTAAAACCATCCACTTCCTGGGCGGACGTAGTGATATTACCATCCAAATTAGTTCAAGGGTTTTGGGAGGGTGGGGTGCGAAATTTGGCCTCTCCTACTGACTTTGGCATTGGCTTCTACAATGCGTATTGCGCTACACGTGATAAAACGCAGTGATGAATCTAAAGCCCCGTCCACACCAGCAACAATGTCGAAGCAACATTGTCGAATGCTGACAATGTCGAATGTTGCTTCGATATTGTTGCCGTTTTTGGCAACAATGTCGAAGCAACGTTCGACTTTGTTGCCAAAAACGGCAACATTGTCGAAGCAACAGGCAACTTTGTTGCCTGTTGCTTCGACAATGTTGCTTCGACATTGTTGCTAGTGTGGACCGGGCTTAACAAATGCGATGTCATTTAGTGTGTTAAATATCACCGTTAGTCAAGTAACGCACGCCAGTGTAATGGTATAGGCCTAATGTTAGTTAAGTAACGCCATAATGGTATAAACACTTAGATTAAGAAGTAACGGTGCAGAACATTGAGACTTTATTGCGGTCAGGTGCCACTTTAATAACGTCAAGAAGATATTTATTACGGTCAAGGTGCCACTTTAATAACGTCAAGAAGATATTTATTACGGTCAATATTGACCGTACGGTCAAGCTATTTTAGCCCCTGCTTGGGTCAACATGGATAGCGCGGACGAGTGATTAGGAAAGTGCGTTGTAATGGCCTCAGTTCTGTTGATGATCGAGCCCTTTCGCAATAGCTGATGCAGGAAACATGAACGCTTAGTATCATTCGCTTAATAGCAACCAAAATAACCGACCACGGTCCACCATTAACAAGCCGAATATATGTAAGTGTTCCGGGATGTATTGTCAGCCAGCCCCTGATACGATACGATACGATAGATTAGCGTGCGCTCAAAAGCTGACGAGATGGCCAGCTTAACCTAGCGCACGGCCCAGAAACGAAAAAATAAGAAAAAAATAAAACCAAAAACCGAGTAGCTATCCCAGAAACATTGCAGGCAAAAGTCCGTGGAGGCAATACCAAAGAACAATCCCGCTGCGTGGTTACATGTAATTTTTCTATTATTATACGCGTGACTTGCGAACCGATTATAAGCCTATGACTACAGGCTATTTGGGTTACTATAGGCCGGGCGTTTTTCATTTTCAAATCGTTTTCCCGAAAGTTGAACTTGTGTTTAAAATTACAGCGATGACTTTTATTTTTTAACGTTTTTGTTTGACTATAGCGTAAAAATTCTAACGTGACGATACGATACGATATACGATACGATATGATACGGTAGATTTACGTGCGCTCGAAAGCTGACGAGATGGCCAGCTTAATCTAGGCACAACACAAAAAACGAAAAATAAGGAAAAACTAAAAAAACAAAAACCAAGTAGCTCAAAAGAAACGGTCCGGGTAATGGTCCGTGAAGGCGGTTCGGGGAAAAAGTGAAACGACGGAGGTAGGATTTGTTAAACAGGTAGGTTTTAAGCCGGGAGTGAAAGAGAGAGGGAGTTATAGATGTACAGAGTGGTGAAGCAGAAGAGAAAGAAGTGATGGGTGAAGGATTGAAAGAGAGAAGAAGTAATGGATAAGCAGAGGGGTGAATCAGAAGAGGAAGAAGTGATGGGTGAAAAAATAGGTGCGTCGGAAATGGAGGAACTGGTACCAGAAAGAGTTTAACGGAAAAGGGAGTTGATTCCAGAGACAAGGTGAAGCATAAAGAAAAAAGCGATCAGTTGTTTTTAGAGAGAATGATGTCGGTAGCCGAGCAAGAGTAACAATGGATGGTCACGTGACCCGTTTTTTAATTTTTGCCCCAATCATATCTTTAGAAATGGTGAAGCTAAGCACTTCAAAATATTGAAATTTCTTTTACTGATTGATAGACAGGAGTGCTAGCGCATGCATGATATATTACCTCCGAAAGAGATGTGTGATGTGTCACGTGACCTCTTGAAATTTCGGGAAATAAGTGATAATATCTCGTTAACGGTGCAAGACAGAGACATAACTGCAATGGAACACTAATAGGAAGTCATATGTGGCCTATAGAATGGCGCCTTTGACAATACCTTGTGAATGATTCTGAAGGCCACTTTGTTGTTTGAAACCTTTTCTAACTCCAGTATATACAGTACCTTGTGAAAATAAGCACGAATTTACTAACATAGTGCGTCGCGCGGTCTCTCTGCAGTAACAGAGCTTTTGTTATCTGAGAAGCTGACTTTTGCAGTAAAATGAATAAGTTTTGCTGATTTCAGCATAAGCGTGACTATAAGAAATTAGTGCAAAATAATATATGGCCAGTTTTCGATTTTTCAAGATGTCGGCCGTCCGCTATATTCGATTTGTAATAAGCATATTTATACCACCCACGAAGAGTACTTTGTGGTCTCTAACACTGTGCAAAATTTGGTTGGAATCGATGCAGTAGTTTCGATAACGTAAACGTTTTAATATTTTGCGTGTTTGGCGTAAAACGCTTATTCATGCCGCAAGATCAGGGTTTGGGCTTTGGACCCCAAATATTAATTATTATTATCGTTGAGACCCCCAAACCCATCAATGGTTGCGAAAACACGTCGTTTGCGCCGTTATACGTTAAAATCGTCTCAAAATGTGACCTGTAGCCCCGCCGAAAAACCGGATAGATGTATATATATATACGAATATGTTAACAAAAAAATAAACACGGGAACGCGTTTTTTGACGCATGCGCAGATGCATAACGGCCAAATGGATTTCCGCCAAATTTTGCACATCCACTTAGTGTGCGGACGTACATAGTGATATAATTTTTCGACTCGCCATCGAAATTGGTTAAGGGGTTTTGGGAGGGTGAAGGTGCGAAATATGGCCTCTCCTCCTATTGATGTTGGCATTGGCTTCTAACAATGTGTTAATGCGCAGTGTTGGAAGATGGTAGCGCAATAGACTATGCAGTGCATGCGACATGCAAAGTGATGAATCTAACACATGCGATGCCATTTTGTGAGTAGAATATCGCCGTTAGTCAAGTAACGCATGCCAGTGTAATGGTATAAACACTCAGATTATTTTCTTTTTTTATTATCGTTGTATTTAGTTTTTAAGTTAGTCTAATCTTGTGTGTATTACTTTTATACGCATGTCTCTGTTTATGTGGCATGTAAGTGGCGCTACCCGCCCTTTGCCACGTTGATTTTAAATAAATAAAAATGAAATTAATTAGTAACTGTGCAGAACATTGAGTCTTTATTCAGGGATGTTAACAAGGCCAGAGGTGTCAAAGCCAAGGCCAAGGCCGAAAATGCGAAAGTAAATTTTTCCACTAAATGCCAGTCTTTCAATTTCGAGTCATTTTCGCTGTTCCCTAGAAAAACTAAAATAAGTAAGTAAGTAAGCTTGACCTTTTATGGCAAGTACTTAGTCCCTCTCAAATGTTGAAATTCAATGCACATTCACAATAATTCAGTATTGCGTTATTTATATAATATGGCAGTTGGATTGTTATTTATTACGCTCAGGTGCCACTTTCATAACGTCAAAAAGATATTTTTACGGTCAATATTGACCGTACGGTCAAGCAATTTCAGCCCCTGGCGGATTCGATAAGGAGTAGGACCACAACGGAGTTGGATTCGACTACAACGGACCTACTGCGGAGACATTAGCCCATCCTAACTTTAAACTCTATAACCCTAGCAATGCTTTAAGACGTCCGAAAATGGGCTAAAATGTCCACAATAGGTCCGCTGTAGTCGAATACAAGTCGATTGTGGCCCTTTTCTGGTCCGCTGCGATGACTAGTCATATCGCGTTAAAAATTACTGCGCCAAAACCAACCCGAAAATGCTAAGACATATAGCCATGAACCACACTGCGACTCCAATCTTGTAGGAAATCCGAGTGAGAACGGTTTGGTGACAGTTTGGACACGTCTTTAGCAGCGGATTAGCTGAAATTTCTGGCAACCTGTTATATGTTCTTGACAGCGGAATTGCCTTTGTCATTGCCGGAGTAACAAGCACTGTCATTGCCGACGGCCGCGCTTGGTAGTACGCACCTGCAAATCGATACAACTCAACTCAAATTTATTGTAACATACTTGCAGCTGAACAGCTCAATTGCTAAATATACACAATAGCCTAGGCCTATACATGTGCCAATACAATAAAACGTACAGTGATACAATAAAAGTACAATGAATAATGCAATAATACAATACTATAAATATATGGTGTAAGATAACTGAAGAGCAAATTTCCAAAACTCAGTCCATTTTTGGACTGAGTTTTGGAAATTTACTCTTCAATTGTTACAGTGTGATGTGTATGGAGTAGTAGGGATGGTGGCAAAAAGACAATGGATCTGTCAATTTGATATGTTTAATCATTGTATACTCTGTCCTGATAGTGGCCCAGTGTGTGCTGCACAAATAAACAGTGTCGTTTAGTGCGAGTATAAAGCCTTGGGAATTTTTCATAAGATCTGAGTCTAGAATTATGGGATGGTAACTTTGGATCTGGTAGAAGATGGTAAAGACAAGAAGTAGACTGGGTGATGTTATGGAAAAATTTACGAGAGATATCTTCTCTGAGACTGGCTATCGAGTTTAAATCTGCAGCAAATAGCATTGATTAGTACGGCATCCCTCGAGAGAAATTTAGAACAATTTGTATTGCTCGCTTCTGGATAGCTTCAAGTTGTTGTTTTTGAGATTTTGTTATAGCATAGTGATGATACAGGGGCACAATACCCAAGAACTGGTCTAATAACTGCGGTGTAGTAATAAAAACGTTGTTTGCTAGTTAGTCTTGCACTTTTATGCTGCTTTAGAAGGTATAACCTGCGAGTTTCTTTTTACCCACGCGACTCTACGCTAGCGCGGGTATTAGCCGTCATCGTGTGTCTGTGTGTCTGTGTGTGTGTCTGTCTGTCTGTCTGTCACACGCCGGTATTGTATCAAAAGGGCTAAACGTAGGATCACGCAAATAACACCACGTGATAGCCCCGGGACTCTATTCGGACGCCAACAGTCGTTGGTAAACGACCCCGCTTCCCCCTGAAATCGCGCTCAAAGTGACCCACCCCCTTTCAAACGCCACAATTTCGATCAATATTTGCTCATAGCGCCTCAACTGTGAGATCAGGCGAAAAAAGTTCAATTGGCAAAGACTCCAAACTTCATGTATATGCTGAATGTGCAAGTCACTGCCTACGGTCGACAAACTGTCCTGACCACACCCCTTATAGGAATGTGGTCAGGTCATGTGACCCACTAAAATTTTTGGGGCTCGAATCTTATCACTAAAAGTGCAGAACCTAAAGTCGTCAAATTTTGTACACAGGTAGGCACACAGGTAGGCTATATCAATTATGGCAACAGGATGAAATACTATAAACAAAAGGGGCGTGGTTATGATGACGTGACTGTTTTAAAATTTTGCCGTTTGTCGTGATGCAGCGCGTTGCGCGGGTTTGTCAGCGACAGCTGAGCTACTAGCTTAACCATGTTATCAACATGAACAGTCCATGACACTGCTAAATCAATGTAAACTCCAAGCAGTTTGAATGAGGAATGAATAGTGAATAGTGTCTGTTTTTGTTGGCGTGGTAGTAGTAGTAGTAGTGGTAGTAGTTAGCAAAGGCAAGTTGGCTTGAGCCGCAGGACAAAGGCGATATCGGTTCGCTATTATGAAAAGGTCCATTATTCCGAAAGTCCGCTATTCCGAAAGTATGATGACTTGAATCGCCCCCTGGCGGCAGCCAATTATCTCTGTTTTTATTTCAGTAAATAAATATAGTAGAGCCTATAAGTAGTGGCGGCGCCAGCTATGTGACTAAAGGGCTGAAGACCCCAAATTTTGGCTAAGCCCCCCAAACGTTACCAGCTAAAATTATTTTCTTTTCGAGTTTATCTAATATGCCATTAAGAGTAATTTTTAGCGAACGTGAACTGGCTGTGATCTATAGGCCGCGCAGTCTCTTTACGACAAGACAGAACAAGCCTACAATCGTAGACAGCAACTTGCCCCCAGTGCCGCCATCTGGCGAACTCGACCGAACGACGTTGTCTTTGACTGTGGCCCACCGGCCCCATTACGTGAAAACGTATTGCATTCTCGTCACACAAGGACCAAGCCACGACCACAGGTAACACGTATGGAAAATTTCGTGAAATTTTGACATGTGGTTTTTTAGACATGGGCACAGACAGACAGACAGACACACAGACATGCTAATCGCAATACTTTGCATTCCTCCCGGAGGCAACGTAATAATGAGCTTTTTGTTGTTGCAACCTGGTGATCGAGGTGGCTGATACTGTTGTGGTTGAGGGGAAGGCGGATACCAGTAGTAGTACCCGTACTGCTGCGGCGGCTGAGCTGATGGAGCATGCATCTGTGGATGTTGTGGCGACGGCTGTTGAAACTGCTCCGCTTTACTATCAGCTGCTGTCGAGTACGGTGGAGACGCCGACATATTCACCTGGAAAGATCATCAGCACAAACAAAATACACAATATAAAAACTAAAATAAGTCATTCGCCATGACCTGTTGTGACCTTGACCGTTGACCTTTGACCTCCAGAATTTAATGAGGTCATCAGTAGGGGCGATATTCCCCGTAAGTTTCAAGCCGGTTTATGAGATATCGTGGTAAAAAGGCACTCCTTACAATTTGCTCTTAATAGAGCTGTTTTTAAAATATTCGGTGCCCTCTACAAAGACACGTACCAAGATATCTGCAAATACTTTGGCATATGGACTGTGGAGGAGCAGATTTCTGCTCGCAAGAGTAAATTTAATTGAAGATACTGCGCATCGGAAAGCGCTGTATGTCAGACAATCTCCAAATTGAGGTAGCTGCGAAAATATGACATTTTACACTTAAAGAAATAAATAAATTAATTAATTAATTTAACTATGAATAAAGATAGAGAACATATAGAGCGTGACGTAGAAGACGTAACAATATTAACCATAAACCCAATAATATTTTATTGTGTTCATAGTTAATACTGTTACGTGTTCTACGTCACGCTGTATATGTTCTCTATCTTAATTCATAGTTAAGTTTATTTATTTATTTATTTTTTTATTTATTATGTTTCGTTTTTTTGCTACCGGATATATTTATG
>Ga0209363_1000711_pt1 | contig 14037 bp, 10 predicted proteins | sample WorMetexBAHAMAS3_FD_187385 | JGI IMG/M metagenome (GOLD analysis project Ga0209363, IMG submission 187385) | Marine gutless worms symbiont microbial communities from Max Planck institute for Marine Microbiology, Germany - Inanidrilus exumae... | ecosystem: Host-associated > Annelida > Digestive... | reverse complement strand
AATTCACACTGCTTTAGAAGGTAAATCAGTAACGTGTGGTATATCGAATTAAAATATGTCTAGCCTGTGAGTATTAGCAGTGCGTATAGGTCTGTGTGTAACTTTGTAGACTTTGTCCGGTTACCCGATGGCGCGGTGCCTGAAGTTCTGGACGAATATCTCAGCCGAGTTGCTGTTTCCGGCGTTACAATGTATGTCTTTGCTGTTTTTGCTTATATCATTAATTATGTAAGATGTCGTGTCAGTAGATCTGTGTTTTTTTGATTGCCTGTATTGTGAATAGCCAGTTCGGTGTGGAGGGTCATGCTAAAGACATCAGGCGACGCTGGCACGACTTGGGGAATGCTTTGGAGGCTTTGACAACTGCGCATGCAAGGGAGTTTTAAATCGGCAAAAATCGTTTTATTATAAACATGCGACTGTGGAAGCTTAATTTAAAGTAATTAAGTTTGAAGTAAACGAAGTAGGCAGCGATGACACCTCTGGCAGTGCTAGAAACAACTAAGCGAGTCTCACCCGCGTTGCCTGCATCGCCCGCGCAGCATGTCTTTAGTATTACCGTGTGTGGATGTTCCGCCTTGTAATATTGTAGAAAACGTAGACCCCAGCCGATATCTTTCTCATCGACTGGCTAACAAATGTTATTGGCTGGCTAACCGGCTAATTTTGGCTAGCCGTTATCTCAATGGCTTCAGGCAAAACGTGGACGTGCAGATCTGCAGATGTGCCAGTCGGTAAAATGAGAATGTAAACTGTGCACATAATCAGTGTATGTGGTTGATAAATTATGGATTTGTGGATTTAGTATCAATGATCAGAAGCAGATCTTGAAAATGATAGTCACTTTTGGAAATTAAATTTTGCGAAAACGAATAAACGAACCGATAGTGACTACTGAATAATTATCCAAATAGTTGCTTTTACGTGTAAACAATGTCAAAAGAAAATAGCGGTGGGAAGTTACGATACAGGAAAACGAAATTTAGCCAATACTGAAAATAGTTACTTTTATGTACTTTACATAAACCATGCATGTTGGCATTTGGCACTGATGCCCACTTATAAATCGGTAGAATGCAGATGTGAATCTGTGTTAACAATCCGTATTTTGCCATGGTGGCTAGCTGTCCGATTTAGCAAGAGTCTAAAGTAATTTGGCAAAAGCCCACATTACCATCTTTTCACCAGTTGCAGTGCTGAATGTGTTAGTTCGCTGTGTGTGCTAGGCAAACACATTCGCCTGCAGCATCAGGCAAACAATGTGGAATGCGCTCATGCATTGTGCACTTTCCCGTTTTTACCATGTTAGCGCTGTATATGCTGTAGTAGTGTGTCCATCTGTCTGTCCGTCTGTCCCTCTGTTTGTCCGCCACACACTGGTATTGTATCAAAATGGCTAAGCATAGGATCATGCAAACAACGACATACGATTTTCTAGGGACTCTAGTTTTTTGTCGCCAAATATCTCCGCAAAATTCCAACGGGGTCACCCTAATGGGGCACCAAATAGAGGTGGGGTAGGTTAAAAGTGGCGATTTTTTACCAATATCTCACTATATCTCAGCAACGGTGCACTGTAGGGACATGGAACCCTAATAGGAACTCGAATGGTGCTATGTCCAGTGACCCCTAACTACAAACCACCTCATTTTTTGACATTTTGTATCACTTTTGTATCTTCATAGTGGGTAGATATAGAGACTTCAAAATTGGTAGGCAGGTTGATCGTAGCAAGTGATAGCCCACAGATGGCAAACCATCCCCGAAAGAGGGGTTATCAGGTCACATGAACCATTTAAATTTTGGTGGGCACCATTTACATTGTACTGCTATTTATTAGTAGGATTGATATGAACTTTGCAGGCATTTGTGATATGAAAGGAGTTCATTTAGAGACTCGCATCATTTACAATGAGATTTCTTACTATCTTATTAACATTTTCTGAATAGCTAGGTTTGCTAATGTGACAGGTTTCCATGGTGTAAAGTTAAGCCATTGCTGCGACACAAGTTGGATATAGTGATGAAAGAATTTCAGGAACGTGCGCCGGTTGATTGTCAAACACTGTGTCCAAACATCGACAATATAAAGTTTGAAGATATGCACAAGCGTCTGCTTAATACTCTTGACCAGTTCACTGGGTAATGTATTAGGCTTTCATTTTGATAAGTTTCTAACTTTGTAAATGTGAAAGCAAATATTGTAAAATTGTGTAGGATGCATATGTGCATTGAATCAATTAACTGTACTGTAATTGATATATAGTTTCATGGTCATATGCTGTGGCTAGACAGTTATTGTAAAATCATAAAAGCCTGTATGACGAAATGAAAAGTTGATGCAGTTTGTAGATGAAGGAAATTGACACTGTGAGTCAAAAAAACAATATACTTGACTTTTGATCGTAACTTTGGCAAATATAGACCAATTTTCAAAATTCTTTCACTGACAGATTCCCAAGGAAACTATCTATGTAAGTATTACAGTCATCCACCTACCGTACGAAATTCAAAAATCTAAAATAACGGCTGAACTTTTAGTCATCCCATCAAAATTAATCGGTTTTACTTGAAACCTAACAAACCAACATTTAAATGAAAGACACTACAAAAACATCACAGTGATGATTTACTTTTTTATGCAATGTATGAAGCACAAAATGCAGGTAGTGCAAGAACATTGGGAATAAGATTTGGTGACAAACCCCTTGGAAGTTTTTGCAACAAACGACTTCACCATTGTCAGAAGGTGACCGTCTGATAATAGTGTTTGTAACTAACACTACTGCAGTCCACCTTCCTGATAAATTGTCAGAGAGTTAAAGCAAGTGATGAAAATGTCCATCTCTGGTACAACCACAAGCTTGCAGGCATTTATGTCATTCACTGGTGCGAGCTTCGTCAGTGACTGTCTGCTGCAGCCCATGTTACACGCAAATTATCCACTGCTTCAGTTCACTGACATCATGGATCCCCTTCTGAGCAGTGCTGCATTGTTTTCCAGATTTTATAGTCACAGGACTCAGACCTGAGCTGGTAAGGCAGCCTCATATCTCGCAAGATGAATTCTGAGGTGTTACATGCAATATGCCATTGAAATCAGCAGCAATTCCAATTGTCAAGTTTCACAAGGTAATGTAGAAACATATTTAAGGTGAGGTGGAGAATATTTATGATGTGTGTGTACAAAATTTCCTCAGGAATCTGTCAGTGAAAGAATGTTATAAATTGGTCTACATTTGCTGAAATTACGATCAAACGTCAAGTGTATTGTTTTTTGACACACCGTAGATGTTTTTGTTGTTTCTGAAGTTAGGAAGCATGTAAGTGGTTATATGCCTGTGTCAATTTGAGTTTTTCAGAGTTAGCAGTAGGCATTACAGTCGAACAAATACAGTAAATTTCTGTAGCATGACACTTGTGTGTGTTTTGCAAGTTGCAACCAACACCACAGTTGTAATGAAGCTGGGTTCACTGGTTCCCCCCGTAGTTTCATCGTCGACTTCTTTCAGCAGACAACTGTTGGGGATAAGTGGCAATGTGTGTGTTTGTAGCAGACACCTCCCAGTGTCTGTGAAAAGGTTCATCAAGTTGACACCACAGTACTATGTAAAATTACTCTAATACAACCAAAATAAAGTACTCTTTGTCGATTTTGTTTTGGTTATATTAGAGTAATTTTATATAATAAACCTCCCAGTGTCCAATATCTATGAGGATTACTGGCAGCAGTTGGGGATCAAGTTTGAATAAGTCCCGGGAAATATATTTGTCACTTTGAGAAATACTCAGAATTGTCATTGCTAGGCCAGACGATTCAGTAATGAGCACCAGAATAGTGGTTGGCAAGCTGAAGCTAAACCCTCTTCCCTCCTCTCCCTTCCCCTCCTCTCCCCAGCAAGATTAGTGAGATAAGGTCACAACTGTGTTTGAAAAGGCACACAAGTGCAAGATTCAAAACGAAAAACAAGCGTCCGTTGTTAATGGCAGGTGTAACACTGTACTGGGTTGCACAAAAGTCTGGGCCACCGTGAGTCATAGTGGTGTCTTATATTTCTGCATATTGTCACATTTCACGTGTGGTCGGATTTTAGTAAAGAGCTTATTACTAATTTACTGCTGAGCATTACGAAAAAACGAATTCTGAAAACTCTGTTTATTATTTATTGACGTCACAATTAACGATGTTAAAACGAACTTCGGATATTCGAAGCTATGGTTTTCAACTTGTAACTCGACTCAAATTTCACCAACTTGAAACTCAATTCGCGTAACTTGAGCCAGGGAGACAGTCAGGGCGTCAGCTTTGCAGCAAGATCATATGATCTGGCGCGTCCTGGTGTAGCGCCGCCACCTATGTTGGCAGTATCGTTTCATCTTTATTCAGCTGCAGATACGTCCATTGCGTTGCTGTTTACTGAGTAGATGCAGCTTCTACAATCAGAGCTTTGACTATTAAAACGAACAGGGTTTAACATCCTTTGTCACGAGCAAAAGTACAGTGGCATTTTTCATTAAAGAGTGGACAGTTGCTGGTTTTTTTCTTTATCACCCTGTAGGTGTGTAGGTTGTTGCATTTTGGATTTATTTTGTGATGTGTTGGATGCTGTATTAACACGTTTCGGTTGGTTGGTTGAAATGTCGAGTGTTATACTCGTGATTGTTTATTTTAGAACGCCGTTCACAATTCAGCGGTTGTGTGAGCTGGTGACAGACCCTACAAAGCATTACAAGAAAGCTGACAAATTTATGCGTGGCGTTGAAAAGGTAAGTTATGCAGCAAATAAATGCTGTGACTTCAACTTGCACAGATGCCGTAACTGTAAGCTAGAACCGCAAAGTTTCGGTCTGAGCCATCAAATCTTTAAGCTGAAGCCTTAACATGTGCATTCAGCTGCATACGTTTTGGGTGATTTTTTCCTGCAAATTATAGTTTTTAACTGATAATTTACTTCTGAGGCTTACTGTATATTATGTCGCCACGGGTCACTTCTAGAATACAGTGTTAATGCACAACTGAATCTGAGCATAAGTGCAAGTTTACGTTTTTCTGGCTCTATTTGTGTTGTACATTTTCAGTAATTTGACTTGTAAAATAAGTCAGTCATTGATTGTGCCATGCTGATTATATTGCACAGCTATTATGACGGTTTACAGCTTTTCTTCTTGTCTAATCTTCTGCAGGCTGCTGTTATCAGCAGGTGCCTGACTTCCTGATCTCTTATTAGCCAGCCTCTCTTTTCACCATGTCATGTTTTTTCGTCATTATATCACTCATCATATGAAGTCTTTTCCTACTTCTTGCTATTTGTTTGCCTTTTGTTCTTTCTTCTAAAATGTCTATTAACACGTCTATGCAGAATATGTTTTTGTTTTTGTATAATGTCAAGAAGCCATCTCTTTTCAGTGACTCTTTGAGTAAGACTTCGGTGTTGGTGATTTTGTCATAAATATTTCATTCTTGAGTGTGTGTGTTCCTGGTTTTTATTAACAACTGATTTATTTGAGGATTAGAGAAATGAGACATTTTTCAAAAGTTTTGTCACTCAACTTTGAAAGTTCATGCCTTATTATTGTATGGTTTGGTTCTAGTGTTGTTACGGTGGCAGGAATTTGCAACTCGGTCGATGGCGGTGTTTTTTTTGACATGCCACCGCGGTGCCGGTGGTAAATATTGGTTGGTGTCAAGGCTAGGGTTGTTAATTGGAAACAGGTGGATGTCACGGTTCGGTTGTCCTGGAATGAGCTAATTGCTCACTGCACGCAACGGTGGGGGGGCACTAAGTGAGACCGTCACGACGGTCTCACTAAGTACACAGCCTAGACTGTCCCGACAGTCCTGTCGTTTGCGTGTGGGGAAGCGGACGTGCGGGGGGGAAGGGCAGGCGGTATCACCGCCCACTGATCTCGCCGTGCATTCACGTTCACGCAGGGATCAAATGACACTGCCGAAGTCAGGGGCAGTGAGTGAGCGGCCAGAAAAACCGCTCAGCACACTGTAAAACGCCGCGATGGTGGTGTTGGTTCGGTGGTAGCCAACCACCGCGGTGGCGGTGAAAGTTCGGTGGTCGTAACAACACTATTTGGTTCACTGCCAGTCTGCCATGAGGGGTGACAAGACGGCGATGTGGCCTGTTTCCATGTTACTTTGGGCATTCGTTTTGATTACTGACTTGCAAAGTCACTTTTGTTGCACAGCAAATGCTGTTTGTTAGTCCTTTAGCGCACTGGTGCAAGTGGTGTCCAGTGTGTAAAAAAACTGCTCATGCAATCGCCATTTTGGTTCTTAGCTTGTGTGAAGCAGAGTCTGAGAGAGATAGACAGAGAGGTGTTGTGCTGAGATCATATCTGTCGATAGTATGAAAAGTTGTCATTTACGTTCCACTGTTAAGTCACGTTTAGAGTTGCTTCATGCTAATTACTAGTGTATGTGTATGTATATTAAGCTTATTTATTTGTTGCAGAATCTTGCAGTTGTTACGACTGTTGATTCATTTGGAAAGTGAGTGGGCCTTAAACTTCAGTTATTTCTGTGTTGCTTTCATTCTGAATGCAGTTTGATAGACCTTTACTTTATATACACATTTATGTAATTTCTTTCTATTTCATAATGACCATCTCACAGATTTTGCATTGATGCTGTTGGTTGCTGAAGTTGATGAACTTGTGATTTTTATAGGTCGACTCTTTGACTCTTTCACTCTTTGTGTGGACCTAATAAAGAAGGTCTCAAATGTTCATCCGTGCATACGTACGTACGTACGTCCGTCCATCCATACACAAAGAGTTTCTTCGATTTCAATGAAATTTAGCATGTAGGTAGAGGTCGATGAATGATGCACTACGGTATGCAGTATGACCCGATCCAAGGTCAAGGTCACGAGCTGTTCAAAGTTGGAAATCTAGCCGTTTTTAAAAGCTATCTTTTCCGCCATTTACAATGGGAGCTGGCAACTGACCACGGATTCTTAAACTACGGCACAATATCTAAATTTGTTCGTTTTGGATTTCTGATATTCGGCCTAGTTTTTGTGTCACGTGACTGAAGTTGGCACAAACGTCAGTTGCGAAGAGTCGACTGTCAGTCCCCGTACGGGGAACGGGGATAATTTTTAGTTATGCAATTTTTGTCATGTGCATGTATGTTTCAGCCGCATTGTGAGTGAATCAAAATCTCTAGTCAATGGCATCGACGCTTGCCCAGAGCAAACAGTGACGGTGAATCAGAATAACGTGGAAAATAAGTCTTTGACTGAGGAGCAGTTGAGTGGCTTATGTTTACCGTCGGAACCAGTGAATTCACCACCAGCCGATTCCACTGAAGCAAGTGTTAGCGGTAGTTCTTGGTTTACAGGCCTCACGTCTGTTGTCGAGTCGCCAAACTCCTATCCAAGCTGGTGTGATGGCGAGACGGCAGTTTCCTCGCAGAGTTCTGTCACCAGCGGTTCATCAAAGTCGGGCCGGTTGTCATCACTTGTGTTCGATGGTGATGCAGCCGACGATGAGGTTGAACCACCGGCAAAGCGACAGCTTTTGGACCACACTTCGTCGCCTGGTGATGATGTATCCACGACAACTGTATTTTCACCTCTGCTTTGCCAGCTGCTTAGCTTGTCCGTGGAGAAGAATGAAAAAGGAAGCACTGACGATGACACGGTGGATGATTCTAGTGCCGACAGTGCTACAGACGACACGGATCAGTCACCCGACACGGACAAGAACGTCGAGGTAACTCCAGACAACGAAGTTGAAAATGAACAGCATCAAGGTTTGTCTGTCTGTATTCTGGTGTTCTAATATCACAGTACAAAATAAGTGGAGAAATTTACCAATGAAGAGATCAAATCTTATATGACAGACTACATACTGGATACACTCATCTAACCCATTCTTGTCTTATTAATCCTTCAGAATGCAGTAACTGTCATCAGTTGCTTTCCGTCAAACGCATACTAACAGAATGTACCTCTTATAATCTAACTCGACAGCAGTACTATTCTAATACTAATGTTAAAGATATCTTAAATCTTAAAAATTTAAACATACAATAAATTATAACCTCAAATGTGAAATACCAGTGTGAATTAAAAACATTGTTAAATTATAATCCACTAAACAGTCTTATCCATATGCAACTTACCTACACTGTTAGTACATATTCGCGATATTAATTTCTTTTTATTATATTTGAGAACTACTTTACTGAAAACTTAACATTTGTTAAAATATAATGTCTCACGAATTCACAGTAAATTATTACTTCAAATGCGTGATATGTGAGTCATGTCACAAACTGTCAACTTAAGTCGGCTTCAGGAGTCAAGTCGGATTTTGTAGGTGCCGCCGACTCCATTGTCAGAACGAGCTGGTGCAGTCTGTTTCGTTACAAGTTTACTTGCGGAAATTAAATGCAGATGTAAACAAAAAGAAAAATGCTCTGATCCAGATTGTAGTGCGGGTGAATTTTGAGTGATTTGCAAAATACAAATTACAATATTTTTCTGTTACCAGAGTATTTGTCGCTCCGTGTAACACTGAGCAGACTGGATAATGGTATATGAGTGACATCACTGCTGCATTCAAACGACACTCACAGACACATCTGTTTACCCTCATGTAGTCACCCCTGACCACCACCAGTGCCTCTGGACATTCGGACCCCACGGGGCTCTACAAATGCTGTTATTGTTATTATTATTAGAGTTGCTGCAAATACTTGCATACTTGATATGTTAATTACTGAATTATTGCAGTTTATCAGCATTTGGGCTTTGCAATTTACTGCATGCTACAGTACTTAGGCTTTCTGATCACAGAAACTGTTGACAGAAATAGTATAGAAATTTTATCTTGTTAATTATATTGTAAATATTATTCACTGTGTTTGTAAACAATTAACAGTGAATATTTATCAGTGATTTTTACTGCATATTATTATTACTGATGGATCGGTAGTTACAGAGCGTCACAGACATTGTTGTAATTTGTGTCCACAGGCAGCGAGATTGCAGTGAAGTCGGAGCTGTCAGAGTCATCTGTAGACAGTGCAAGTATGGAAGATTGTTCTTCAGAGGACGTGTGTAACAGCTCGGCAGTGGACGATGACAGTAATAATACAAGCTTAGCGGCCCCAGAATCAGAAAGTGATTCGGAACGTTCAGCGGCAGATCTGCTGGAGTCATCATCCGACAGCAGCGGAAATGAAGCGGATGAGTTGGATGTGTCATTCGCGGAAAGAGATAACGCAAATATATGCGTAGATGATGTGACGTGTGACCGTGTTCATGTTAGTACAACTACGGCTGATGGACCGTCTGCTAGTGCAATCAACTCGGCTGATACGAAATTGGCAGCTACAGCTGATATTGACAATGATGACCATAGACACTTCATAGGTTCCGATGGGCCATATGGTGACCTTATGCAACATGATGCTGTCATGTCTGAGTCACTTTTGGTATCACGTGTAGCAGTGGACTAGGAATTTTTATGTAATGAGATAGACTGTTCACTTTGTGGAGAAAATGCATGGTAAATGCTTACAGCCCAAATTTTTATGGGGCCAGCAAGAAGGTAATGGCGAGTACGGCTGTGAACATGTCTGTCCAAAGAAATGTTACAGTTCATAAATTTTTAGACATTTCATACTATGTGTGTGTGTGTGTGTGTACTGTATACATTACGAATTGTGTGATTGTAAGTCATGATTTTGTTTATTTGCGTATATTTTTTAACGCTTTGTGTAAATGTCAATGCCGTGCATGAAATGTGTAAATTTGCCACATGTTTTTATGACAAGAAATTGTAATGGTTGTGGCATGTTTTGTTTGACTGAAAACGGGCAAGAAATGGCTTGGTTGATAGCAGGCCACTTTTGTATAGTGCAGCAAATCATGTTTCCGTAAATCTGCACTTGTGCTGAAATTTTGTGTCAGATTTGACTTTTTGCCATGTGCATTGTGGGAAGGTACTTTGTGCAGCATGGCGTCGGATCGCATTGGTCATTTGAATAAAAGTAGCACATGGCAGCAGATCACTCGCAGTGTGCAATATTTGGTCACATTTCTGTAACTTGGAGGCCCAGTTAATGAACGTGTGTGTCAGGTCAGTGCATGCAGGCTGTCAGTGAAATTTGCAATGAGGACATTGACCCTTAGGAAATCTGGTTATTACTTATAAGTGTTTTTTATTATTGCATATTATGTTGAATGGCCCTTGGATTTTTGACACTGTTGGTTGGGCAGTGCCCTGTAAAAAATATTGCTCCAGTTGTCTGTCCCCAAAGTTTACCTTAGGCAGATCTTTAGAGCACGAGTTTTCAAACTGGTCTGCGGACCCCCAGCTCGCATTTTTTGTTATTCAAGAAAGCGGCTGGATACCGTTATTGGTGACAATCTAGGGTGGATTCCCTTCTGGTAGTCGGTAGCATAACAGCCCGTGTCCAGCTGACGCACTTGCTGTTGATTGCCGATCTTCATCCCGAGATACACAGGAGCCATTTTATTACATTTTCAAACATGAATTTGTTCAGTATCGATGATTTATGGTTTGTGTAGTAAATTCAGTTTTGAAATATATGATTAATGTGAGTTTAAGGACCAGGGTGCACTGGTGATGGCTGACACGATATGGGCCTGCACTTCATCATTCTGTGACTGACACATGGCACATCAGTTGTTGAGTTATTATAGTAATAATGGAGGCTGTCTTGGTGCATTTTGGCATTTTGTTGGTTTCTGACCTTTACCTGCTTTGTTTTTGACGTTGAAATCGCATGGCCAGTTTTACCTCTCTCAGAGATTTTCACACAGTGTGAACTGTATTTCACTTTTCTTTTTGGATTTCCAAGCCATTTTGTTTCTGAGCCTTGGAGTTTTTTAACGTTTTGCTTTAAACTAGCACCACCAGTTACACTTGCTGTTCAGGTGTCCACCGTCTTTGAACTATTTACGGCTTTCATTCAAATGTGCTACAAATGGACTGCAGTATCTCTGACAGGAGGCCTTGCAACAAGTTCTCATGGTGAGACGTTTTGAGTAATATGTGTGTAAGATTTCAAAATGGAATCCCAACCAGGCATTTGTCTATTGCTGTGCCATTGGGTCACAGTTTTTGGGTATTCTCGATATTAGCTGCATTTTACTAACCTTAAAACTATTTAAAATTTACATTTATTAACATGTAACTATTCACAGTAAATTATTACTTTTGGGTTGAAAGTGCTGTTTAACCCTTTCGCTGCCTTGCCCGCAGGATATTTCTGGCAGAGGAAATAAATAATAATCCCCAGACTGCCGGATAAATCCGGCGACACTAGGTAAGCTATACTTATAACCGTGGTATGTGATATAATGCTGCCTGCGGTATTAGCTATTACCCATACATTGACTACGTATTATATTTTTTTCCGGTCTGGCAGTTAAAGGGTTAATTCTAATAACCAACAAACCGTAGTATATGTGTAAGTAATTGAATTTTACGTTTCTGTGATCTGTGTTAATTGGCCAGGTTGCCATCCAACTGTTGCTGTTGCATGTCAATTATGAGAACTGGGTAAAATTTGCAGGCGTGAAGGATATAATAACACCATACATGCTTTGTTACAATTACTGTTACTGATCCTGCCAGTTTTATCATTTGCATTCCTTATGTATTGTCAAATCTGTCATTGAACTGTGTTTTATCAACATTTTGTCTTAATCTGCACATTGATGTGTTCATGTCTGATGTGGCCATCTTGGTCTGTCGAAACCAAAGGCAAAAACGTTCTGTCCTAATGCTTAATGCTGTGATTAGGATCCATTATCAATGAATACGTCAGATGGTCTAATGATGGTCTACAGCTCTGTGATTTTAGGCAATATCTAAAGATGATTACAGTTTTAGTTGATTTTTATTACAACTTTTGTTGATTTTGGTTGATTTTCCACCTTTACTGGTGAAGACTGTGGCCTGTGATTGTACTGCAGTAGTGGTAATAGATGGAGTTCGTTGCATTTAACGTGCATGCTTCTGTTTTATGATATGTATTTGTTGTGCCATCATTATGTTGATGGAAAGTTATGCATTCTAATCCTATAAATTTTGTTGTGTTGTAAGTATCTTAGTGCAACCTACAGCTGTACAACATATGCAAACTCCACGTTTCTGTGCTTCTTAGTTGGATTATTATTCACAAGTGTTCTGATCATATGATCGTGAATATGATTCATTGTTGTCGAAATTTTATTCGCCATCATTGCTTTGATCTGTTGGTTTTGCATCAGGAATGGCATCTTCTGCTGCAGCACGTAATGTCTGCTAAGTAAGGAAGAGTTGGCCTGTTAAACCAAAAGCCAACACTAATATTGATCAATTTTTAGTGACATTGCTAGAATCAGTACATGAGCTCTGAATTAGATATCTGCACTGGGCTTTCAGTTGCAGGAATTTGGCAGGCATGGACAAAGGCCTTGTTGGGATACCATGGGACCAATCAATCAGCGGGACTGTGTTGCCAACTTGTGTACAACCGACTGAGTGGATTGAAGCATTATTTAAACAGTAGGCATCATTGCAAATGGATCCTGTACAATTTTGTTATTTTGGTAACAACTGTTGTTGATTTTATTAGTTACAAGCCGTCACTTTGCTCTGCTCGCAAACTGACCCATGACCATCCGGGAGGGGAGGGTATAAGCATGCCACATGCCAGATTTGGTCCAGATCCGCTCAAAACTGTGGCCGTGCATAAGGAACAAAGAAACTGACAGACAGATTCAGTTTTATAAATATAAGATAAGGTAGAAGAAACTCGGCGGTCTGTGTATCTGTGAACTGTGCTTGTAACTTTTCGTTTGGAAATTTTACAGGATACTTGAAGTATAAGCAAAATTCACAAGGGATCCATTTTTGCCACATCTGATACTTGCATTAAAGTAGTAGATCTTAATAAGTCTTCATGCTATGGTGTTGAATTATTCTTGGTGCAACATTGTCAGTAGTGGCAGCTCTTGTATGAAGTTACATTGTTCTTGTAATCGCTTTAATATGTTATTCGTCGGTATAGGACTTATATTATGTTGCAGTTGAACAATTTGTCACTTTTTCACAGTAAAATATGTCAATGAAATGCATTGTGCTGAACTGTGGCCAGTGTTGTACGTTTAAATGTTTTATATGTTGTACTATTTGTTCAGGTTTATTTACATAAATTAATTTGATAGGGCAGGTGTTAGCTCACGTGGTACGAGTACAAAGTTATCATAGTTTGTTCATGATTGGTTGATCAGCGTCAATGTTTGAAGCTGCATATTGGAAATATAATATTTAACAATATATTATTCTGTTTATTAGCCGTACTGCTAGAGCGCATATTCTTATTTCTGAACACCAAGCACTTAGGCGCTTGCGTGAACTGGTTTACGTTATGCATTCAGTTCTCACTACAGGTGATAGCTGTGAATTCTTTCTGGGTGTTCAGTAGTTTTGTGTGATAATTTGACCAGTAGCCTAATGGAGGGGATTTACATACACTGGGCCTGTGTATTGTCCGTCGTCTCTGGTTGGTTGGTTGGTTGGTGTTTAACGGCGCTTTCAACACAATTTAGGTTGAAAGCTCCGTTAAACACCAACCAGAGACGACGGACCGTTCACAGGCCCAGTGTATGTAACATCCCCCTGCATTAGGCTACTGGTCAAATTATCAAACAAAACTATTAAACACCCAGAAAGAATTCACAGCAGCTGCTATCACCTGTAACCAAGAGAGTACTAACCCTGAATGTAGCCTAATGCATTACTAAGCTAAGTAGGTGCAGTAGTAAATAAATACAGTGGCATCTGATAGCGCGGAGATCTGCCGTTTTCGTCAGTCGACGTTCACGAGACAGGCCTTTCTGACCACCGTCTGCTGTGCTGGACTGCACCGTTCTGTGCAGATCCGGTTTACTTAACTGCTGACCGCAGGCCGTGGCGTTCATTTAGTTTGGATGCCTTTCTGCGTGGCCTACAGGCGTCTGCACTGTGCGACGAACAGCAGTTCCAGAAGCTAGATGG
>Ga0209363_1000710_pt1 | contig 14041 bp, 6 predicted proteins | sample WorMetexBAHAMAS3_FD_187385 | JGI IMG/M metagenome (GOLD analysis project Ga0209363, IMG submission 187385) | Marine gutless worms symbiont microbial communities from Max Planck institute for Marine Microbiology, Germany - Inanidrilus exumae... | ecosystem: Host-associated > Annelida > Digestive... | reverse complement strand
ATATAAATGTATTGTATAGATGGGCATTTTCTCAAATTTTAACAGTTTCAAAAATTGGTCATTTGGCCAACTTCTAACACAGTGCATGACGTAAAAACACTGCGACCTCCCCTCCCTCTCTTTCACGCTGAGCCCTACCTCCTCCCCCCTCGGAGCGTGATGTAATTTTGAATGGCCCCGAGGTGGTGAGTGTCTGAGTTTGCTTGTACTAGTCCACAGTACAGATCGACTGTCTGCGGTTTGCTGATGAAACTGTAGGTGCTTGTGACATGGATCACAGACGTCATATTGACATGTAAATGCAGCTGTGTCTGTCAGTAACTGCGTACTACTGAGTTAAACTTCTACTGTATACAGCAGTGATGGGCAAGTCTCAAATCTTGCATTCAAGTCAATTAGCCAAATTTCAGAATCTTTCAAAGCCAGATTTCGGATCTTTTAAATCTCTCATAAACTGTCATCTTCAGTGTACAGTGTATTCAAAACCATCAGTAACCACTGTTAATCTCTAATCGCTGTCATTATGAGAGAATGGTTTTAATGTACTGTGATTTACTCTCATTAGCTGTAAGCATTGTATTGCATTTGAAGCAGGGTGGCTTCAACATTTGTCGCCTGTAGACAAGCTCTCTTGCCTCTGATTATGACAATAAAGCCGAGTATTGGCGTCAATCCATCCCAAACAACCCTTACAAGTTCCTGTCGACCTGTCCCTCTCTTCCCCTCCTCCACTGAGGAGTCTCATGACCGAAATTTTGTCTGATCAGGACCCGGGGACCCTCATGGGATCAACGCCTATTAAGCCAAGAAGTCAGTGCTGTTCTTTTTTTTTAAAATCGAGCCCCATTGTTTTACTCCTATTGCAATGCTTCAAGCTACTGCAGCAGTTGTTCAAATTAGTGATTTGCCCATCACTGGTATGCACCTTGGTCGATATTGATTAGTGATTTGCAGCATTGTCTGTTTTAGGAACCTGGTACCAGGTTAAAATTACTTGGGTACCCGGACCAGGTTTTAAATTCCATTACAGTAAGTAAGTAAAAACGAAAATGCAGTGAAATGTGAATGACACCAAAACGGTTTAGTTTGAGAACAGGCAGTGGACTAGTACTAGTGCACTCTGCACAGCTATGCTACTGGAGATCAAATGACGAACTTCGGTCGAAAAGAGTCCTGTCTGAAACTGATGATCACATACAAATACTGGACAAAATTGATTTTATATTATCATGGCAGAAAACGGGGTACTTGTTACCCGGATTTGGAAAAGGATAACGAAACAGGCGGCGCTGAATCGAATGTCAGAATTGTGATCAAGAGTTCAAAAATAACTGCTTCTGTGATGCGCAGTGAAAATGTGATTGAAACATTGTCACATCCACAACCTACCTGTTTCACAAATCTTACCCCCGTAGTTTCACTTCTTCCTCCCGCACTGCCTTCTCGGACTATTGCCTGGACCGTTTCTTCTGAGCTACTCGGTTTTTGTTATTATTTTTTCCTTTCTGTGCCGTGCGCTAGATTAAGCTGTCCATCTCGTAAGCTTTTGAGCGCACATGAATCTACCGTATCGTATCCGAGTTTGGAAAATTGGCAGATGCACCTTCAGCTGTTCCACACCTTTAGTATGGAATTACTTTCCTTGTCCATCAGATCTCTTCAATTAAAATGTTTTTACAGGAAATTGAATTTGCTGAGAACAACAGTAGCTTCACGTCTCGTGTTAATGTTATGTGTACCGTATTCACAAATTTAAAAAGCTAATAAAACACTAATATTTATTTGACAACCTTAACAGTTTAAAAGAAACACAATGATATATGGCTATGTGCCACAAAAATAATATTCCACCTTTTTGACTTTTGCCATTTTAGCTGTGGCATCACGGGCCAGCGTCGTCCTTACATACTGTGTTTACAATAATTTGTTTAATAACAGTAACTGATTTCACTGCTGTCAGTACATCTACATCTGTGTCGAGCTTTCATTTCTGTTGATGATGATTTTTGTTGTCAGTGATGACTTTGCAATGAAATAAACGGTTCTTAATTTGAATGATGTAAAGTGAAGGGCATCATTAGATATATTTTACATAGGGATAGCTTACAGTTTGGTTACAGTGTGCCCAGAATCGAACAAAATTTAGACGTAAAGTAGAAATACACTGCACTATAGCTAACGTGATGAATCTGCAACAGTTTGGCACATCGGTGGATGAAAAATAAATGATTAGTGAAGAGTGAAGGCAGTGAGTGATGCTGGCAGTCAACCTCATGGAAGACCATCAAGATGGTCTGATGATATCACAGACGGGCTGATATCCACTGCATTTGACTGGCAACTAACACAGCTCATTGACAAGAGTTGCAGTGGCCCACACAAGTCACAAGCTCAAGAAAAAACATCGTGCAACAGGAAAAGGCTGACTGGTTACGATTTAACGGTGCTTTCAACACAATTTAGGTTACATCATCCTGGACAAAGGTGTTAAGTGCAGCTCCTTTTGCGTCTATATAAAAACCGGTCTCAGACTCGATCTAGCAAGAAGTAACACGACTCGATAGCGTATAAAATCTATTTGTTACAATTGAGACACATAATAACATCCTGTGTTTCACAGGCAGCAAGACAAGATTCTACAATTAAATATTAACTTCAACCCGAAACAATCTTAATTATGACATGACATTTGTGTAAATCAGGTGAATATTCGAAACAACACTAGAAGAAGCCAAGACTCACAAGAGTGCAAAGACCAACACCGGCACTGTTTTTTTGCGTCTCGTGGCCTTGACCTTCGACCTTTTGATCCTAAAATAAATGGGTTTCCAGGACTTATGGTGGCACATTTTTGTGCCAAATTCGGTGATCCCAGCTGCATCGGTTTTTGAGTTATCATGCGGATAAACAAATGGCAGCGAAAACCCTACCCCATGCCTGCCGTTGGCGTGGGTAACTAGCTGCAAGCAACTGAATGACTTGCATATTGTCCAACACAGAATCACACTGTATTCATTAACTGGTACACCACCAACAATAAGTACATGATAACAAACTGCACACAAAAGTGTTTGCCAATAGCAAATATTGCATAATATGTCTACTTGATTTTACATGCGTGAATATTCTCAGAGAATCAAGTAATGGTACAAAATGTACCAAACTACAATGTCCTAAAACAACACGATGCTGCTAATACTTCACACAGATACATAATTTACTTTTTAACTGGTGTCAATTATTGGTTTCAAAAACACACAAAATGACACAAAGGTCTGACAGCAGAGCAAAAAATAGTGTCTGTGATCAGCTTCTCAGGGTGAAATATGTAAGTATGCACAGTTCACAAATATTCCACTACCACCAAATAAGCTGCAAGGTTTTTTTGCTACAATTAACTCTACATTCATTGTCTTTGCAATGGGACACATAATGCCACTGTGTCGTATATGTTTGTTACACGCAGTACATCTGACAATCACAACATAACACCAGCACACTTTTCGAGCATTATACATCAATTACTCCCATCAGTTTATCAGAATTTAAATTTAAAAATAGTTGTTAAAATTGGAAGAAAAACTGCACATACCACTTGCTGCGTTTGTAGGAATTGATATCAATATAACATAGGCATTTTTACTACTGTTTTACAGTTTAGCTAAGAATTTAGCACAAACAGTTAACAAAAATGACATCCAAACATTTTACAGTAACAACATTGTGGTAAACATTAGTTTACCCTAACCTAATATTGTCACACAAATGTGACTACTGAGATAATTCCAACAGCTACCAAAAATTTAATGCACTATGAGACAACATCAAACAAAGATAAAATAAAGAAATCACACACAGTAGTCCAGTTCAACAAACACATCAATGACCGGATAACTCATCCAAGGCCTACAAGCAGTACATCGACACTCCTTAAATACACCGTCTCAACTGAAGCAATGCCAAAATTCAAATCAATTAAAAATATCATAACTCTACATAAACATTTTAACCACACCGCCTAATTTCTGCAATATAAAAGTGAAAAAGCTGCACTTGAAAGCCTCAGTTTCCAATATGTAAGCGCCCAATGGTTACTGAATGAGTTGCCGGTGGCGTCTATTAGAGAGGTCTAGGGGTCAACTGACCCCTAAAAAGTAAAAAGTGAAAATTTAGTGACCATAAAATGCACAGATTCTGTGCATTTATGATGGTGGGTTTCATGCTGCAGTGAATGCATAGAGAACCCGTGGGCGAAACCTGTAAGCCAAAATACCTGCTGCTTTAACAACACTGCAAGCTGCACAATGAATATTGTGAGGTTTATGAAGAACAGAATTTTAAATAAATATATTTTTAGACGACAAATATTCTAGTGGAAGACAGTATTACAGGAATTTTCTAACAGGCAATATCTCATTCATCACACGATCAACTGCTGAGAGTACAAACTGTAACCAAGTAAACGTTTTCAATACTGACACATTCACTCTCAGACTGATAGTTATTAAACTTTTATATCAATGAAAGTGAAGGACCCCTTAGCTTCTAACATCATAAGTGAAATAGTAAGTAGTTGATTTTTTTGCAAAAATCCAGATCAATGCAGGAGACAGTGCTGCAAAACTAATTACATGAATTTTTACAAGTTTTACTGTCTAGTCTTCGTCGGTATGACGTCACTCGATCAACGCATAATTATTCACACAGCAGTCATTCAGTAGCACACCTATCTGCACGCACATGTCAAAGTTCAAAGTGAAAGGTGAACATTGAACACAAAATTTGCCTAATAAATAATTTTCAACATATAATTGCATTTACTGTTGATTTTCAATGCAACATACACATCCGTATTTATATCTTTAGTCAAAATGATTTTTGTGAAACAGCAGTTTGCACGCTTTGCTGCTAGTCATTTGAAAGGAAAGTGTGTTGGAAAATTGTAACTGTCTTACGTAGCATAGCTTTACATGTTTCTGCAAAATTTCATCAATTTTGCTAACCAATTCGAAAGTTATACCACAAAAATTAGCCCCATACGGGACTGACGGTCGACTCCTCGCAACGGATGGACCGTGCCAAGTTCAAAGTCACGTCACTCACATGACACAAAAAACTAGGACAAAAGTCAAAAATCCGGCCCCGATAAGCTTTAGGTATTGTGCCCTTATTTAAGAATGCAATGCACGGTCATTTGCCAGCCCCCATTGTAAATGGGGGAGGAGATAGCCTTTAAAATGGCCGAATTTCCGACTTTCAAGGGCTCGTGATCTTGACCTTGACCTTGGATCAGGTCATACTGCACACCGTCATGCATCACTCATCGACCTCTAACTACATACAAAATTTCATTGAATTCAAAGAAACTTTGTGGACGGACGGGCGGACATTTGAGACCCACTTTATTAGGTAGACTCGGATGAGTCAACCTAAAAAGCTGTGGGGGTTGGTAATTATGCTTCACCACGTATATTTCGTTGACACTTACAAGTACAATAATTTACATTAAATAAATAGTAAGTGATTTCGCTGAAATTATGTTGTATTTAGATGGATTTGAATTTTGGCCTCACTTCAGTTGGAACATGATGCATTAACAAAATGAGAAACGGGTTTAAAAAAACTCATAGTGAGCACTGTCTGCACAACAATTAAATTGCAAAGCACGAAACCAAATACCGTAAATGACGATTACGTACAGCATTACCTATAAACAAAGGTATCAGCTGTATTCAAATCTCTACGACTATCAAAGTACAAATCTGCCAAAGCACATGATATACAATGTAGCTGAGCACTAGTGATAATAAACAATCACTCATAACTGGAATGAGCAAAAGTGGAACAGGAGTCACAAAAAAAATATTTCACCCATCATAGAAAAGAACTGTCACCAATCTATTATGTCAATCTCTCTGCCAGCAAACTGTTCAGCCACGGAAGTAAGCATCAATGCAGTATAATTTCCTGCAACGTCATAGCCTACAACCATGCAGTCTACTAACCACGTGATAATGCAAGCGGCGATCAAAAATGCGCAGCGGCACTGAGCAATATTCTGTGTGCACCACAATCTCCGTGTGCACCACATACCGACACAAATGCATCCCGAAAACATTCAACAAAACATATGCAAAACTCAACTGAGTTATTTGGCACGAAAACAGCAGTTCAGCACAAGTTTTCAGCAGTCAGCCCTGCGGATCAACTCAGCAGTTGAGTAGACAAAGTACATGAAGCAAATGACTAACATTTCTGCATAACAACAAAAACAAACTGACAATGAACGCATCTAACACAATCTTCAGTATGCAGCTAAGATACTGCATCGTCGGCTGTCTGACCCATTTTCCAAAACTGCTATTGGCTGATGGTGCCGAATGAAACGCCACCAGTGAAACCAAGTACTTAAGTACATTTCTGGTACTTAGATAATTGTACTTAAGTACATTTTACAAGTACAATTCAGGTACTTGTGGCTGTTGCAAACTGCTAACTTACTAAATTACTAATGCCAATGTAGTGAGTACATTGCTGAATGTGTTTCATGCACACACTTCAGTTATTGTTTACTTACTTATAATTTCTGTGTGGAGTTGATGCATTTATATATTGTCTCCATGTCAGTTGACCCAGACAATATAAAAATGACGTAAAAATTAAATTAAATTAAATTAGCCCAACAGTAACAGACTGAATACAGACTACTACGAATACTGATCTGTGCAACTGTTTTTGACTGTTGTTCCGAAAGGTTGATACTGGTTGCTATTTGCATGAGTATTAAAAATCAACAGTAATCAGGTATCATACTCCCCATGATTTTATGACTATCAAAAAAACTAAACCAGTAGGCCGACACATCTCACTTCGATCCATTTTCACGTTACCATAGTCCTTGATATCACAAGATGGCCTTTGATCTTACCATAGTTTTCAGCCATAAATTATGCACATGAAAGCATGCCACATACTTGACAGTATAAGAAATACAAACTGTAAGTTATATTCACAGTCAGTCTGAACTCCTTTAAGACACTGAACAAACACAGAAACTCAGTGAAGCTGGATCTGAGATACATAGCATACAGTGCATATTCTGGATGATAACACACTAAAAGTGAATAGGCAAACTCAATTTTCGTTTGCGAGGTACATAAGATTGAGATTGAAATACTTGACTTGAGATGTCACACATATAAAGTGAACAGAAAAACTGTTAACAATATGACTACAATGCATGTTAACAATGACTACAATGCATGTGTAACCATGACATCTCTTCCGGTCTTCTTTGGTCTACCTCTGAGTGTCACACCCTTCACTCCATAATCATGCATTATACTTTCTTGAAACACGTCTGTACCATCTCAACCTATTTTGCTGTAGCACTGTTCCTAGGCTCTGTCTCAGCTCATTTTAGGTGAACTTTAACATCACACATCCATCTAATAATTCTCAACTTAGCCCACTGAAGTGTAATCTCATTTTTGTTGTTTCACTGGCCAAGTTTCACTGACAAGTAACACACAACTTTGCACACAACAGTGAACCTTCCTTACGAATTCCAACCAAATACAAAATACCGTTACTACTGCCAACAATTAGTGGCTAGAATCCTGGTGAATATTTACCTATTTTTTAAAATGTGGAATGTTGACGAGCTGTGACAGCACAGCACATATTTATTACTATCAAATGCCAATTTATGATGCCAAACTCACAGCAGTAAGTTCAACTTTTTCATGATAACTGGGAAAATAAACGGCAAAAAGTGGTGGAAGACAAAGATAAGTACATTAAGCATACTTCAGAAATGCAATACACACACACACCCAACAAAGCCCCATCCAGTTATACAGTTTTATGTCTGCTTATGGTACTGTACACTGTACATGTATTTTGTAAGTCTGTATTTTAGGTTCTCTACCAGTTTCTACCTTAAACCCATACTATCCCTGGTTTATGTTAGGAAGATAGTAGCTGGTGCATGCACATCATGTGGGACGGCCAACAGCACTTCATGAGGTGGATAGTGTAGATGAAGGATAAACTGGCATGCCAAAAGAAAAGGTGCAGCTGTGTTCAATCACGAACCTATCAAGCTGTCACAACTGGGGTAGATGTAACCTGGTAGCATCTCACAAGCAGACAATGTGGAATCTACAACTGAAACCTGCTGCTTAAAGACAGCGTTGTCACAGGTATGTCTCTGCAGTTAGGACAGTAAGCCTATAGGGGAAAAAGAAACTCTGTACAAAAAGTGCGAGAAACGCAATGGGAAACCACCTTGCTATTTCGTTAATTATGCCATGTATATGACAACAAGAGCTCTGATAATAAGACAAAGTGGGCTCATAAACACAACAGATAGTCAGGAACCTGATGGCAAACCACAAGAACAGCAAACTCACAGTCCATTTGATAAGTGGGCTCACAGCGTTCAAACTCTGTTGTGAAAAGCAAACTTAGAGCACTTTTTCAAGTACCTTCAAGGACCACATTTACACCTTTCAAGGACCATCGAACAAAGCCAAATCAGCATTTTTATAAGCAAGTGTAGTTTATACCGGTACCCAAATTTTACCAGTAATGTACTACTATAACTCACTAACGTGAAAATCGGACTAATCACAAACAGTTACCACTTGTGTAATATTCAGTAACAATGGTAGACTGACAAGAAAGCCTGTGCCAAAAATAAAACTGCTACATCCAAAGCACAGTTCATGCAAAATCTGAAATCAAAGACTTTCAAGGACCTGCATGTTTTCAAGGTCTTTCCAGGCCTTGAAAATGAAAAAAAACTGATGACTTTCAGAGACCTGTAAGGACCTGTAGGAACCCAGACCGGAGCTTGTATTGTACAAGGAGCTGATCATTTCCATCAATCATGTACTACTGTGGTAACTACAACATGGCATATCCACTCACTTACAGCACTGTAATCCACAGTCGACTGGAATTTAGCAAGTCTGCAGCATAATACACCGGTATCTGCATGTGAAACAGCAGGACAACAAGTACCATAATACATCTACAGAAAGATACAGAGTAATACTGATTGCACATCTTTCTACTACTTGTCCTGAACATCTCAATGCCCCTGGCCTCCAACACACAACACCTGAGCATCATCATGTTTACCTAGAGGATGAAAGGCAAGATTAGAAGAACTTTTTATGCAATATTGTGTATCACAACTGCATACAGCAATATGTACATGCACTGCACACAAGCCACTGATGCAGACGAATGATAATTTAGGTTTATATTATTTGTTGGTCTTTTGTATCTGCCTTTTTCCTAACCATTTGCAGTCGAAGACGGCAGACTTTGCCAACAATGCCGCCATCTGGCAAACTGGACAAAATGCATCATTTTTCTGATTGTGGCCCATTTGCTCCATTATGTGAAAACATGACGTCATCCAGAAAACCGGAAGTGTATAACGTATTGCACTGCCGTCAAAGAATGACCGAGCTACAGCCAAAGGTAACATGTATGGAAAATTTGGAATTGTGGTTTTGAGATATGAGAGCGGACAGACATACAGACACGCTGATCACAATACTTCTCACACCTATCACAGGGGAAGTAACTAGGGTTAGTTTGCTTGCAGTCGGGTTAGTTTTTTGCATCTTTCTGTACTTTGTTCATTTCTGATACATTTTTGGCCATCATAAGTTTGGTTTCGTGCAATCAATGCAACTGAATGCTTGGAAAGACGTGTCTCCAAAATTACCAATTTTGTGTCGAGTGGGACGTTAGAAACACTGCTCAGTCACTCACTCATTCATTCATTCACTCGCCTATCATAAATGTCAAACAGCAATAATACTGGCTGAATGCAGCATATTCCAGCACACCAGACGTAGCATGCAATTGCACACACAAAACAATACACTCTGACAATGTCTTGACAAAACGTGCACCACTTGGAATTAACTGTGCTAAGTCTGATGCGAGAAGCAATTACCACAACAACACGAATGTTTTGTCAGCACAAATAAAAGTGCCAGGCAAATTTTCACAAAGCAAGTCGGCTTTTTGTATGGTCACAAATAAATCAGGCATATTCCTGTAGCTAAAAAGATTTTTGTTCAATGCAGTTTTGTTCTTTAATGGTGTTGCATGCACATGCAAAGAACTGCTAGAGCACATACAACACAATGTGGTCAGAATACAGACTTTATGAACAACTCATGTATGGTCCTAATTATTTGCTGTCCTCAGATGAAAAAAAACCCTGCCATATGTGTCAAAACTAATGTTACAGGCACCAGTTCAATTTCTCTAAATGCGGGATGCAGTGTGACCATTTTAATGAAAGCTCACAGTTGGGACTAACAAGTTACTAAAGATATACAATTTATCAAGAATATCAACCAGATCAACCACCAGAAAACTTGCACGGAACCATTACGCCGGACGATCTTGTGCAAAACCAGTCAGCGGCAAAACTTGGCCAGCAATGGATCCAGCCACTGACAGGCCGTAGCTGAAAGCACCAATCTCACACACACGTCCTAGTTTTAACGTCCTCTCCAATACCACCCCATCGTAGAACGAACTTTCGCTTTCGCCATGTCAGATATCGTTGACTGTGAGCCTTGAGAATGGTATAGAAAGACATAGATTCGCGGAAAATCCAGCCCAACATGTAATCAAACTTAGAGAATGGCAGCGCACCACCCTAAAACAGGCAAAAATTAACATAAAGCTGTATAAATTAATTTTTTTAAACTAAGTCTATAAATTACTTCATCAAATTGGTTTATTAATGTCACCAAACTAGTTTAAACTGTAACATAACCAATTACTGACCATTCTTAAGAACCTTTTGCTCTTGCACTTCATTCTCAATATCGCATCTTCTATCTAACAAAAGCCTACATTCTTTCAAGCCATCAAGTACTTCGCTAATTTTTACTGCCTGTCTGCTAAATTTAGATGCTGAAATCAAACAGGGTGTGCTATTTTTGCTCTCCAATCATGGCTACAATCATAGCAGCATACAGTTTCATATGGACAATGTTTCAGCTGTTCTGCAAATTCACTTTGTTCTTTCATCATGACTTGAAGCTCTCTAAGCAGGCTGCCAGTTGCAAGCCAAACTAAATTACTGGTGCACTGTCTGCCATCATCATGCTACAAGCATTCACTTCAGTGGTCCAATCAATCTATCTGTCTGTGTGTATAGACTATTTTCGAAGAAAATAACTTTTGAGGTAGACACTTAGCATGCTGTACCATCTCGACTCTATCTAAGTCTAGTTAATAGGTCAAAGTCACAAAATATCACAGTCACAATGAAAACTAAATGGCAATTTTATTGTGTGAAATGTCCACAATACAGTATTCGGCTCGAAGCACGTGCAGTTACATCATGCCGATTGTCGCTGTTTGCTCATGTCGCCGTTTTGACTTTCGCCGTTTTAGTTTGTCGAGGCTTTGACCATACTCCGACGTCATCAGGTCACGCCCACTTAGACCGTCAACGTTATGACATGGCGTGTCATGAACTGGCGTCGGACGTTGCAGAAAATTTGGGGAAGTTTCTTGTATGGAGTGTATAGGCGAGGGGTATGACTGTAGATTGATTTGAACGGTAAAAATGGAAACAAGTATGTCCGTCTTCGGGAATGACTGTATATCCACACATGCCAATCCTACGCATGGCCAGCATGGTGGACGAATCGGCCAGCACATGGGACGCCGTGGAGTCACCAACTGGAATCTTCATCGTCCTTCACGCGCTGGCTGATTCGTCCGATTTTGGGATTCTGGGGAAACAAAGGTCACAATAAATGGGAGAGTCCCTTCCTCGGACGCCCATGAACCGCCATGTAAAATTTGACGCTACTAGCTTTATCATCGGCGGAGAAATCCGTAACCAAACAAACTGTACAAACAAGCAAACAAACAGTAAATTATATATATCCACATCTTGCCTATCGGCATGCGTGGATAATTAGAAATCCCGCAGATCCCTCGGTAGTGAATTTCTGGAAATCTGTAACCATTGCATAGTTATGGCGGCCGGAAGTTGCAAGGTGTTGAAATTTTGTAGAGACATTTTTGCATTTTTCTTGGAAAAACGACCCCTTACCATATAATTTTCACAATTCTGTTCCGAAAGTTTTCATCGCGATTTCTTCAAAAAAGAAGACTAAAGGAGAACCGACTAACCTATTTCCACGTGGAAAACTACTCTTCAAACGTGTGTGGGGGTGGTGCAAGCACAGGTGAACATTATTTAAATCAGTGGCCGGCAGAGACAACATACCTGAACAACTAGCAGCAAAACGTAGTCAAGTAAAAACCAGACGAGGCAGTGAACGAAGAAAAATGCAAGCGGACTCCAGCAGAACAGCGTGCTGGCCGCCCATGATACTAGTGTACCTAGGATGAGTGACTCGGAGACCGGCTCTAGAATGATGGTCAACGGAAGTAACGATGCTCGCAGTTTTGCCCACCTTCATAAACACAAACATGCATATTACATTCATCTTCGATGTCACGTTCAACCTCCTAAACAGTTGTTTTCTTCATGCACAGAAAATGTAACTGTGTCAATAAATTAACAAATCTGTCAGCTGCACATCAAAAATCTCCAAATGTTTTTGTGGATGCCTTTGGGAGACCCAGTCCACTCTGTGACATCCACGGAAAACAGGCTGGCAACAGCAAGCAACCGTATTAGCAGCAGTATTCTCACGAGAAGACGGACACAGAACAATGCGAGAGAACATAAATAATGCACCACATTTACATTCTAACAACATCAGACAAAAACTGTAGTATGAACCAAACTTCCCAAACAGACAGAAATTGTGCCTGACCTCATCATCCGGGCTTGAAAGTAGGAAACAGACGCAAATCCTGCATTCTGCAAGGCAGGCTGAGAACAAACTCTTACCCTCCAACCCCTGCAACCGTCACAGCTCACCAGTCAAAAAGCCATTCGAAATCAGCGTATATACAGCAGTCGAAACAAGAAATTCAAGGACTTTTCCAGGACTTTCGTGGATCCTAAAATTGTTTTTATCAAAATTATTGGCAAGAAATAAAAACTTTTAAAACTCACTGCAAAAAGCAACAAGGCAATCGTAGATATGATATCAGACTTTGCCCGCACTGTGCAATCCCACCACCCCTTCACGGCCGCCACATCGACTGCACCCAGAAATTTTTAGATTACTGTTTGCGATTGCCTGGCATAATGAATGATCCCTTCTGTTGCATGACGCTATTGGCGATTGAATGATCCCTTTTGCAGCAAACGCAGCAGCAACATGCAGCAAACATTGCCAATGCTTTTGAATGGCCCAGACAACCCCCAATAAAGTAGACGTGCTGCATGTCCGATTGTCAATGTCAATCGTGGATTTATATAGCGCATAAACGCAAAGCCTCTAATGCGATTAACTGAGTTGCATGCAGCACACCAAAACCTGCCTTGTTACTTGCTTACTTACTAATAACTATGGATTCCTCTATTTCATATTGTTTTAACATTACTGGGTGGCGCAAATACGCCCACTAGCAGACAAAAATTTTCTACTGTGGTAAAGCTATATGCATATCTATTCACACACAAAATTTGAGCTTTCTATCTTAATTACTCCATGACGTATGAGGGGTCCCAAAAATCCAAAATTGCGTCGGGTTTTGAAAAACCGCCACCTAGCAAAGAAAATTTTCATCTATGTTAAAGCTCCTGTGCATATCAATTCACATACCAAATTTCAGCTTGGATTTTCAAAATTTCAATTTTTCAACGGTCAGAACGGTCAAGAGGGTGCAACTGCATCACTGTGCCAAATCTTGTCGAAATCGCTTGAACCGCGGCCGAGATATGGTGATTTTTCGATATTTCAAGATGGTGGCCGCCGCCATCTTGGATTTTCGAAATTTGAAATTTTTAACATTCGTAACGGTCAAGACTCAAGAGGGTCGAACTGCATCACCGTGCCAAATTTCGTTGAAATCGCTCGATCTGCAGCCAAGATATGTGAGTTTCAATATTATGCTAGTT
>Ga0209363_1000709_pt1 | contig 14043 bp, 8 predicted proteins | sample WorMetexBAHAMAS3_FD_187385 | JGI IMG/M metagenome (GOLD analysis project Ga0209363, IMG submission 187385) | Marine gutless worms symbiont microbial communities from Max Planck institute for Marine Microbiology, Germany - Inanidrilus exumae... | ecosystem: Host-associated > Annelida > Digestive... | reverse complement strand
TTCACCGCTACGGGAAACTCACATGCCATATAGGATATCACACAGTGTTACCTGCCACCCGACAGAGGTGAGAATCCCGCCTTTACCCCCAGCCGAAGCAGGTACTCGATTTAGCGACCCCGGAGGGATACAAGGCTGAGTTGACCTATGTTACGTGAAAGCCACCGGCCGGGAATTGAACCCGCGACCTGTAAATCGCAAGTCCAACGCCCTACCGCTGAGCCACTACGCAACACAAACATGCTGCCGCCTCTTTCCTTACACGGACAACGGGACACTGTGTCGCATGTCGCGGTGTCGTTGTTGTCACGTAGTAAGCTACGACCGTTACGTCACTCCGGAATAATAACAATAATGAGTACGTTTATAGAGCGAAAAATAAACACTCCTCGGATGCACTAACTCGGGCGACGTAAAGTGTGTACTTCTTATCTATTTACTTACTTGCGTTTATTCGTTGCTTACTGTCTCTGCTGAGTATGTTATTCCGAAGTGTAGAAGAACATTCTTTTATTTACCACAGTTTCACAGGAAACTGGTGCATCTGACAACACGATGACAGATATGTAGCCATTACATGCACATGCTGTATCATACTGACAACCAATTATTACCACACGACGCTATGCTAGCGCAGTATATGCTACCTTCATGTGTCCGTCCGTCTGTCCGTCCGTCTGTCTGTCACATGCCGATATTGTACCAAAACGCTAAACATAGGATCACACATACAACGCCCGACGATAGCTCAGCGACTCTAGTTTTCTACTGCCAAAGATTTCGGCGAAATTCCAACGGGGTTACCCCAACAGGGGCGCCAAGTAAAGGTGGGGTAGTTATAATCGGCGATTTTCGACCAATATCTCGCTACATCTCAAAAATGGTGCAAGATAGGGACATAGTTACCATGGAACGCTAATAGGAAATCGCATGCGCTCTATCAACGGCGCTTTTAACTTGAGTTTTTTTATGTGTGGGTCATGACTATAGCTCGCTGTGATTGAAAGTCAAGGTCATACATAGGTCAGGGTCAAAGGTTAGTGTCCATTGCGTGTGGGCGTGGTAACACGGTCGGTCTGACCTCGACCCTCGATCAAGGACAGTTTTTCTAGTGGTAAATTATATCACGCCAGATGGATAACCACGTGATTTACATCGAGTAACAGTGAGTCGCATTTATTTCTTTGTTCTTGTAAAATGTAAACTACAGCGTTTCAGCGGAGGAGAAATCGCGGTAGTGATGCTTCTTTGTCCAGTCCGAATGTTGTTTCTATATGTCACTGTTTGTCTGCCTGTGTGTGTGTGTGTGTTTCGGGCGGCTAGTCCTATAGTCGTTCAATGTACGAACGGTCTAGCCGTCAGACGTGGGACATTAATATTCCACAGCGGGCGGCAGTGCGCCGCTCATCCGGTCAGTTGGTCAGTTGCAGCTGGACAATCAATGACCGTCGACGCTGTGCCGACACACCGACATCCATCAGTGGTCATCGTGGTTACTCGATCACACACACACACACACACACACACACACAGCACTGACCACTGACCACTGACCAGACTGTGTTGCGTCAGTCAGCGCAGCTGCGTCGCGATATCACCTCATCCAGCCTCGCTGCAGCGTCAGCGCATCGGTCATCCAGTTGGATGCGCTCGTTCGTCGATGTGATATTACCGTGGCCCAGTCGCCCGTGCGCGTGACCGCTCTTTGTGATCGACCGCGCCACTTATTAACGGCGTTATCTCGGCAACCATCTGCTGCCTCCTCCTCCTGCTGCTGCTGCTGGCATTCCAACCGCACCAGAGCATTCACATCATTCGTCTGCTCTCTTTGATCCGACCGTGGTTAAAAACGCACTCTTTCAATTTCCAGCTAGTCTAATATTGTTACTTCACTCCCGCCAGTGGTGTAAAGTACTTCGATCAGCGTGCCTGTATGTCTGTTTGTCTGTCTGTCAGTGCGCTCACATATCTCAAAAACCACTCGTCACTAATTTTCTGCACACGTTTCCTGTGGCCGTGGCTCGGTCACCTTCTGACGGCAATGCAATACGTTAATGTACTTCCGGTTTTGTGGATGACGTCATGTTTTTGACATAATGGAGTGAATGGGCCATAGTGAAAGACGACTCGTATGTTTTATCGAATTCGCCAGGTGGCGGCACCGGGGGCGAAATCTGCCAAAAGGCAATACAAAATATCGACAGTGGGGTGGTTTTGGGTAGTTATGAGTCACTCAAGGGTCACTGGAAGTATGTAACGTTTCATAGTAACTATGTCCCTATTTTGCAACTTTTCTGAGATATAGTGAGGGTCTAAAATCACCGATTTTGGCTTACCCCGCATCTATTTGGCGCCCCCGTTGGGGTGACCCAGTTAGAATTTCACCGAGATCTTTGGCACCGCACCAGAAAACTAGTATTGCTGGGTCATCGTACGGCGTTGCTTGCGTTATCCTACAGTTAGCATTTTTGATACAGTACTGGCTTGTAACGGACAGACGGACGGATAGACAGACGGACAGACGGACACACGACGACTGCATATACCGCGCTAGCATAGCGTCGTGCGGTAAAAAGCGAGAATGCTGACGTGGGACAATCGCAGTCGGCGAACTTTCGGCGGCCTTGCAGACGTAGTTCGTCGTTGTGCGCCGCCGCAAAAATGTATGTATTAAATTCAGAAACCAGTGAAAAACAGCTGATCGCATAGTACGCAATCTGGCGAGCATAACAGGAAACAGCCACGGTCCTTCTTGCGTTGTACGTGCTTTGTAATGCGTTCAAAAAGCACCTGATAGTAGTTTGCATTACGTTTGCATTACGCTTATAATTACCGCTAAACACACATCATTTTGTAATATTTACGTCCATGTTATTACTGGCCCGCCTACACAGTGTATAGGGGGCCAGACTACTGATGGTCTCTGGCGTCTGTCGTCGTCTGTAACACTCCACGGCGGGCCAATAGAGTTTCCTCCCGTTAGAGCGACACCTTGTTTTCATAGCTTTCCGTAAAATGCCATTCTATTCTCCTGCGTTGTCCGTTCCTGCGTTTTCAGTCAACCCCTTGCTGACATTGAAAGCAACGTGCTGGGTTTAGAAACTCCGCACCGCAAGTGGCGGGATGCGTGGTCGATGTCAGTTTGACAGGCCTCATGCAGCACCACACTGCGTGCGTGTAGCGGCCGTAGCAGTGGTATCCAGATGTGAATGGCACATTGCTGCTGTAACGTTTTTCGAAGAGTTTATCGAGAGAAGCGACGCCTGATGTCGTATCGGCGTAATAACTTGCTGGTATTGGTGCTGCGACGTCCGGTGCAAATTACTCGCGACGCGGTCACGGTGTCGGTTCAACGCGCCATCCATCCATTTGCAGTAATTGAATGTCGCCTCTTCGCATCGCCTCCGTCAATCTATCTCTTCTCTCTCTCTCTCTAAATACGTGTCCATCCGCTCGTCCGGCGTCCGTGTGTACGTGTCTGTTACTCGGCAGATAATGATGATGATGATGTGATGCCGGTGATGAAGTTATTGATCCAGCATCACTGCTACAGTGGCGACGTTAGTGCCAGTATTTGACGCCGCCGTCATACAACTCCTTCTCTTCTATACTGCGATGTCTGTCAATATAGGTTGCTAAGTCGTCTTTGACCTCAAAGTTGCACACGTCACAGATAACCTTTTTGCCAAATTTGTACTGCAACGACTTCCCTGCTGCCGCTCAAGTGTCCAGTTATCCAGTTACGCAGGGGCATACTTGTAACATGCCTAACTGTGGTATGTAAGATCTCTGCACCGAATCCCACTGCGTGCTGTTTTTACCGCGCGACGCCATGCTAGCGCGGTATATGCTGTCGCCGTGTGTCAGTGTGGCAAACTGGTGACCGTCATCGGTCACCAGTTTATCACACTGACCGTCGACATCTGTGTACAGCACGGTGGGCGCGAGGCACTGCGTCGCGCAGATCTGTCAGCGGCAGGACTTGTTTCTATAATGGGCCGTATAGCGGCATGAATTTCGTTACGAAGGACCGATTTCGCTTAAATTAACTTATTTAACATAAAATCGGAGCGAATTTATTTTTCCACAATTAAAGGGCATAATTTTAACTAACTATTTCGAAATTACTTGCAAACTGAAGTAAAAGAGGAACGGAGAAATTTGACGATTAATGGGAAGAATTACCGAAACGCACGTCGCCGTAGCTATTGTTACCAGAGTAACGGTGAACGTTGGCGGAGTCACAAATACACCCGTGACTTTGCTGCATAGGCGTAGGAAAGCGAAGCTAATTTAGCGTTAATGGGACTTAGGTTAAGGAAGTATATGGAGTTAAGCAAGATGGGCCGGTGGGATTGCACACCGCGGGCGAAATCTGATATCTACGATTGCCTTATTATTATTATGTACTAAATCCGAATGCATTGACGAGCTGATATCGTTGACTGTTGTGTCGAGTAGGCTGCCACAAGCAGTCCGTTGAATTCTGTGAACCGTCGTCTACTCAAGCCGGCAACATTCTTGTAGCCTAATTAACCGTCGTCAGTGGCAGCGTGTCGCTGTGACTCGTGGTCCGGCGACGTGACGATACTGTCGGAAGATAAGATGATTGGTGCCACGTTAGTCTTGAGCTGTGTCTTTCCTCGGCGTGTTGCAGGATTGAAGACGTGTTCGAGTGGATCCTCGAAGTCGACGAAGACGCGCTCGGAGAGGACCGCGGACGCATTCAAATTATCGTCGAATACCAGATGAATCTGGTCTCATCCTTGCCGCCGTCGTCGTCGCCAAGGCAACAGCAGCGGCAGCAGCAGCGACATCGTGATCAGAGTGGAAGTCGTCGAGGCAGGCGACATCGACAGCGTTCGACGTCGTCGACCGTCAAAGACTCGGCGTCGTCGGGCGGCAGCGGCGTCTATCGGTCTGTGCAGAACCGCATCACCGCTCACGTCGACATCCAGCGAGACAACACGTACGCCATCGTCCCCGTCGTCAAGGTCTGCGCGCCGTCCTCGTTCAGTTCGAGTTGGTTTGAATGTACGATCCACCGCTTTAGATGCACACTAGAAAGCGAGGCAAAGCCCAGCGATAGCTCGCCCGGCGCAAATCCGACTGTGCATTTCTTACTTACTTACAGACTAGCTATGCTATACTAGCACCTAGCGAAGACCTGTGAAAACGAGCGCACAGCGTATTTTAGCGTATGTGCACCCATCCACCGCCTGCAAACGCACCAAAGGATCCAAGATGTTACTGGACCCAAGTTCACGAAATTTTTACAGGGTGTAGACAGTTCATCGGGGATGGAAGTCTCTCATCCATTTTGTGATCCTCCCAACAGTTGTCGAATGCCATTGGAGAGAATAAAGACGGGGTGTGTCAATTTTCGCCAACACGTGCGACAAATCGGTTACCACACCAACGTCCCTTGAGCGAGCCGTCGAAATTTCAAAATGTCTTTATAGAGCACACTGCCTGCTCTATGCTTGCTGAAAGTTTCGTAAAGATCAGTTCATAGATTCTGGTGGAAACAACGCAGACGTGCGTATATTTGTATGTGTGCATCCACCCACTTCCTGCAAACTCACCACAACATTTCATTCAAGGATTTGCTACACTAAAGTTCACGAAATTTTTATAAGATGTAGAAGGTTCATTGGGGGTCTCGGTTTGGGTATAGGTTTTGCGATCTACCCAACCGTTGTGGAATGCCAGTGCCAGCGCACAAAATGAAGACGGCGTGTGTCAATTTTTGCCGTCTCGAGCCACAAAATTAGTCGCTATGGCAACGTCCCTTGACCGAAGTTCACTAAATTTTTATCGTCGACAGTGTTAATGCAACAATCTTGGTTGCAATTCGTTTGCCTGTTGTCGAATGACAGAGACCACGTTTAAAATAAAGAAAGTAACTTCAGCAAAACATAAGCCCGCCGCTGGCATAGCTGGGTGGGCTGTATAGTAGGCGCCTGTTTCCGTGAAAGATCTCACGCTAGCCTCTCCACTAACGAACTACACCAGTTTACGGCGACTACAGAGAGCTTGCCGTAGATATGTTGCACTAACGTAAGCGATGAATAGTTTCTGAGATATCGACCAATAAGCGAGACAAAATAAGACGTTAAATCACGGTAGCGCCCGCCCGGTGTTAATGGCGACTGATCTTGTCAATGGGAAATGGCAAATTTCACCAAATTTCGATCCCCACAGAATCGATACCCCTCAACCGATCGCCAAGTAATTTGTCACAGGTCATTATGTCGGCGACCCCCTATAGCTGTGCCAAATTTGCTGCAAATCCGTCCACGGGAGACTTCTGCGGGAATGGGTGAACTATAACTCACCTACATGTCAGACCTTCAACAGATTTTCGCGCTTGATGTCCCAAACGACGCTGACTCACGCATTTCTCGTTGATATTGCTCCCTATTTGGGGGTCAAATCCCCAAAAACATTTTGGGGTGCGAATAGGCGTTTTCAAGCCAAACTTTTTTTGCAAAATATTAAAACTTATGCATTATTGAAACTACTACATCGATTCCAAGAAATTTAGCACAACCTTACAGACCACCAAATACTCTTTGTGGTTGGTCCAATACGCGAACAACAAATCCAATATGGCAGACGGCCGCCATTCTGAAAAATCAAACATTGCCATATCTCAGCAATGGCGTAGAATGAAAATGTATTCATATTTGGTAATAAAACTGCAAGTATAAACACTAAAAACTGTAGTTTATACATAATATTTTTAAGGGCAACGGATCAAAAACCACAAAAAAATCATAAAAGGATGACATTATTCAGCATCACATTGACATTCAGGCGATGTGATGGTGAGTAATATCACCTTTTTATGATTTTTGTGTTTTTTTCTCTGCCGCCGAACTGCAGTTTTTATATTTATATTGTAGATAGCCGTGTGCGTTGATATGAGAACAGCGCATTTATAGGGTGACGTATTACTCAGATGCGTTTTTCTTGATTATTTTGACCCACACTTCAAATCACGTCACACCTGTTATAACGTTTAATACTTTATTGAAGACATGTTAGAGAAGTCTTTAGGCATCTGAAGAACACACTGACCGTCCACTTAAGTAGACAGCACCCGAGACGATCGACGTGCGGTTGCCAAATGTTTTTAAAGTTCAGAGTTTGGGTGAAAGTTCTAGAGAGAAGTGCCGTTATTTGTGGAAATACCAGAATTTCCTTCTAACACTGTGTAGTGTGTGTAGGATAAGACGAGGAAAGCTCGATCTATTCGGCCGTTTTCGTACAGTGCCGGCTTGTGGTTTGGGGTAGTTAGGGTCACTCAAGGTCACTGAAAATAGCGCCATTCGACAGAGCGCATTCGAGTTCCTATTAGCCATGCTGTCTACTTAAGTAACTATGCCCTATGTTGCACCATTTCCTGTGTATAGCGAGATATTGGTCGAGATCGTAACATCGCCGATTTTAACCTACCCCACCTCTATTTGGCGCCCCTTTCGGGTGACCCCGTTGGCATTTCGCCCAGATCTTTGGTATTAGCGAACTAAAGTCTCTGGGCTATCGTTTGGCGTTGTTTGTGTAATCCTAGGTTTAGCCGTCTTGTAGAATGGTAGAACACCGACAGACGGACAGACACACGATGACAGCATGGCCTACCGCGCTAGCAAAGCGTCGCGCGGTAAAAAGAATTACACTAGTTGGAAGTATGTAAGGCGGAATTAAGCCGAAGACTGTTCACTGCATGAGACTGCATACCGTTTCGGCCTTTGCTACGGACGATAGATACTCCTGTTTGTGCAGGTTACGACATACGAGTAGTTCATAGAGACGAAGTTTAGAAAGTTATTTTGTCACTGTTCGAAAGTATTAACACAAACAGTTGCCATATCCTTCAACAATATCTGCCTGACAGGCGTGACAGTGACTCAGTATGCAACTTAAGACCGCACGCACACAACAGATCTCTTATAACAAAAACAACCTATCTCGACCAAATAGACTTTTTAATAAGAATGATATATAAAAACAGCTATTGACAACACATACACAATGTTCTAGCAGTATTATTGACATTTGTCTTTCATTATCGTTTTTCGCATTTTCTACATTTATGATTTGTGTTTTTTTATTGTACAAGTTGCGTATGCCAACTTTTATTAACGTAACTATTGATTGATTGATTGATTGATGGAGGAATTGGCGTCAAGGTGTTGTTGTTGCTGAGTGAGTGGAGCGTGTCGATGTGACAGTGTACGGAGCTGGTGAACGTGGCGATGATGACCGGTAAAACCCAGACTCACGCGATGCGCATCTACGCTGTCAGCCACAGCGGTCGACTCAGCGACGTGACGTCACAGACCACGTGTCACTCGGGCGACGACGAAGCACTCAAGGTCTGTCTGTTTACCGACGGTCGATTTAAAACGCAGGACCGGACGAGGACGGACGAAGTCTGTATAATGCTCGTAAGTAAGTAAGTAAGTAAGTAGACTTAAGCCCCGTCCACACCAGCAACGACGTCGAAGCAACATTGTCCAATGCTACAAGTCGAACGATTCATTCGACAAAGTCGAACATTGCTTCGACATTGTTGCTGGTGTGGACGGGGCTTTAAATAGCGCAGTTATCGTCAAGAACCCATAATGCGCTAGATGCACTAGTATCGAGCAAACAAATACGTTTTAAGTAAACGTTTGAAACAGTCCGAACTGATCGTCGGATCAAGTCCGGGAGAGAGTTTTAGACCGTGGGGCCAGCGACTGAAAAAGCCCGACGGCGTAAGTATTGTGCCGGAAACGCGGTACTGCAAGTAGGTAACATTTAGCAGAACGCAGATGCCGCCGAGTGTTAGCGTCGGAGACCGGGATACAGTAGACGGACAGGTATGATGGTGCGCGGCCGTTCAGACACTGATGAACTGTCACTGCGAGCTTTAAAAATAGCCGGTCAGGGACGTCAAGCCAGTGAAGTTGATAGTGCAGTATCTGACCCAGGCTGTGGTCAAACTTCCGACTGCCGCTGAAAACACGCGTAGCAGCGTTCAACACACGCTGTAACTTGTACCAGCAAGAACGGTGTTGCAGTAATCAATCCGCGAATTCTCAACAGCGTAGACGATGAAGCCAACGAGTTAAGGGTCCAAAGCAATAATCGTTTCCTAAATTACTCCAGTAGCTCGTAATGTGTATAGCGCTTGAACAACAGCTCTATCGCCTTTCTTTTGCATTGCTTGTAGACCTACGTAGATTGCGATAGCTTATAATTTGCTATTTAAAAATACTGAACAGAGTCTTGTGCATTTTGCAGACTTGCAATGACTGCCTGTAATATACTGCTGTGGTGTTACGAAATTACCAATTAATACACGCTCAACGTTCTTATAAGATAATAGACACTGAAGTCATTTAGGAAAAGGTTATTGCTTCGTAGTACCATTTTGCATACTACTAGCAATGCCAGACAGTAGGCCTATAACAAGCGTTGTACAGCTAGTAATTGTATATTGCTGTCAAAAAACGTACAAACATACAAACTCCTTTGATGGATTAATACTGCATGTGAATAGGTGTTGCTTACAGGCCAACGCTGCTAGACTTATAGCGTGTAAAATCCGTCCGTCGTTGTCCAGCCTTTCGATGTCCAGTCATGCAATTTTAACGCTACCTTTACAGTAAACGCACAGGAGCGTTGCGCTTCAACCACCTAGCTCGCTGACAACCACGAAGCAAGCGTCGTACGCGACGCAACTTTAAGTAGACAAGTCTCGACACTCACTAGTCGTTGACAAAATCGCACAAACGGCACAACGTCGCCGGATGATGTTCGTCGTTCGTCATTGTCCGTTTGCCGTTTAGCCCGCACGGAATCGCGATGCGGAAGGGCTTATATTTTACCGCTGTGGTTTTTTCTTTCTTATTTCTTTCTTTTTCGACGTCTAATCTCTGAGGTCACTGAAGGGAGGGATCTCAACCAAACTTGGACACATTCACTTATGACTGCTATATGAAAAATTTGGTCCGAAATCCCCGGGCATTTACCCTCCCCCCTCCCACGGGCTGGGGGCAAAAAGGGCGCTTTTAGGACCGACTTCGAACTTTGACCGAACATATCTCTGCAACGGAACATGATATCAACAATCGGAAAGAAACTTGTCAATCCACAGGGACTCCCCTACATGCCCCCAAATTTGGTGAACTTTTGTCCAGAAACAGCTGAGAACGGTTGGCGAGTTTTTAACCGCCCTCTAAATTTTCGCATTGGGAGACACTGCCAGCCTTACCGCATGGGCGTAACAGCAGGCAAACTTTAGCACGTGTTGTGTAGTGGCACGAGCTTACAGTCTAGAACAACAGAATGTCGGGCGGGCTCACGCTGGGCTTTGCCATGCATCTAGTTCTATTTAAAATTGTTCTGTGACAGACTGTTGTCACTCATGGCTGGTGACTGCCATGCTGCGGGGCCAACAGTAAGCAAAACTCCGCTATCCGGATGAAGGGCTGCACTTCTGATAGCGGCACAAAACAAAACGATCAAATGACAGCTAACCGTGTTAAAGTTACAAGCATCTTGAGCACTGTTAACAAAGTTACAGTTTGACACGCTATGATGAATGAAGTATTGTCTACAACATAAAATTGATTGTACAATACACAGAAGTATGCGTATGGGCTGGATTGAACGACCTTGTAAACACGCTGCGGGTGAACGGTAGAAACATTGCCTGAATGCTATTACCGTGTGTTGTGCATGGTTCTGCATCCCTCCAGCCACGCCCGCTACATGTTGTTTGTTTTTACCTTCCTGTGATCAGCCAGCCAGACCGAGTCGTACCAGTAGCGCCCGTATTATCCTCCTCCCACCGATGCTGCTGCTGCTGCTGCCTTAGCACCTCATCAGTCATGACTTACGGACTCCGCATGACATATAGACACGTCGGCTATACGTTATTGTCAGACGCACATGTGCGCCTTACCTGATAAACGAGTTGCCGATGCTGTAATAAAAGCACTCCCCTGTTCACAATGTGTTATTAACAGTTGTACGACCACTTAGTGACAGTTAACATTATTGCAACGTTACAGGGGCACTTTACAAAGTCAGAGTTTCATGCGCGCCTCTGATGATTATAACAGGACTGGAACAGAAAAGTTCTGAGTTTGCGAGAATGTGAGCAGCGATGGTGAGGCTTTGATCGCAGTAGGATATTCATTTCGAGCTCCGGCCGCGGTCACCGGAAGGGCACGGTCGCCAATTGTTGTACGGTAAGTCGACGGGACGACCGTTATAACTGCGGCACTGTTGGCGAGGTAAGGCGCCGCAGTGCCGTGAAGGCAGCAGTACGCCAGTATACATGTACACGTAGCTGGAATCGATTTCTCTCCGGAACGCGCAGCCACTGAAGTTCCGAGAGTAAGTAAGTAAGTAAGTAAATTCTTTATTAAATACATGACTTACGCACATGCAACATAATGTGATAAAAACATGGGACGAATGTAGATACAAAAAAGGCTACACAAAAGTAGTGTGAACTAATAACGGTTATACATATACGAACAACATAACAATAAGATTGGTTGATTAATAGATGTCGCTAAATAACATTCTATAGACAAAGTTTTTTCTTGCTAGCAGCATTGACATCTGTAGGTAATATTAGACCGTGCTGTGTGTGCTGACGTAAGTGATACTGAGTAAGGAGCCGCGCGACGGCGTTGAGCACGGACTGCAGAGTGCAGACTGTCCAGTAGCTGCACTGACACACCAGCATGGACAGAATTGCAGTAGTCGACCTTGCTAACCACCAGCGCGCGGACTAAGGTCACTGGTCACACGCTACGGATATGACGCAGTGGCGCAAAACGTGATCGGACAGTGGCGACGACGTGAGACCTCATGATAAGGTCGCTGTCGATGTCACGAACCGACGTGACTGGTGAGATTGCACTGCTTCCGATGCGGACAGGCCCAGTTGGGATCTGATGTTGACGGCATTGTGACGAGCACCACGCTAGGATTCAGCGACAGCCGGTCGGCCCTAGCGGGACACGTCATGACCCAGGCGGATATCCTCTCTTGCAGGCAGACGGTCTCGCGAGGGGACAAAAACCGTAGATTTGACAGTCGTCAGCGTACGCATGCGAATGTAGCTGATGACGTTTTATTACAAGCAGTACATCAGCGGTGTACGGTGGCGCGGTGGCGCAACGGGTAGAGCGTTGGACTTGCGGTCAACAGGTTGTGGGTTCAAATCGTACTCAGGGCAAAGCTGCGTAATAAACTTGGGCAAGTTGTTCACACTTATGTGCCTCTGTCACCAAGCAGTATTACTTGGTACCGGCCAAGGGGCGGGCTGACTGCGTGTATACACCGGGATCAGCTCCGGGGCCAGTCCGGGCCCAACGCTCGGTAACGAGTATGGGAAGCCTTTACCTTTTTTACATCAGCGGCGCACAGGAGGAAAAGAATCGGTCCCAGGCAACTGTCGTTATCTTTTTGACATTGAACCAGATGACGATAACGTATCACTGGACGAGTGTTTTGGCAACTCGTTTGAGCGGTTGAGTCTGGCATGGCGGTTCGCTTCGCTCAGTGGCAGTCAGTGCGTGAGCACGGCGACTTTTCAGGAAGGCGATAGAGCTTTCGTTCGAGCGCTGTAAACGTAGAGCTACTGGAGTAGTTTAGGAAAAGCTTATTGCTTTGGACTCGACATTTTACGCAGGATAATACAGAGATGCGTTTAGGGGTTTAGGGTGTGTGGACTCATTAGTAACCGTTGTACTACAAATTTACTACTGAGTCTGCTACCGAAGTAATTTCGAAAATCGGTCAACATTTGACGAAGTTATAGGTTAGAGTATGATATCTTCCTTATTTATGGGACACAGTGTAATGTATTCTCAAACAAATGTTTATGACACAATCAGATGCCGCATACTTCGCCCCGGTGCAGCCACCTGACGAATTGGACTAAACATGTGCATTGTCTTTCATTCTGGCCCATTCGATCCATTATGTGAAAATGTGACGTCATTACCAAAACCGGAAGTACATACATGCATTGCCGTCATAGGAGGACCGAGCCACGGCCATAGCTAGCATGTATAGAAACTTTGGTGAAATTTGGACGTGCGAGTGGATAGACAAACAGACAGATAAACAGTCAGACATACAGAAACATACAGACACGCTGGTCGCAATACTTGTCACCCGTACCGGAGGCGATGTAATAAAAACACCAGTGAATCAGAGGTGCTGAATGACTGAGCTGTCCTAGGTGTTACGATACGATAAGATACGATACGATACGATACGATACAGTATATTTACGTGCGCTCAAAAGCTGACGAGATGGCCAGCCTATTCTAACGCACGGCACGGAAACAAAAATAAGGAAAACTAAAAACAAAAACCGAGTAGCTCAGAAGAAACCGTCCGGACAATAGTCCGTGAAGGCAGTCCGGGAGGAAGCTGTGAAACTACGAGTGGGAGTACTTGTGTTGTTATCGTGACGAAACAAGGCTGATTTATGTTCTGATTAAAGTTTAAAGAAATTGCTAGCTGACTCCAGTGTGCACTGACGCTTGCTGTACTTTTTCGCCTGTCATTCACAGTAGCGTCTGCCTGTTTCTATGTACCTCTATTTGTCTGTCTGTTTGTTTTGCTGGAACCAAAATATACTTACGTAATCGTCTCAGTGATAAGTATCTGCTGCACTTCGTGTGTCGCAGACGGAAAACAATGGCTCTTTGTCTTTGATCCTTGTTGCGTACATTTCAGCCAGTAACTGCAATGAACTGTCAAACGGCTGTTTTATTGTCAGATATTATTCTCGTATGCAAACACTGCACCAGTTTCGTCATTCCTGTTTCGCGGGTTATCGCGCTCCTTCTGTGAGATGTTACAGTGTTAGAGTGGCGGCGTGGCGTAGTGGTAACAGCGTTGGTCGTATCAACGAATTTACTCTACGTCGAGCCCGGTTAGTACTGGGATGGGTGACGTGTCCGGGTTCAACTCCCGGAGGCGGCACTTTATTTCGGTATGTAACCAGCCATGCAG
>Ga0209363_1000708_pt1 | contig 14045 bp, 12 predicted proteins | sample WorMetexBAHAMAS3_FD_187385 | JGI IMG/M metagenome (GOLD analysis project Ga0209363, IMG submission 187385) | Marine gutless worms symbiont microbial communities from Max Planck institute for Marine Microbiology, Germany - Inanidrilus exumae... | ecosystem: Host-associated > Annelida > Digestive... | reverse complement strand
TTTAAGAAATTTGGTAATTTTAGGGGCATATTGTGTAAAAGTCGTTGACAGAGCCATAACTATGGACCATTTACGATTACTATGCCTAGTAGTAAACGTCTGCAGAGAGACCGCGCGACGCCCACGATATAAATTCTTAGCAGATTGATAAATTCAAGACTTAATGCGCAGTACTGGCCTAGCTATCGTTTTGATAAGAGGTCGTATATAAACTTTCGATTGGTACAAATATCGGTGACCTTGAATGAAACTGAACAGCAAAATGGCCCTTATTTTGCGTTATTTTACCGAATTTGGTAGTGTCCGGAGCACATTGCCTAAAAGTGGTTAACAAAGCCATAACTATGGGCAATTTACGATTACTGTCTACTGTCTGCAGAGGGACCGCGCGACGCCACCGGTATGTTATATAACTGCGAGGTGGAAATTCTGTAGGCTAACAGATGCTAAAATTCAAGACTTCATGCGCAGTACTTGCCTATCTATCGTCTAATTTGTTAAACGAAGTAGGTTTCTCTCTGTTTCGGTATTTTGAAGTAAAAAAAGGCTTACGTGTGTGCGATATCGTCGTTAAAAAGTTCACGTTCGCTATCTCAGCTCCTGATGAGTTCTTGTTAGAGTTTTGTGATAGTACTATGCTACTTTAATTTCACCTGTTTCATTTATAGTTGATTTCGCCAGTGGCGGATCAAGGGGTTGGCGACTGGGGCACTGCCCAGGGCACCAAGGGAGGAGGCACCAAAGATGGGAAGGAGAGCAAAAATAACGCGAATCTGCATAACGAAAAACATGCGGGGGCTCAGTCTGGAAATATTGCCCAGGGCATGCACCAGAAACCACAGATCCGCCTCTGGATTTCGCTCAACTGCATCCGAGGACGATGTTACAGACTTTCAGGTGGTTGAGAAATTGAGACCTCTGATGCGTTTGAGTATAGACTGACTCGTAGATTCTACTGGTCATCAGAGAGCAGTCTGTAGTCACGAACGAAGTCAATATTGCCACCGCGACGGCAACTCGTGCCTGGAAGAGTGACGTGCAGACTCGCTCAACGTCGGTCCGCTGTTGATCCGCAAATCCGTCACATCGGCGAGGTTTCATGTCGAAAGATCGCCGTAAATTAAATTGGCCGCCACTAGCCAAGCCTCACCAGGGGGCAGCATACGCCGCGGCCAGCGTACACTTCGGCCCGACAATAAGGATCGGTTACTTGTTATGTTTGTCATTCAACTGGTGAACTGGAACCGGAACGGAAGTGAATGGGAATAAGTATAGCCACATACGGATTGGGATCCGGATGGGCGTGGGAATAATCTAGAAATAGCTGGGGATTATACACGAATGAGAATTACCCGATGGGAATGTGAGGAAACAGTATTACGCGGTTGACATGCAATACTACAGGTTATAGTATGAAATTGTATTATCCTGATTCTAGAGTTGCTACTCGTCAAATTTTTTCTCTGATCGCGTTGTTCAACTATGGAATGGGGGAGGAAGAACTATATCAGCTACTTGTGTAAGCGCTTTTAAATCGCGCTTAAATTCAATGCATGTTTCTTTTTCAACGTCGTGTTTTAGTGTTGTTTTTGTGCAGTTATCTATTTCTGGGTAGATAAGTGCTCTTTGAGCTTTTTTGCATGTCCAGTTGACAGTTCTGCTTTTTATTGTATTTCATTGTTCAATATGTTGTTACTGTTACTGTGTGTCGACAAATAAATATACACTATTACTGGATTCCCGTCCACTGCGTCTGCAATTCGTGCATGTTTAGTTCATCCGCAGTCCATGAATCGACACCGCCGACCAGTCTATAGCGCAGGAAGTAGAGATCCGAGCCGGAACATGACCTGGGGACATGGATGTGCTATTGGACGACTCGGTGGCTAACTGACCACACGCCGAGAGACGTCTGTGGCGTGGTTGCCATTACCGCGCGTCCGACATTATCGACTAAGTAGATTAGTCGTGTACATCCATCACGCCGATGAACATGCTCGCAGAATTCGCAGAATGATGCTGTTGTCCGTTTACAGCTCCCGCAGACTAGAAGCCTGCACAGGGTGTACATTCTCCTCGCAAGCGACGTGAATGGATAGAATAGAAAAAATGCTTGTGCTTCGCGGGTCCACCCGACCCCACGGTTTGCCGGTCACTTTCGCTGCCCGACACCGCGGATCCCCCGTGAGCGTTATATCCGCCTCTGTTGGGTCCCGTGTCACCCAACTCGTGCAGGCCTTTGCAGCAGACACATTGGTCTATACCACTCACATAGGCCTCAACTCCAGTGGATGACGGTACATTACCATCACTGGGAAATCCCCCAATATTTGACCTTTGTTCTCTCTTATATGGTCAAGGTACACAGGAATGACAGTGCCAAGTAAGTGACAAAAACTAGGACAAATATCAATAATCCGGCCCGATCAAATTTAGATGTCGTGACCTGGGGGTAACGCCAGCCCTGTGTTAACGGCAACTGGGCCTTGTCAATGGAAAAAGGATAAATTTTGATTTTTGACTCCTCCCCTACAAAATCGAAACCACTTAATCGATCGCCAAAAATTTCCGTAATGTTTGCTTGTATTCTGTCACGATTGGACGCATGTTTTAGGCTGCATCACAGCAATCGCTAGACGCGTTCGTGCGCGCTGTAAAAACAACGGAACCGATCGAGATGCCGTTTGGTGGGTGACTCGGGTGGGCCCAAGGAACCATGTATTAGATGGGCGGTCCAGATTCCCCGAGAGAAGAAGCAATTTTGCGGGTTGTCTGAGACTGAGTCACTGCTGCGATGTACGCAGCAAAAAATCAATAATGGCATCAGCGCGATTGCTGTAGCCGACTGCGCTGCCCCCGACTGGCCGGTGTCACATTAACTTACTCCGTGAAAAAACACCCTCCCCCGCCAGGCGGCCTCTCGTCAAAATCCTTTGACTAATTGTTAATTTGTGCTGCCGTCTGTCAAAACAGCCCATAAAAACTCGCCAATGACAACAGCATCAGCAACCAGAGCAGGAAGAACGTCAGCATCTTTTGTCACAGGCTTGTGAATCACGAATCACAGAAATCACGCAGCTCTCAGTATTTATCATCTCGAAAATATGTAAACATCCATCTACAAAAGTCACCGCCAACTCACCAAAGTCGCGCCACTCTTGTTTACTGCACTTCATGCTACTGAACGTCCGGTTTACGGCCGTTTCCCGGAAAGTCACTTCCAGGAAAAACGCTTCCCGGAACGGCGCTCGCTGTCATGAAATTGACGTTTAACGGCCACCAGGGAGTGGAGTCCGTGGCATGCTCCTCGGGGATTATATCTGCGTGCAGGAAGTAAGTAAGTAAGTAAGTAAAGTAAACAGTGTATAGCAGTTAGCATCAACTTAGCTTTCACTGCTACGGGAAACTCACATGCCATATGGGATGACACAGTGTTACCTGCCACCCGGTAGTGGTGAGAATCCCCAGCCAAATCAGGTACTCGATTTAGCGACCCCGGAGGGATGCAAGGCTGAGTTGCTGTATGTTACGTGAAAGCGGACTGGCCGGGAATTGAACCCGCGACCTGTAAATCTGAAGTCCAACGCCCTACCGCTAAACCACCACGCGGTGCGGCCTCATAATACATATTTTGTCAATGCTTGTTGCACTGTCCAATGACAGAATGGCGTAACCAGTCAATAATAGCACGGTCCAGAGTCAAACGTCTGTCATTCATTTGCGTTTCTTGACTGTGGGTCGCTCAAAGCTCTGCTTCATTCCGGCGCTGATCTGCGAATGGAACTTGATGTTGAGGGCGCTGTTGTCCGCCCACGCCGCGTCAAACTGCGTCGTGTCTTGGTCTACGAGGTGGGTGTACTTGGTCCGACCGGATCGACCAAAGTTCTTCACCTGCGTCGCGTGGACAAACACACACACACGACCGTATCTCATCTTGAAAAGATCTGTCACGGATCTGTGATAATTTCAGGACTGAAGCAAGTTGCCTTAGTTTTAAAGAGAATGTATTCACTGCACAGAACAAGCAAGAATACACACAACCGTTTTACAGCCATCTTATACATCAACCTGTGTTAACTGGCATCCCAGTTAAAAACTGCAGGATTTTTTTGGAGCAACGTCGTATTTCCCAGATGCCCTTGCTAACACTAACACCAAATAGCGCAATCGGCTTACGAAGAAGACGCTAACTAATCTGCACAGTGTCCATACCATAATCTGACACAACTTAAACGAAAATAAAAAACACACGCGTCAGAAAGAAGTCAATCTGAGGAGACAAGCCGTTTTAACAATGATATATGCAAAGTGAACAGCACCTGCATGACTTTAGGCAAAACCGTTTTGTTGAAATGATCTTCGAGCGTCGGAGCCGAGAAGTCACGTTTAAATACATCTTCCTCCTTGTCCTGCCAACAGATCACAACCAAACGACTGATCAATGTACCACATCATAAATGAAACAAAAGTTTGCTCTGCCAAGCCGTGGGACCCGTCAATCCCTGCAGCTCGGGTTTTGAACAGTTTGCTGCCCGACCTCCTTGCATCATCATTCACTCCACAACATATTAGCTGTTGAAGACCAATACTAAAGTCACTGTGATTACAGCTTCCATACTGTACCATCGTGGTAACATACATGTTGACCTGCATACATGCAAACATTCCAACGAAACTGCAGTATCTTGTTGGAGCCACTGTTGATATCAACTACCGCATCTGAATTGACAAAAAGAGGCTACAGTCCTCAATGGTCTTACTTTCAAACATAAATAGTACATTCTTGGCTGTTTGACATGTATGTCTTTTACGACTGGCAATTTCTGCATGTGTGTTTTGCAAGAAGACTTATTATTTCCCACTTTATTTCTTGGCTCCGTACCCGGAAAATGCTCGTCAAATGGTTTGCACGCGTCGCACAGCAACAGCAACAACAAATACTCGTAACAAGTACGTCCATCTTTGGCGACGGACGTATATCCACACATGCTGATCCTACATCCACATGCCGAGCAATTTCACGAACAGCGCATCTCTAGCGTGACGTTTGCGTCGGCGTATCTCCACGCTGTCTACGGTAATGTTTACATGCGGGTGGGGATGGCCCACGCGCTGGCCAATTCGTCTGATTTTGGGTTTCTGGTGGACCGAAGATCACAAAAATGGGAGATTCCCTGCCTTGGACGCCGATGAAACCGCCGTGCAAAATTTGACGCTGCTAGCTTTATCATCGGCGGAGAAATCCATAACCATACAAACAAACAAATAAAACAAACAAACACACACAAACAAACAGTAACCGATATATCCACACCTTGCCTATCGGCATGTGTGGATTTACTGACCAGGAAGAATGCTCCGCGGTGGTAGTACTTCTGCAGGAACTTGTACTTGCCCTTCGTCGCTTTGTTGGTGACGAGCTTTGGATTCAGTTTCTGTTCCTGTCTCCGTTCTTCCTCCGTCATGTGGTGGAATCGTTCCAGCTCCTGCTTCTCTTTCTCGAGTCTGCCACACACTTCTCTATGTCAACACTGCTCTATGCTCGGCTTTCACCCATCAACGCAATTTTCGCTCTGAAATAATTACACAAATACATCACCCCAAAAAACAAATAGATTTCGAATCTTCAATTTTATGAGTAAACAGATTAACTTAACAACAGTGAATCAGAAAAATAGACTCAATTCTTGACAGTATCTTATTACATTGATCACCAAATTAAAGTTTTGGTTTAATTTTCTTAACTATTTACCTGCAATAATTTTCACAACTTATGTTAAAAATACTGCTACAAGAAAGAGTCAAACTGCATCGTGCCGACTGCTCCAATAAAAACTTACGTTTCACGTTCCTCACGATCGCGCTTTATCCGCTTCAGTTCACGCACTTTCCACGCCTCATATTCTTCCTCGTCATTCTCGGCGTCGGAGTTGATGGCATCGCACGCGTCAGCCGACTGCTTCTCCTGCTCCAAGTCTCTCTTTATCTCTTGCTCGACCATCTGCCAATGCCATACAGATGTCAACACTTTTAATTATGAAAGCGATTGTTAATGTGTAGATATCAGAAATCAAAATGGAACACGTAAGAGTGTGTTTGTAAATAATAAATAATAATAATAATAAGGTGTCGCCCTAACAGGATGTAACACTACTGGCCAGCCGTCGCGTGCTGCTCCATGGTGAATTACGTTGCACTGCCGTGGATTGTTACAGACGACGACAGACGCCAGACAGCAAAACAATACTGGCCCCCTACACTATGTGTAGGCGGGCCAGTAATAATTAATAATAACTAGACATGCAGACCACCAAGGGCAGCGACAGCACTCATCACTAGCAACCAAGCGACCATGATGGTTTTAGTAAGCGTGTGACCTTGACCTCTGGGTCAATGTATGGCGAGCGACTACTATAGAGCATATATGTACCAAGTTTGGTGTTGATAGCTCCAGTCGTTTTCCTTTTAGATTGCGGACAGACAGACAGACAGACAGACAGACACGACTCATGCCGGTGGTTATACAGCCAGCACGGGTAACAATAAATAGAGTAATGCAACAAAGGATGATGATATATGCCATCAAAGTTGTACAACCTGGGCTTTCCAACAACTGACAAGTGCCAAACAACAGTCAACGGGTCACTTTATCTTTCGCTAAAACCTTAGTCTAAGACCAAAAGTCCGGTTTAAGACCTAATTCATGCAAAACGTAAAGTGACGCTAAACTTTGGTCTGAGACTAAAGTCTAAAACCAAACTTACCGCTTAAACCAAAGTTTAAGGCCAAAGTTTGGTCTAAAACCAAACTTAATCTGCGCAATCCGGTCTTAAACCAAACCGCCATAATGCATTTAGACAGGCAATTATCACTAATCTGTTAGAGTTAAGACTTTGGTCTAAAACCAAATCACTTTATCTTTCGCTTAATCTGAACTCGGTCTAAAACCAGGTTTTAGCCGTTCAGATTAAGCTTTGGTTTTAGACTAAAGTTTTAGACTTTGGTTTTAGCGAAAGATAAAGTGACCCAATGTTCTGCATCATCAGCGGCTGCTCTCAGACAAAGCTGGACGTATGTGTGCAGTGGCTTCACTCAGCTGACAATGCTATGGTTCAGTGACTAACGGCACACAACAACATCAACATCAGCTACTTGAACTCTACCTTAAGCGTCTGTTGTCGCCGTTCGCTGGCAACACGCTTCGCTTCGTGCTCCAAGTCTTTTAGTTTCTGCTGCTCACGTTCCTTCTCCTGTATTGTTATCCGGTCTTTCCTAAACACACACACACACATGCAACTCTAACACGTAACATTATTATTATTAGCAATGAATAAGATTAAGGTGGCGCTATCACATTACTGCGATTGTAAAGCACAGCTGGTCGCGGCATCGCTGCGTAAGTAGCGCTACATAAGAATCCGACCTTTACCTTTTCACCTTTTGCTCCATTGACGCCAGCTCTCTCACACTTGCAGCTGTTTTCACTTCATCATACTAACCATCAACAACCACCTCTTAACCGTAATCCTCCTCTTGTACGTCACTAGTTGTAATCCACATTGCCTACATGCATGCTGACAATAGTGTAGAGATCTTACTTTCTGACAAAGACTGGCTTGAGACGAGGTCCAGTGTCCTCTTCCTCTGACCCAGAGTACTCTTCGTACTCAGACGACTCGTCATGCTCTTGACCTTCCTCATCTCCGCTGTCTTTCTCTTCCTCAACACCTAACAACTCCTACATACACCACACACCAGGTCACACCACAACACTGTCACACTACAAACATGCACCACACACCAGGTCACACTACAACACTGTCACACTACAAACATGCACCACACACCAGGTCACACTACAACACTGTCACACTACAAACATGCACCACACACCAGGTCACACCACAACACTGTCATGTACAAACTCAGCAGCAGCAAGAAATGATCAATGATGACAATAATTTTCGGTTTTGTGGCACATCAATATCAGTAGGTGGCTCAGTATTTCTGGTGCTTAGGGCGTTGGACTTGCGACTCAATGGTCGTGAGTTCGATCCCTGGCCGCTGCACTATCGTTTGGCTGGTACTGGGATTGGTGACCGACCATTTTCCGGCGGCATACCACCTTAATATGTAACCAGCCACCCAGGCCAACTCAGCCTCCTACCCTCCATGGGGTGGAAAACAAGTGCCTGCCGGCCAAAGTGCGGTGATGCTCTGCGGCTGGGGAGTAAAGGCAGGATGGCTCGTTGCATTTGTGGATAAATGTGTGTTATCGCTTTATAGGGCTGTACCGATTATGGTAATTTCACTATTCGGCCGAATACCGAATATCTAGCGTCAGTATTCGGCCGAATACGGTTCGAATAGTTTAGAAACAAAACTGTTGACTGTTGCAAATTTGAAATTACTTAATGGCTGGAGGACGCCTGCCACAGCAACTGCAACACTGACCGGGTTTCTGGGCCAGGACTGGACGCTGGGCCCATTATCACCCGCACTGATTCGTATCAGTCCATCTGCATCGGATCCCTGCAGCTGTGTCGTCACGCCGCAATCGGCTTCATCTAACAAAGACTGTTGACTCATGGAGTCCTATATACTATATAGGAGTCCATGGTTGACTGTTGACGCACTCCACGCTGGTTATGGTCCGCATCTATTGCACCAGGGAGTATTTACGACCGTTTACGAGCTCAGACGAGGCTTCATGGCGCTGGCCAACATTAATTGCTGTGTTTCATCACGCGCCAGCGGCTCGGCGTGGCCGCGTGCGCAGTTATCAACTATCCGCATTTGGATTCCAAATCGTGGCAGTATTCGGCCGAATACGAATAGTCCATTTAGCCCACTATTCGGTCCGGTTCGAATTTGAATCGAATATTCGGTACAGCCCTAAATATTAGATGCATAAATTACCACTGAAGTAAACCAAGTTACCTGTGGGTAGTCAAAGTCAGCCTGAGTAGCAACGTTCTGAATGTATTCCAGTCTGAACTGTTTGCTGTCGTCTTCCAGTTCCACTGGCGGGTTCAACGTCGACATTGCACCAGTGATCGACTGAAAATTTCACAGAAACATACCAGATACACAGCTCTGCAATGTCAGTCACTAGTGACTCTGAAACAGTTACATCAGTCAGCAAACCTTGCTACATATACTCACTCAAAACACAAGTATGTCGGTTCTCCTTACTGTCGGTCTAAAATGTACACTGGCCACATCATATGCTGGTGAGTCTCAGTGGGTATGCCAACAGGACAGACGGACAGACAATGGACGCCAGACCATTACATTGTGCTTTCCACAATGGACGCGGCCAATATAATAATTAGGCTGGCCTTACAAGCTGCTAAAACTGAACGTATACAAGATGTGAACAGAATTGTTATTGCTATTATCACCCACAGCTAATCTATTGAATAACTCTCTTGACATTATGCCAGTGCACAAAAAGAAATAAATTAGCCCCGTACGGGACTGATGGTCGACTCTTCACAACTGACGTTTCTGCCAAGTTCAAAGTCACGTGACACAAAAACTTGGACAAATATCGAAAATCCGGCCGGATAAAATTGAGATATTGTGCCCTAGTCTAAGAATCCGTGGTCGGTTGCCAGCTCCCATTGTAAATGGCGGAGGAGATACCTTTTAAAAATGGCCGGATTTCCAACTCTGAAGGGATTGTGACCCTGACCTTGGATCGGGTCATATGGCATACCATCGTGCATCACTCATCGACCTCTACCCAGAAGCCAAATTTCATTGAAATCGAAGGAACTTTTTGTGGACGAACAGATGGACATACGTACGCACGGACGGACATTAGAGACCGGCTTTATTCGGTCGCCTCTGTCAAAGAGACGACCTAAAAAGATTTCAAATAAAAAACAACTGACCAAAATTGCATCTCTGACGTTTCTCTTGATGTCTTCTATTTTCTGTTTCCTTTCTCTGCAAATAAATGCCACTCACATAAACAAAACATTTATAAAATGAAACAAATTCGCCACAAATTTTGACAGTTTGCTGAAAAATAAAACATTTCCGCATATTTCACATTAAAAAGTAATCAGTTATTTTTCTTTTATCATGATGTCAAAATATTACAGTCAAAACATGGAATTCACATCTTCATTGTGACGTGTGGTGAACAGGCTTCCGCAATTCCACGGTGTTTGGCCTGTCTTTTCGAGGATATGGTGTACCTGCAACCGCTGTGCACTAGCAAAACGCATATTCTCATAAATTGGCATTATTGGTGTGAATTTCAAATGGCTGGCCAATATTAAAAAACAAAAAACTCATTAACAAAATGACAGCTGCTGTTTATCATTGTCTAAGCACACTAATCATCACCGTGCGCAAAGTGTCGATTATATTGTGAAGCAGTACAACACTTAAGAAACATCAGCATCACAAAGAAGAAAAGTGATATTCTGGCCTGGTGCGGCCGTACAATAATACCGCTTTGTGAGAATATGTGTTCTACCGGTGCAGAGGTCACAGGTACAAACCATACCCTCAAAAAAGATGCCGCAGATCGTGGAACTGTTAATGGCAAAAACGGCTATTACCAAAATAAATACAGGAGAGTGACAAAATTGCCATATGTCAACCAATTGGTCAATTACATAATGTGCCTCCTCATTTTTCAGGTTTCTTGATCTGTCTTGGTATCGAGATAACAAGACCAAGACATTGTCACATTAAGGCCAAGACCAAAACCGAGACAGTGGCCATCAAGATCGAGACCAAGACCAAGACCAAGACACTAACCTTCAAGACCAAGACAGTGAAAATGCTGTCTCGAGACAAGACGGTCTCAAGACTTCCCATTACTGAATAACTTAACTACACAAAAGTCATTCCTATGAACACTGATGAGACTGCCACGTGCAAGTTGACTGACTTGGTCATTATCAGGAGAGTCACCAGTGAATTAGAGCAATCTGTTGGGGTCCAGACATGATACTACTGTGACAATGCCCACAATCAGTAGAATGGTAGAAACAAACTTACTCTGGCGAAAATCCATGTACATGTAGAATTCGCATCTGCTTGACAATTGTGGACTTCCCTGACTCTCCGGCACCTACATTTGTTAGACTACATTTCAACAACATATTCAACTCACAACACACACACACACACACACACACAATTGATGCACAACAGAACCAACCAACCTGGATTGAACCTTTGCACATTTTATGCACAACGGAAAGTGTAAAATCAGGTTGGTTCAAAAGAACCGTATTTGTGGGGTAGGATCTGTAATGTAATGGGGTTATCATTGTGATTAGCATTAAGGTTATTGCTAAGTCCCACAGTTCTACCCTGTCCCACATTCTGTACCAACCTGATACATCAGGTAGCAGCCGACGTGCTGAATGCCAGCATGCCAAACGTGGCAAATGCCAAGAACGAACCCTAACTCTAACCCTGTTCGCCATTTACGGGGGTGTCTTTAAAAACTAGGTGGCTCGATGGAGCAATGGGTGGAATGTTGGACTGGCGATGAATAGGTTGTGGATTCAAATCCTACTCATGGAATAAGCAGCGTAACAACCTTGGGCAAGTTGTTCACACCTATGTGCCTCTGTCACCAAGCAATATAACTTGGTACCAGCCAAGAAGCGGTATGCTCTGCGGCTGGGAAGGTAACTGCAGGCCTGGCTGAAAGTAATGGCAGCCTACCACGGGGTGGATGACTTATAGTCACCTGCACGCTGACTGCTTGTACACCGGGATCAGCTCCAGGCCCAATGCTCGGTAACAAGTATGGGAAGCTTTTACCTTTTACTTTAAAGACTACATTGGGCCTATCGGCACAGAAGTATTGATCCTGCATGTGCTCGTCAAATGCCAACAAAACAGTAACCTCCCGACCTCGTTAACTTTTTTCAGCAATGACCCAAAATGGGAAAGGATAGGGGAGGCTCATAAGTTATTATGCTAATGCTTACAACAGGGTCGAAACTAACTGACCACCATAAGAACCATTTATCAGTTCAATGCATTCTTTTGTGTAAAATTTTGTATAATATCTTTTCTGTGTGGGTCTGGCTTTGAAATGTTTCTCTTCTTCGGTGAAAACCAAAAGCATCTGGGAACTCCCACCCACAGTACCAGACCGGACCCCTGCACCCACGTCAACAACAACATGCTCGAAAGTCGTGTTGTCTTAATGCGACGAACAAAAAGACCACAAGCACACACTGCTAGCAGACCATCACACACATGCCTACATGCTGCATGTTCGTCGTCATCAGGTATCATATCCCTATGCAGTGTGCAACGAGGCAGTGGACTGGATACTATTCACACCATCAGTGGGCCGAAAAGGCCGATGTAGTATTTAAAGACACTGCATTCTGGGCGTTCGCCACATTTCGCATTCCGGCATTTGGCACTCCGGGCCATTCCCAATACATCTACGTGATGAAACTGAATGCCTTTTAAATAGCTTAAATAGCTACGTTTAAATTTTGTGGCTCAAGCCTTAACAAAGACAGCTTGTACGTTATAAATCGCAGTAGGTGAAAATTACCTAATAACAGGAGACGATGAGTAGCTCTGTACATCTGCTTGTCCTTCTGCAACTGCTTCTCGATTTTCTTGTTTGCCTCCCTTCGACTCTTCTCATCTTCGTTCTCCTTGTCCAATTTTCCGTTTAAACAGCCCATCATCTATAGAAATGCACGTCTTTCTTGCAGTTTGTTCGCGGAACGCAACCGCCCGCAGGAGTACACCCGAAATTTCACAGCCGATGGGGCAGAACCATTGACAGGCGAATCTTCGGGCGTACGCCGGTCTCTCGAGACGAAAAACGCAGTCGACTAAAAAACACAAACGGAAAGAAAATAACTTACGACGGTAAATCGCAGTTAAACATCATAAATAATCACTTTTAATCCCAGCAACAACAACCTATCACATAACCCATACACGACTAATCTATTTCCGTCCCTTCCACCAAAGGGGAAGGGGAAGGTGGGAGTTTCAGTTAAACCAAGGTCTACTACTCTATGGACCTCGAGTCTTTGCCTTGAGTAGGATCTTTGACATCGAATGCGTTGCGCACAACACAACACAACGAAACATCTGGTGAGACTGGTGTGAATCAAGCTTTAGACACAGTTGGCTATTTATGTTGCTTTTTTCAGGTGAAAGTGAGGCCGGATGCGCAGTTTGGCCCGTCTACATGGTGGTCCAAAAAGTGAGGCCATTACGTTTGAAGGCTCGCATCTTCTGCGTATCGCGACCATAGGTTACTATGACGTCAGTGACGTCATTACGTCAATGCACCATATCTGTTGATCCCATATTCATCAAATTTGTCATACAATGTGGCGTCACCTGGCGAAATAGAATAACCCAACATGCCCGAGTTTGCATGCTGGCATATCTTTCAGTGGCGACGCCGTGTCCGTGGTGCAGCAGAATGACAGACATATTGAACATGTTTTAAATAGATTGCTGATTAATGTTTGTGCTTCATGCATTTGCCTGCTTAATATTGTGAACCGTTGACATTAGCCAGCTAGTTATATAGCAAGAAGGCTCAAGACATTTGATTTTTAGCAAACGTCAACGTATTACGTTACGTTTGCTATATGCGATAGCAATTCCGTCTGTCGTCTGTCTGTATGTCTGTCTGTCGTCTGTCTGTCTGTCTGTCGTCTGTGACGTTGGTGCACCCTACTCACGCGGTTGAACTTTTCGGCAATGTTTTTCACCATACGATAGCCCAGGGACTCTACTTTACTGGTGCCAAAAATCGTTGGTGGGGGACGCTTCTTTCCCCCTGAAATTTGCGTTCAAAGTGACCCACCCAGTGGCGTCGTTAGCCCTTGGCATACGTGGCAACGGCCACGTATCTAGGACTGCTTGCCACGGGTCTCTTCTCGATAGTGAAAAAATAATGTACAGATTCACGTGAACGTGGAACGGTCGTATTCGACGCGAATAACCATGAAGTTCGCACCGATACTTCCACATGTACGTCTGCTGTATAAATTAAGCTTGACAAGCCGGTACTG
>Ga0209363_1000707_pt1 | contig 14064 bp, 7 predicted proteins | sample WorMetexBAHAMAS3_FD_187385 | JGI IMG/M metagenome (GOLD analysis project Ga0209363, IMG submission 187385) | Marine gutless worms symbiont microbial communities from Max Planck institute for Marine Microbiology, Germany - Inanidrilus exumae... | ecosystem: Host-associated > Annelida > Digestive... | reverse complement strand
GTGCTTAGAATTTGCGGATAAAATTTTGATATTTGCTGTTTTAGAACGGCGGCTTTTACAATGAAGAGAAACTGAAGCCAGTTTTTGTTTTTATAATACTAATAATGACACACTGACATTTGCAAATGCATTGGTATCACGACTGATGAAGAATTAAGTAGGTACATAATGTGCTTTCAGTAAATTGATTACATTTGCTACCATTTTTACCAAGCGACGCCATGCTAGCGCAGTATATGCTGTCGACGTCTGTCTGCTTGTCCGTCTGAATGTCTGTCTGTCACACGCCAGTATTGTATTAAATTGGCTAAACGCAAACAACGCCATACAATAGCCGGGGGAATCTAGTTTTCCGATGCCAGTTATTTCGGCGAAATTCGAACGGAGTCACACACACCAACGGGGGTGCAAAATAGAAGTGGGGTAGGTTAAATCGGTGATTTTCAACCAATGTCTCGCTACATCTCAGAAATGGTGTAAGACAGGGACACAGTTACTATGTAAAGCTAATAGGAACTCCTATGCACTCTAGGCCTATCGAATGGCGCTATTTTCAGTGACACCTAAGTTAACTACCCCAAACTGCCCTGTTTTCCATATTATTGTATCGCCGTTCATATCTTCATAGTGGATGGAGTTAGAAATTTCAGATTTGTTGGGCAGGTTGAGTATAGCAAGCCCTAACTCACGGACGACAAAACACCCCTGAAAAGGGCGTTGGCGTCAAGGGTGTCAAGTGACCCATTTTAAATTTTGGGAGCTGCTAACATCTGTGGAACGACTGAAGCTAGAGTCATAAAATTTTATATATGGGTATAATATATTAGATGTTAGCCTTGGGATGACAAACTAATGGGCGTAGTCAGGGTCACTTGATCATTATCTTTGGAATTGGTGACGCTGAACGTGTACTGATTCATACGAGTACAAATGATTCTAATGAATGTGTGATAGATAACCCCTTCAGAGATGTGTTCAGGGTCACGTGACCTCATAAATTGAATAGGTCTACTAAATATCACCCAGTCTGCTAGCTATAATCATATATTGAGGCTTAATCGCTGTTGTTTCTGCACAGTGCAACATACATAAAGAACATGATTTGTAGTTTACGTTAGTTTAGCACTGAACTGTGCTCCTATTGCCGTCGTCGTTGCTCGCGCTGATAGCAGCAGTCATCAGCATTCAGTTTTGTTGATACACTGCAGGACGTGCAACTGTAGGCCTACAAGCGTGCCGTAGTTCTTTCAACCTCTTTAAATTTTGGGAAATAAGTGATAATATCGCAGAAACGGTGCAAGATAGAAACATAGTTGCAACGGAAGACTAATACGAAATGGTATTATGGCTTATCTAATAGCACAATTATTGGTGATCTTAATGATCTTGAAGGTCACTTTTGCTGTTTTTAGCTAATCAGCCAATGTTCCATTGCATTGTGTAGGCCAACTTACTCCACCAAATTAGCCTACTGTTCCCACAGTCCACAACTTCACACAAGTAACCATCATTGTAATTGTAACGATATTGGCGATCGGATGGGGCCGGCTAAACAGACGTTTGCCTCGGGCGACAAAAGCCCTCGCGTCGCCACTGATAATAAGTGATAATATCGCAGAAACGGTGCAAGATAGAAACATAGTTGCAACGGAAGACTAATACGAAATCGTATATCGCCTATCTAATAGCACAATTATTGGTGATCTTAATGATCTTGAAGGTCATTTTTGCTATTTGAAACCTTTTTAGCTCCCACAACTCGGGAAATATAGCGTGCATTATATACGATGTGCTTATACGTGAATTGCAAAGCACATGTGGCTAGTAATTTCAAGTGTTTTTTTTCGAAAATGAACGACTTCTCAAGGTCACAGCCAGACAAGTACACTGTAAATGTCGTAGTGTCAGTGACGGAAATGGTGCAAGGTGGAGTCGTTGTTAATATAGACCCTTAATAGGAAGTAATATATGGCGTATCAAATAGTAGTAATTCCGATGATTTTGAGTCACTTTCAAAGTCATTTGCCTACTGTAAGTCTTTTCAAATGTGATTTTTCGTACAGCTGTGCAGCAGTTGACAAGATTTCAACTGACACAGCGCGTCACGCGGTCCCTCTGCGGTAGCGGAGCTTCTTATTTTTTTTACAAACTTTGACATAACCTGCCGATGGCACAAAGAAATGTTTAAAATAATTGATTACTCTGTTGTTCAATCACACAGAATTGATATTCGTGCCTCTACGTGCGAATTTTATTTGCATGAACTGGAAATACTTAATAGCGTTGTTTCGCAGTTGTACAGTATGACGGCTTATTTGAGTATTTAAAATATTCTTACTAACTACCTAACTTGTTGAATGTAATTAACTTAACTTTTGTTAATATTTGCACTAAATATCACAGTTATGTGGTTATAGTTTGCAGCATTGTCTCATTGATTCTTTGCATGTCTGTATATTGCTTTGCTTATACTGTAGTTCTGTGTAATCGTCTCATAGCTTTTAAAGTCTTTTACTGCTACCCATTTCTGTATGCGGTATTGTGGGCATAATAACATGTATGGTAAGTTTATCAGACGTAACTTATGCAATAGCGTAAGAATGGCGTCAAAGGCCCATGCACAGACATAATTTGGCATGATAAAATGTTAAAGGGCATAATAGTTACCGGCATGTTTATAGATTACAAACTTTGTGTAAAGCACAGCGACAGTCGTTGTTGCATATCCAGAAACAGTTATACAACTGTGACACTGCCTTTTGTTACTGGATTATCTTAAAGTATATCAGTGTACTACTGTTATGTAGTCTTTATTTAAATTTTGTTAGTGCAGGGTCGCCAGTTTTATGACGCCAAAGACCTCGATGAAATTTTAAGGGCTAATGGGGTCATTCCTAATGGCGGCACCAAATTCACGTCTTACGGAGAAATTTGCAACTTTCGACAAACAACTCGCTATAGGCCAGTGTCAGAAACAGTACAGGATAGACATGGTTTCTATCAGTATAATGTAAATTTGTATGTGATCTATTGAACGCTGACATTGCCGATGACCTTGGGTGACCCTAACCACCCCAAATCACCACATTTTAAAAATCAAGGGACGTTGCTATGGTAACCGATTTATGGCACGAGTCGGCGAAAATTGACATACCATGTCTTCATTTCGTGCGCCGCCATTCGATAACGTTTGGAAATATCGCAAAACCTATACCCATACCGAGACACAGTATAAACCTGCATTTTGCAAAAAAAAATTTCGTGAATTTTAGTGCAGTAAATCACTGAAATGTTGTGGCGCGTTTGCAGATAGTGGGTAGATGCACAAATGCAAAAATAGGCAAACACATTTGCGTTGTTTTCACCAGAGTCTATACACTGATCTTCACCAAACGTTCAGCAAACGTAGAGCGATCAGTGGGCTTTATAACAGTATATTCAAATTGCGACGGCTCGATTAAGGGACGTTGCTATGGTAACCGATCTGAGACGCGTATTGGCGAAAATTGACACACCCCGTCTTCTTTCACTCCGCTGGCATTCGACAATTGTTGGGAGTATCGCAGCCTCGATTATTGCATTAAAACCGCAGATGATCGCTCTACATCTGATAAAAATTTCACGAATTTTGGGCCAATAATCTCAGATCTTGTGGCTCATTTGCAGGGGGTGGGTGGGTGCACGTAGGTAAAAATACGCACGTTTGCGTTGTTTTCACCGGAGTTCCTGGACTGATGTCTAACAAACTTTCAGCAAATATACAGCATGTCGTGGGCTTTATAATATTGTATTCAAATTGCGATCGGCTGGCTTAAGGGACGTTGCTATGGTAACCGATTTGTTGCGCGTGTCGGCGAAAATTGACACACCCCGTATTTATTCTGTTCGCTGGCGTTCTACAAAGGATGGAACGTTTGCAAGTGGATTATTGCATTAACACCGCGGTTGATCCCTCTACGTCTGGTAAAAATTTCTTGAACTGTGGTCCAGTAACGCCTGAGAGGTAGTCGCTGATGTGCATGGGTGGTTAGGTGTACACATGGTTAAAATACTCTATGGGCTGATTTTTAAACGTCATTCGCTAGGTGGCAGTATCGTAGCCTGTCTGTAGGTAAGTAAGAAATGCACAACCGGGTTTGCGTTTGCAGGGCAAGTTACACGTTGGGCTTTGCCCCGCTTTCTATAGTTGTGTTTATAGTGCCGACTTTTCTGTGTTGCTGATTTTCGCTTGTTGATTGATTATTAATGCCTAGTGCCATTTTTATAGTTTTATTTGTGTACTTCCTGAACGATATTTACTGCGCGATGCTAAGCTATAGCGCCGCACATGCTAGCCCAACGATTCAAGTTTTATGATGCCCAAGATCTCGGTGAATTTCCGTAAGAGTCACCAACGGGGGGGGCGCCAAATAGAGGTGCGGTAGGTTGATCAGATTGGCAATTTTCGACCAATATCTCGCCATATCCCCAAAACGGTGCAAGATAGCGACATAGTTACCGAACGCTAATAGGAACTCGTATGCGCTATATCGAATGGCGCTATTTGCGGTGACCTTGAGTGACCCTAACTACCCCAAACCACTCCATTTTTGACATTTTGAATCGCCTGTCATACATACGTAGTGGTTAGTGGATGGAGATATAGACGTCAAATTTGGTAGATAGGTTGATCGTAGCAATTCCCAGCCAGCGGATGTCAAACCGTCTCTGAAAGGGGCGTGGTCAGGTCACGTGTACCATTTAAATTTCGGTGGGCACCAACCACATCTCTGGAACGGCTTACCTCGAGTGGTCTAATTTTGTACACATGTAAGTTATGTCAAGTCTCAGCATAAGAATGACAAATCACTTAAAAGGGGCGTGGTCAGAGTCACGTGCCCCACTTTAAATTTTGGGGTCCCCAATAATACCTATGGACGGCTGAAGCTAAAGTCGTCAAATTTTGCACACATGTAGACTGTAGTAAATCCTGGTTTTTGAAAGACAAACCATCCCCAAAATGGGCATGGTCAGAGTCACATGACCCATTTTAAATTTTGATGCCCGCAATCATATTTCCGGAACGGCTGAAGCAGGAGTCGCCAAATTTTGTATGGAAGTAGAATACATCAAGTGCTAGCCTTGGAATGACAGAATACCCCCTAATTGGCGTGGTCAGGGTCACGTGAACCGTTTTTTAAATTGTGTCCCCTGTCATATATTTGGAATTTGTAAAGCTAGGCACTTTGAATTTCGTGTGCTGATTGATGCAGAGCAGAGGAGTACTAGTGCATACATAATATATTACCCCCAAAAGGGATGTGTTCAAAGTCACGTGACTTCTTTAAATTTCGGGAAATAAGTGATAATATCTCAGAAACGGTGCAAGATAGAAACATAGTTGCAATTCAAGACTAATAGGAAATCGTATGTGGCTTATCGAATGGCGCCATTATCAATGCCCTTGAATGGCCTTTGCTGATTATATCTTTGTAACTACCATACCTAGTGAAACATAGCACGAACTTACTAACATAGCGCGTCACGCAGTCCCTCTGCGATAGCTGAGCTTTTTGTGGCATTTGTAATAATTGCTTTACTGCATGTATCCATTGTACACATCATGCCAAGTTATCGTGTTTATTGTTTTCATATCGTGTGCCTGTATTTGTCCGTGTTGTATATACAGGGTGGCCCAAAAAAATGGCACAATTTTTGTATGCCTTAACTTTACAAATATTAACCGATTTTCATAATTATTTCACTCTCAGAATCAGGAGAAAATTTGTAATAATACTATCACTAAAGATCCCACCACAGCTCAATTGTTTTGCCACACTACCTTGTGAAAATGTCTCCAAAGCAACAATAGGAAACAACACAACTTCTGTAACAACAAATTTGAAGAGTGCGTCGTCCAGTATAGCAAGGCGGATACATTGAACATTTGATGTAAAAACTGTAGGATGTGACAGTTACTTTGGACAATAACTGAGACAATCAACACGTTGTTTCCTCTTGTTAATTTTTTAAAATGTGGGATCTTTAATGCAAATTTTCTCCTGATTCTGACAGTGAAATAATTCGGAAAATCGGTTAATGTTTGGTAAAGTTACAGCGTACAAAAATCGTGCCAATTTTTGGGCAACCCTGTATTTAGTAAGGTAGTTAAGTAGTTGTTTATCTTTATTGCTATCCAGATTTTACTGTGCTTATGATCAATAAAATGTATTCAAAAATGGTGAACGTTTATATCACATGTTCACAACTAGTTTTCCGACTTGCAACACTTCCTGCCAATGTCGTAAATAGCTTACGAGTCATTTGTTCAGTGCACTGCATGCTAGGTAACATAATTACAGTGTTGTTGTCAAAACCTTTTTTGAGATCTCGAGACCGAGACCGTGGCACTGAATTCTCGACACGAATACACTTTTTAAAACATTTCATTCTCAATGCACGCCACTGACGCCATCGGATCTTTGAGCACACTGTGCCAATATTTTCTGGATTAACTCAAAGGTACAAACTCCACGTATTTTTAGAACTACTAGCTGCAGGGAGTGCACACAGGAAGCACATTGTTTTCCACATAAAACTACTACCTGAGCGAAGGACTAGACTATCGCTTGCGGTTTCTTTGTTTCCTCAAGCTGCAGCTTCAATCTCTTAAGGTCCGTACTACGTGTAAAAGACTTGCGACAGGAGCTGTGAACGAAAACGAAATTTGGCGTGCTATCTAAAAACTGACATATATCGCCACGATGCCTTAACTGGCAAGCAGTACGCAACGTTTCCAGTCCTACGTCAGTCACTTTAGATAATCTTTCAGCAATGTTTGTTTTGCAAATTACGCATAAATCCATTATGGCAAACAATATATACAACTTTATTTCACCATTATGACATGGTAGCATACAATTAATAACAATGACTGCCCTTCACCGCAAAGGAACACCCAAATGTAAACAGTAGCCTACATTAGAAAACCTTCAGTTGTTGCTACTAGCACATACATCATACACAAAGGAATAAGTTCTGAAACATCCCTGACATATGAAACTCCTTTGTGTCTTTAATTTCACTAAATCTGCAAAAAAATCGCAGAATCGCACGACCGCATTTTACCCGTATCCACCCCACGTAGTTTCGTTTAAGGCATTCAGCACTGGCTGTAGAACAGAAATGCGTCAAAAAACAACACTTATGATTGCAAGTATTGCAAAGACTCACTTCACGAATTTATTCCATTAGAATAACTAACTGCATGATATAATCAACATTAAACATGCACCGCGCATTCCGATTGGCGCAGCGTACTGTATTATCGCTCACATCTACAATGGCATCAAATATCTCCAGTCCGCAGCTGAAATAAAGTGGCGCTTGCACATTTTCTGTTGATATAAGACTTATAGTACAACATTACTAACATACCTGCCAAAATCCACGCTTGGCAGGATTTTGTCCACGTTTCACTACAAGCTTTACCGAACCGCGCCACTATAAACGTAAACAGGAAATGTGATCGTCTGATCGAAGAATTGGAACAAGCTGCTAATCACGTCTTAGGGCTGTGCTGAGTATTTGTAATGGTTTGAGTACTCATTATTTTGATAGTGTGAAGAAATTACACTGAGGTCTCGAGACAAAGACCAAGAATTTCGAGACCAAGACCGAGACCTGCACTCGAGTCTCGAGACCTTGGTCTCGAGATCACAACACTGCATAACTTTCGAACCAGGCCTACCAGGGCGAGCCACAAAACATCTTAGGCCACTACTGAACAAGTGCGAGTGTATGTCATCTCCATTGCAGGACCAGAGCGAGATACGACATTATTATATGGAGCTTTGGAGCACAGCAGCCCAACGCACTGATCTTTCGGCAAAGTAACGCGTCCACTCACGTCAGGGTTGGCAAGTTTCTGCCGTCAGCGGTTTAAACCAGTTTAATCCGTCCTGGTAGAAACAGGTTTCTGTCAGTTTTTTTGTCAAATATATTAAGCAAAGCATTTTGGAAAGGAAATTAGACAAATGTTACACCAAACTTCGAAATCGTATTGGCATTAAGCGTATACAGTAAAACTTGTATTCTGCATTCTGCTATTGGATGCTTTGTATAATTGATGATGATGAATATTAAATGACTGAACTGACATGAGCACTGACTGCAGTCGGTCTTGCAGATACCCAGAAGTACCCACAAGAACCCATGAGTTGCACTGGTCCAACTTGGTGATCACTACTGCTCGGACTAGTGTGAGCAAGGCGTGTTGAGGAAGAGCCCGGCGCACGCTGCTGATCTGACGCAGTGCTGCAAAACACGCTCGCACGGTGTTGGTGACGTGGGTCCTCATGGTGAAGTTGGCGTCGATGTAAACACCAAGATCCCGGACTGCAGTGACCGGCAACACTGAGGCATCGCCGACGCGCACAGACTCGGTCGAGATCAGGTGTTGACGCCGTGCTGATGCGCACCAAAGGACTTCGGTCTTGGCAGGATTCAGCTGCAACCGGTTTGCTTTTATCCACGCTGAAACCTCGTCAGTGCAGATCTACGTAGACCTGCTGTACGAGACTACCAGCTTCAGAAGGTTGACAGTACCCGTAGATTTGGGTGTCGTCTGCATAACCATGTGGCGTGAGATGATGACATTTAATGAGCTGCAGCAGATCGGCAGTGTACAGGAGAAACAGGATCGGTCCAAGGACTGAGCCCTGTGGTACTCCATAGACAACTGCCGCTGGCGTCGAACTGGACGTCGTAATGCGGACGTGCTGAACTCGGTCGCTGAGATACAACGTAAACCAGTCGATGACTTTCCCGTTGAGACCGTCTACGTCTATATGTAGTCAAGTAAGTAAACAAGATTATTACTGCGCGATGCTATGCTAGCGGGGTATATGCTGTCTGCGTGTGTCTGTCTGTCCGTCTGTCTGTAAATTTTATAAACAGGCAGACTATATCACATCCTAGCTTACGGATGATAAACTACCGCTAAAAGGAGCGTGGTCAGGGTCATGTGACCCGTATTTAAATTTTGCTCCAATCATACCTTTGGAATTGGTGAAGCTAGGCACTTCGCATTTTATGTGCTGATTGATACACAGAAGTGTTGTTGCGTGCATGATATATTACTTCCGAAACTGATGTGTTCAAGTGAAGTGAGAGATATTACGCATTTGTATCGCTCTGACAAAAAAGTGGTTTTGTAATGGAATAGAAGCGTAGCAAATAAGTGTCACTTATAGCCCAACCCTGATAAAATAAGACTACATGTATGTACTATTGTTGGAGTAATGCGAAGTAAAATCTATACAAATTATATTTTTTTTGTGTGTGGATGTAGCAAATAAGGGGTTAAATGTCATGTTGGCCCATAATTCTACAAAAAACGATACAAATTTTCATTAATTCCTCAATATTTCTAACTGAACGACACCCATTTGATCATGTAATATGATTTCTCAAGAAATGGTGAAAAATCGTTACCAAATCCATTCTACTATGAATAGCACTTCGATAATGAAAATTCATAATTTGCATAATTATGCATATGTAAATTAACTAATCATTTCAAAAGTGACCTCGGTATAGACCTCTAAATTTTGGGAAATAAGTGATAAATATGTCGTTAGTGGTGCAGGATAGAGACACAGTTGCAATATAACACTCATAGGAAATCGTATATGGCCTGTCGAATGCCACCATTGCCAATGCCCTTGAATGACCTTGAAGGTCACTTTTGCTGTTTGGAACTTTTCTAACTCCCATACCTAGTGAAACATAGCACGGATTTACTAACATTGCGCGTCGCACGGTTTCTCTGCGGTAGCTGAGCTTTTTGTGTATTACACTTAATAGCTTGTTTTTAATGATATCATAACTATGTCAGTCTATATAACGTCGTAATTTCTAAAAAGTGAGGCAGTCTGTCGTTCGATCATCAACAATACTTGGTTGGTTGTTGGCATAAAAATAGGTCATATCGGGTACATGTCTTGGGTGAATTTAGTTCCGCTAGTGGAAGGATGTCCAACGATACAGTAACCTCCCAACCTCGTTGCCTATTTGTTCCACAACCACTCAAAATTGGAAAGGATAGGGGAGGCTCGTTTAAGTCATTGCGCTAGCGCCTACAACAGGGTGGTAACTAACCAACCACCACAAGACCTATTTATCAGTTCAATGTGATATCTTGTGTAATTGATGTTCTTCAGTTCCTATAACATCAGTGCTTAACGACTCTCGTTGTATAATATCGTTTCTGTGTTGGTCTTGCTTTGGAATGTTTCTCTTAAACAAAACTCAAAAGAAGCACCTGAGAGACCTCCCAGGCTCCCACCCACGGTACCAAGCCTGCCCCCACGCCATCAACAATACTTAATTTTAAAACTAAAAACAAAAAATGAACCGACAGGCAACAATTCCTTTAAAAGTTTGGATTATTCATATAGTCCAGAGTTTAAATGTCAACATAGCTACGGCATCGGATCAACAAAAATAGGACCTAGTCGCCTAGAATATAATTTTATACAAAGTTTTCTTCATTAGTGTTTTGAGCGCAGGCTGAATTATCGACGTCGTGTTGCAATCGATTTTCACACGACTGCCCAGCACTAGTCGGCGATGTCAATTTGATACGGCTAGCAGCCCGCCTGAATGCTGCTGCCGCTGCCGCTGCAGCCTGTGGCCACCGCCGGAGACCTGCGCGGGAAGCGGAACTGTTTTTGAAGATCCGCAGCAGTTTCAAGATGCTGGATCTGGATCATACAGTCACACGGTAACCTACTGTTGATGAATATCTTGCGGGCGCAGACGGGTTGTAATTACCTGCTTTCGTACATGTCGTATATTCGTGACAATTTGTCAAACATCTGCATCAGTGCAACATCTTTTTTTTTAAAAATAACTGATCACTTCTTCCGTTATGCTTCACCTTGTCTCTGGGATCAGCTCCCTTTGTCTCTTCGTCAACCTTATTCTGGTACCAGTTCCTCCATTTCCTGCTTACCTATTCCTTCACCCATCACTTCTTCCTTTTTGATTCACCACTCTTGTCATCCATAACTCTCTCTCTTTCACCCCGGCTTAAAACATACCTGTTTCACCGTTTCTTCTGAGCTACTCGAATTTTGTTTTTAGTTTTTCCTTATTTTTTTGTTTCTGTGCCGTGCGCAGTGCGCTAGATTAGGCTGGCCATCTCGTCAGCTTTTGAGCGCACGTAAATATACTGTATCGTATCGTAACGTATCGTGCGATGCATCACGCTGGCCGCGTCCAGCGGAAAGCTTAGTGTAACGGTCTAGCGTCCGTCCTTCGGCCTGTCCGTCTGTCCCGTTGGCATACTCACCGTGACTCGCCAGGGGCAAACATGCGAGGAGGCCAGCGTACATTTCGACCGGACAATAAGAAGAACCGACATTTATTATCATTGATACATACGCATAATACAAAACAAAAAATAATAAAGCACTAATAGGTGTAAATAGACTAAAATACAGTAAAAAATACACTGTGCGGCGTGGAAACACGTCGAATGGCTGTCTGTCCAAATTTGCTTGATGCATCGGAGACGGCATTCTTCGCTTTAGTGCCGCCACTGACTCGAACTGGACACAACATAGCGTCGTCTTTGATTCTGGCCTATTAGCTCCATAATGTAAAAATTTTATGTCATCCACTAAACCGGAAATACAGCATTGCCGTCAGAAAAAGACCGAACCACGGCCACAGGTGACATGTACAGCTAATTTGGTGAAATGTGGACCGGTTTTTGAGATCCCTGTGAGCGGATATGACAGACAGACAGACAGACGCTAATCACGCAGAGAAGCACACAGACTGACATTTCTGTAAACATGTCTAACAAATCTACGTTTATTATAGCAATTTCAACTGGAGACCTTCAATCTGATATAACCATATTTGTGCTGAAAGGGGACGTTAAACTCCAACTAACTTCAATCTTGTACAATGTGCTATCCACGGATTTGTGGCTACAAAGCGGACTGAAATTTTGCACTCCGGGCACCTGTTCTGCCTGTCAGCGTGGCTGCTGGCAGGCTGGCCGGTAATGGACTGCTGTGCTGTATGCACGCAGAAAAAGCCATCCTAGTCCCACGGCGTCACCGACTGTGTTGGAATCGACTGCCTCGTGTTGTATATGTCTGTGTGTATGTCTGGGAGTCTGACGGCTGAAACGTATCCATTGCTCGCTCACTAACGTTATTTCTTCTGATAGACGCAGCTTTCGCTGTGAGTAGATTTCATATCTCTTTCAGTCTTCGATGTTTTGTTTCTGGTTGAGATTGTGATACGAGTAGATGCTTGGCGGGAAAGTAGCGACGCGAACAGAACAGACGGCAGTAACAGACTGAAAATGCTGCCGTGTGACTCTGAACGATGTGTGATACAAATGGATTGGGTCAAGAAAAGCGAACCCATGTCCAACACGATCATTCCAATGATTTTTTGGACTCTTTTCGAGCAATGGATGCGTCAGACTCGTTTCCAGCTCTGAACCACGCTTGTTAAATACATCTGACAAGTCTGTAAGTCAGTGAATGCAAAACTTATACCGCCATTTAAAGAAATTATAATCTAGTGCATTTAACCGACTAATTTAGTAGTCTGGGTAGCGTAGTCAGTCTGTGTGTGTGTCTGTGTGGTATGCCTATGTCTAACGTGTATGCCGCGAGTTGTCTAATCTGCGTCTTGGCAGTCCGCGAGTTGGCGTATTCACCAGTTGTCCAGTCGCCGATTTCAACATGCCACTCCTGCATTCGTTTACAAAGTCTATGTGTTTGCACAATAACTTTCGAAAGAATTAACCTTTAGCCTATAGATATTTGGCATTTTTGTTCACCTTTACCCTCCACAGGTGAAGTTTGAAGGTGAGGGTCGCGGGTCAAAGTTCACGGTCACTGGTGGGAAAAATCATGGAAGGAAAACGTTCTCGGTGATGCGGCGGCCGGCCGAGGCTGTGATATTAATAGCGTCATGTTGAAGACGAACTTGAATACGAACATCGCTGATGCCAGGTTCGTTGTTCTAAACTGGTCGGTGCGACTTTAGGTGAGGGCTTCTCTAGTTCTTTGAATGAACCTGCACTGATCCATATCGTGTGGCGCGACATTACCAATGCCCGTTTCAGTTAAGATATCAGTTTCGTTTCTGTTGTCGCTGTATAAGTTGTCTTCGTTGTACGCGCGTTCAAATTCTGCACATGGGTTGTTATTATCTCCCCCACCGAAGGTACTGATGTGAGGTTATGTTTTCGCCGGCGTCGGTATGTAGGTAGATTACTGATATATAGGTATGTTTGTGAACAACTTCTTGGCGCCAATTCAAGTCCGATTGTCACCAAACTTCGTCAGTCATACTCTTGGCCGCAGGGGACGAAATGATTAAATTTTGCAAGGTTACGGTCAAAGGTCAAGGTCGGTTGGGGAGGTATGCGCTCTACTGAACGCCCTTCAAGTTTATGTCTGCGTACATTATATCCCGTCGTCATAACCCTGTACTGTACTTTCTATGTAGGATTCGGCAATGATGTCAGTGGCGGCGCTACACCAGGGCAAACCAGGTTCAAATGACCTTGCTGAAAAGCTTACGCCCTGGCTGGCTGTCGCCCGGGCTGACGTTTGTATAATTTTATTTGCTAAAGGAATACACTGAATGACCAGTTTACCTCTGACCTGCCTTCCGCTCACAGTGACCTGTGATGACCTGCCTGTCTCGACGGCCTGGCGCCGCCACTGCCGAGGTACTCAGCGCTGTGCAGAAAGTTAACAAAAGACACGCTGACTGTCCGGTTGCTGCACCTGTCAACGATAGTGAGGTGCCGAATTAAAAACTACGTTATACCGCCACGAAAAATACCGCGATACCGGTGTACCGCGGCAGTTTTTAACGTTAGGCCTACATTTATAAAGAAATTTCTCCAAAATGGCAACAGTGGCATGAGCTGTAGGCCTACTCAGGTAGATAAAGGTGAAGATAAGAGTGTTGTGGTAGCGCAGCGGGTTGGACGTTGGACTTGCGATACGAAGTTTCCACGAGCCTGGTGGTCTATGGGTC
>Ga0209363_1000706_pt1 | contig 14070 bp, 8 predicted proteins | sample WorMetexBAHAMAS3_FD_187385 | JGI IMG/M metagenome (GOLD analysis project Ga0209363, IMG submission 187385) | Marine gutless worms symbiont microbial communities from Max Planck institute for Marine Microbiology, Germany - Inanidrilus exumae... | ecosystem: Host-associated > Annelida > Digestive... | reverse complement strand
GTAATAAAATATACTACAACACAAAATGAACATAAAAATCTACAGCAATAAAGCCCTGTCTCATAGCCTCCTACGACTTTCGGCCTGGAAACGGAACGAGCCTATTCTGGAAGACGTGACTACTGCTGCACCTGAGCGCCGTTACCAACAACTGTAGTGGTCCGGGTAGAGCACTCGATCCAGTGTTTGTCTGTCTGTGTGTCCGGAAAGTAACTTCTGAAAACACTGGCCTTTGATCAAGACATTTGGTAATCTGGTTCATCTTGACACTACCTTGGTCTAGTTTGAAGGTCAAGATCAGAGGTCGACGTTCACGGTTACGGAGAAAACAAACTGTTGCTAAATGGTCAGTGCGACCTCGAGTGAGGGCTTTCTCGTCTGAAGTGCGCTCGAAAACTAAACAGCAGGCAGCTGAGTCTATCGGATGCAATTATAACTTAAAATTGCCAAAAAGAACAGAAAACGACAAGCATTAAAATCCGAAAATACATGCAGGTCCTTAAGCCTGTATCCGAGGGTATGTCGTGTCTACAATTTTAGAAAGGGGTCACCGCCCTTCCGTTCAAAATTCAAATGTCACCGATCACTTACTTTTGTCCAATGAACGTGATTTTCGTACGCAAATTTATTATTTTCCCAGTTAACGAAGGGGGTCAGGGCACACCATGGAAACTGGAATCTGGAAATGTATGATGAAAAGTATTGTGAGAAAGTCGGTAGTTAAACGGGCAAGTCCGAACGTCGATTAAACTAGACTGTCCGCTGTAAGGTTTCGCGCTACAACGCGCTCTACTTCCCGTCCATCACCTACAGTTTTTGGTTTAAACACACATACCATGGACTAGCGCTGCGAACAGCGGTCTCGGCCTTAAGCACGAATAGCCTACGCCACCGCTGCTGCTGCTGTAAGGCGACCGTCTACCGCAACGAATCACGTGAAGGTAAAGAAGTTGAAGTTAAAGACAGGACGTTTGTACAACGCCTTTACGTGAGAAAACACCTCTAAAGTACCGGTACTCAGAATGGTACACGTGTTAACAAGGGAGCACACGGTTTTTACCTGCCACCCACACGTTTATCCACGAATGGAATGAGTCATCCTGCCTTTATTCCCAGCCGCAGAGCATCACCGCACTTTGGCCGGTACTCATTTTTAGTCTCACAGAGGGTAGGAGGCTGAGTTGGCCAGGGAGGCTGGTTACATACTGAGATGGTATGCCACTCCGAAGACGGTCACGCATCCCAGTACCAACCGACCGATAGTGCGGCTGTCGGGGATGCAGCTCACGACCATTGAGTCGCAAGTCCGACGCCCTAACCACTAGACTACCGAGCCACCACGGTGACCCGCAGATCTACTGGAGACGCTGCATTACAGAACTTAGGAAATTAATAGTACAGATGCGACCGGCGTGCGACGATCATGAACAAGTGTATGAGACAAACCAGCTTGAGTGCGTCATCAGTCTTGGCATTTTCAGCAGCCAGGACGTTCTCTTTCTGCGCCAGCTCACTGCTCATCTCCGACACGCAGCTCAGCGCTTCTTCCATCTTTTCAAGACCTGCTCCGATCTTCTGCAGCTGATCTTCTATCTCTTGACGCCGCTGCAGGTAGGTCGACTTGTACGTATCAACGAACAACTTGAATGACAGTCCGGTAAAGTGAACTACGCAACGATGTCTGCAGACGTGCACACGAACGCCTCCCATATATCAATCTCTATTTCGTCTAAATCCAATACACGAACGACAATACAAACGAACGTAACTGGCAGGCGTAATGGAACAAAACATACAACGCACACATCGTCGCAGCCGCCTCTGTCTGGAACAAACTTCCCCAAGAAATCAGATCTGCCACATCACTACCTGTTTTCAGACGTCGACTGAAAACTCATCTTTTCAATTGCGTTTGATTCTTGTAAAGTGATTGAAGTTTTTTCCTTGAAAACATTTATCACTATAATGCAATGTAGTGTAATGTAATGTAATGTAATGATCTGTCAAGGCGGTCCGTGTCCAAAAATAACACGAGTGTCGGCGGGCCGTGTCGAAGGTCCGTGAACATGGCCCGTGAATATGGCTAGTATGTACTGACCCTAAATCTCAACGCCTGGAGCAAATCCGACCGATTGTTTTACTTGGGCCAATGAAGTACTTGATGACAATGCTGAGAGACAAAAGGTAAGGACAGTGTGACGAGAAAGTAAACGTTTGTTGCGGTTGAAAACTTCACCTTTGTCTGTAGACGGCGGACATGTTGACGGCCTGTTGATGCACCGACGCCAAGTTGCTGCACAGCCCACGTTTCACTGTTGCCGTGCAGTCCATGTCGAAGTCCTCTAGCTGACGACAGGCGACAGCGACAAGCGCTTCCGCCGGCCAGCTGTGGAACCAGCTGATTGCACACTCAGATAACAGACGTGGAAACCGCGCCGTCAACTGCCGAATTTTCTCGCCAGTCTATATTAATACCAGCATGCACTGGAATAATGTTACTGCGATGTCATAAATTTGACTTAGATCAGGTCGACGGTGGGGGAGAGTCAGGTCATTATAAATAACCAGCCAGACTACTTACATACACCACAACTGTAAATTAAAAGACAATATACTTCAGCAATGCATTTAGTGCAGAAATTCTACTCCCAACAAGTTTGTCCGTCCTCGTAATACTCCGACGGAAATGAACGCTGGTTGCGTCGTCGCGTGTTGTGTTGTCCCCTAGTGAGTCGCGTTGAGTATACGCTGCGCGCCCTATTAAAGTTAGAAAAAAGACAGGATAGACAGACAGACGGACGAACGAACAGATGCCAGACCGTTACATTACGCTTACCACCATACGCGATCAGGGTAATAACGCAGTCGATATACTGCGGCGCTAATTAACGACAGCGTTAGTTTACGGTTAAGCTACGTTTCTTATTCGAATGCTGCGTACACACAACAATAGGCTCAGCTTTCGCAGACGGACAGCGCGACTCAACGGCACGATGAACGTGTTGTAAACAAAGGTGGGCGCTTATCACATTGAACTGACGGTGGACGATACTTGCGACAGTCGACATGCTATGGTAAAAAAAGCTGAAAAATCAGCTGAGTTCCGAGACAATGTTTGAGGGTACCCTTAAAATACGCTGATTTTTGGAGACGCCAAAATTTCATTACAAAACAATGAAAACATTGTATATGATAAGCCGAGGCTAGCCTATCTGCCGAAAGCCAACTCGATAATCTCAACCGAACCGTGTGGATACAATATGGAGCTGTGACAGATAGTCAGACTGCCGGACGCATTCAGGGCCATAACATATACCGCGCTACACATACGCGTGGCATGTGCGTCGTGCGGTAAAAAATGTTCAAAATAAATAAAGTGGTTTTATTAGTGGTATCATCAGCGCAAACACGTCTGGGTCGGACTCACCGTACACAGAATGAAGTGAAGATTATTTCGCACGCGGTCGTGAAGCACTGCTTCTGTTTGATCGGAATGAATAGTCTCCGACAAACTCTGATGCATTCTTGTCACGTCACTCGGCTCTTGAGTAACGTCTTTCATTTCATCGACAACGAAAACGTGTTTATTAAAAGCCTGCAACAGGGTAACAAACCAACAAAACAAAGCACAGTTAACGGTGACAGAAATAATGGTGTAGTGTAGGTCTACAGCAGTGATTAAATTACTTCATATATACAACTTTATTCGCCCGAAAGGCAGCATACAAGACACAAAAACATACATACTTTTTTGTAGGGGCGTGGGATCCTACCTATCCGGTGAACGAAATATGCGAAATACCATTTTAGTAATATACTAACTAACAACTGGCAGTGAAGTACTTTTTAAATTTCCTGAAAACATTGTTTTTATTATTTTGAATTAAGACTGAAAAATATCTGTCAATCAAACATTTCGACAACAGTATGGTAGCTGTCATGATCTGAACATGAACGTAAGCCGATAAAGGAGCTGTAGCAGCTAGACGTGTGGGAGCCTGTAACTGGGATGTGGCAGTTCAAGCGAGATGGCCGTGTGGAATCCCAGCTCCCACCATCTACCACTGAATTTAAAGTCTTGATCTACAGTTATAATCTAAACCTATTGTGACAATGATACGTCAGTCATCCTTATCGTTGAACGTGACGTTCTGTAAGTGTAACATAAGTCTACTGCTGTTATCTGTTTTTGTTTTATGAAGTTCACTCTAGTAGGCCTATTAGTTGTAGTTTACCGCTGCGGAGACAAGGATGCTGTTGATGCAATCAAGACACGACTCATCGTCCGCATCTGACAGCTGCGTCACTAGGCAACTGATAGGTGCGTTGTCAACAGTCGCCGTGTGATAGGCGCTAGAAAGCTCGTCGCTCAAACTCGTCACACTGCACACACCCGACAAAGTTGCTCACGACTCAATTTATCGACACCGAAAGCATGAAAGGCTGAGTTGGCCTAGTCGGCTGACCTACAGCGGACGGCCTAACCACATATGTGGTCACCCGTCAGCTACAGGTCAAGCGTGGGACAGGGAAAGTTCGCCAGTCAAATACCGTCGTTCAACTACTTTAACCGACAGTTTTTCAGGGTTGTCCCAGATTGGGCTCGGTTTCCTGTGACAAGGTCGGATTCCGATGAGCTTTCTGTCGCTCATCAGAACATCGACGGGATCAACGCATTGACAGAGCTAAATAAAAATGAAAGAGATAAAGATGATGAAGATGACGATGATGTTGACGATGCTATCATTACACAACAACACTGCGAGTCCGTAAACCTCAGACTAAGCCATAACAGTGGTGAAAGCGAAGTACGGAAGACATTTGAAGGTATTTGAACTGTTTACAGTTGACGTACAGAAGGCTCACTGAATTAGGCGGAAAAACTGTTACAATAGGCATAGTCTACGGGCGGGCATACCACTCGGTATGTGGCCTAACTAGTCAATTAGACCAACTCAGCCTCTCACCCTCTGTGGGACGGGAAATGGGTACCGGCCAAAGTGCGGTGATGCACTTTGGCTGGGAAGTAAAGTCAGGATGGCTCATTCTATTCGTGGATAAGCGTGTGGGTGGCAGGTGAAACTGTGTGGTTCCATGGTAACACGTGTAATTCTGAGCGCCTTAGAGCTGAGTACTGTATCGCACTCAATACAAAGCGCTATACAAATGTCCTGTCTCAATATTAATCTCAAATATCATGAAGTTCACTCAAAGGTTACTTCAGGCACGTAGGGGACACAATGCGTGGAAATACACCATACCTGCCGAGCGACAGGTAACAAGGGCGACAGCCGGCCATGAACGAAGCCAGGTGAGACAGTGATCGCTTGCCAAGTCCCGGGTCACCAATGAGGAGTGCATGTCCACCTGGCGTGTAGAGGACGCGAGAGATTCTGACCAGCTGTGTGATGGCATTGTCAAACAGGACACAATCCGTGACGGTGGTAGGGACATCTGCCTTCTGGTGTTGGCGAATTAATGCTTCGATGCGTTGTCGAAGGTCAGCTACAGACGTCGCCTACACAACAAGCTTCTTATATTGACGGTGACGGTGATAATGGTAACTTTTCAATCAATAACGTCATCGTTACAGAAGATGACAATTGACCTGCACCGATACTGAGATAGTGATACGTGTGGTGACTGAAAATGCACAAACCGAAAATGACAAACTGGAAATGATGTACCGAGATGGTATGTATGTTCGCCGAAGACGGTCACCCAAGCCAGTACCAACTGACCGATAGTGCGGCTTCGGGATCGAACACACGACCACTGAGTCGCAAGTCCGACGCCCTAAAGACTAGACCCTAACCAGACTAGTGGTTACGCGTTGCAGTATTGTCACGCACAACTGCATTCAGGGTTAGCCTATACATATTGGCTTAAAAAACACCGAGCTATCATCCACTGTGAGTACACAAAAGTTCGCCAATGTACTGTTGCGCCAGTAGCTTGTGATTCTTTATTACCGTGAGATTCATCAGAAAATTTGTAACAAACTCTCCACTACAGATCTCTTAAATTTTTAACACGTCATCGCACTATCTTATTTGGCACCGTTTGACCAACTGTTGCCAACGACCGTCCGAGTTTCTTTTTTGCTACGTGCACAATCCAACTCAAACAAAAATAGATTTCTCACGCAATACTTCGCCCCCAGTACGTGGGCGAAGTATTGCGGTCAACGTGTTTGTATGTCTGTCTCTCGGTCAATTTTCCTGCCTGTCTGTCTGTGCGCTCGCATATGTCAAAACCACACGTCCAAATTTCACTAAATTTTGTGCACATGTTACCTCTGGCCCTGGCTCGGTCCTCCTCTGACGACAGTGCAATACGTTATGTAATTCCGGTTTTGTGGATGACGTCATGTTTACATATTAATGGGGCCAATGGGCCTAAATCAAACAAGACGTTAAGTTTCGTCGAGTTCGCCTGTTGTGGGTACCAGGTGCGAAGTCTGTCATCTCCGAATGTATCTTGTTGGTAAAAGTAAGCAATTATTATTTTGTGAATTACCACAGTTAATCTATTCTCAGCATGTTTATGAATTATTAGCAAAGTTGAATATTCGTGAATAAAACCACGTCTACCTGTACATATACTAACTGCTGGCACTCGCTTACGTCGGCGCCATCTTCCTCAGAATTACAGCTGCAATATACAACAATCATGTAACTAATAGAAAGGATTTACACGACCAATGAACAGTAGCCTATCAATGATGAGTATATGCTGATAAAACAGTAAATCATGTTGCAGTTAGCCAATCATGCAATAAATATCGCTATCGTTTCGTACCGGTACAGTATGATGGGATGTAATGTTACCGGATGCAGTGGATAAAATGCGGTGACGGCTCAACGGTGGAAGCAACGTCGTCACCGAACTCGTCGATGCATAGTTTTGTCAGCTGCTCCGTGAACCAACAGCATTCGTCAGCCGTACTAAACCTTCAACATTATATCTTCACCCGTCAGCCCCAGCTGCCTGTTCTGCTCAATATACAGGGACTGCCAAAATATCTCACGAGGTATAGTGTAGCGTCATCTTTACATTGTGTAACATGACGGCTTTTATTACAAATCTGGGCCCATTGCTGCGTATTATGGTTAACCCATTTTGCCAAGAGTTCTAAAATGGGGACAATGACTAAGGGATTCGATGCCAGGCTGGCTGATCTTTAGTTTTTATTCGGCTCGGAGCTAGGCTTCAGACGAATATTGGATTCATTTTACGGCGCGTTTTGGCGGTGTTCACGCGTTCGGCTATAACTCAGACGAAAGTGAACCAATTTGGATGAAATATAAAGCACTCTGAGTACACTGTCGGGAGCTGGCCCCGGCAGATTTTGGGCGCGATCCGCATAGTAGCGACAGCTGGAGAGCCAGGAAAAAATTTTTATCATGTAAGCAAAGCACGATTTCATCGATATTCCGTCGGCCAAATTTCACGAAATTTGAACACAACACGATGATCGGTGTCGCGATATAAACTTTCGAAACAGAATTTTGAACAATTTACCGTAAGTGGTCGTTTTCTGAAAAAATTCTCAAAAATATTTCAACGTCTTTCGACCTCAGGCCACCACAACTCCGCAATGATTACAGATCGCCGGAAATTCACTACCAAAATAACCCTCTACGGGATTTCTAGTTTCCATTTCTACCGTTAAAATCAATTCAAAGTCATTCCCCTGGCCTGTACACTCTGTACAAGAAATCTTCCCAAATTTTCTGCGACGTCCGACGTGGGTTGACAACACGGCAGATAACGCTGACAACACTCAGTCGCAGGCAGCCAATCACCATCGACTATTGAGTCACATGACACTAGGCCTCGTCGAATGCAGGACGTAAACAGCTTGTGCACAGATAGCCGACCTCTTCGAGCCGAATACTGTATTGTGTGCATTCCGCACAATACAGCCATCTAGTTGACTTTCGGATACTCTGGCGGTTAACCCTGAGCGCCAGAGTGCCAAAAAGTCAAAAACTAAAAATGGCCCGTTCACCAGCCTGGCATCGAATCCCTGAATTAATGTAGCTGTTTGGGGAACACTGAGCTAAACGGGTTAAATAATTTTGAAAAATTGATTAGCATTTGGCCAAGTTACGGGCAAGAGTATAGTGTTACCTTTCTGACACACTAACGCGACCAATGGAGCGGTTTTTCTACTACGCCAACATGTGTAGAAATGACTCAAAAATTCTAGAGGAATCGTGTCATAATATGAATGACAGGCTTTGTATCAGTGACAATTCTGTTATCAGAAATAATTTTCATTATTTTTATTATTGGTTATTTTATTCCCGATTTTGTCACAATGCCATTGTTATTGCTTACGCCGAGGGTGTAGGTAATAAAATGACATTGTGGCGGCAGTCGCGGCGGTAGGGTTTCCACCGCTGTCTGTCTGTCGGTCTGTCTGTCTGTTTGTCCGCACAATATCCCAAAAACCGCTGCAAAACTGACAAACAAAATGTTACGCGATGTGTCCTGAAAGCCGATTTATTTTAATGTCTAAAAGTCAAAGGTCAAGGTCAAGTCTGTGTCGGTCTTCAGACAGAACGCAATATTGCCGCTGGCTGTGTACATAAGCCACACTGAGTTTTCTCTGCTGCAGTGACCCGTCGGAAAAGCCATGCTAGCGACATGGGTCTTCCCGCGTCACTTCCCCGCGGCCAATGCTGTTGCGGCGTAGTCATTAACCGCCGGCTATTCCGTGCGTGGAGTTTTTCGCAGTCAGCCAGCGACAAAAACATTGCCCGAGTGGGTCACGGCACTCTTGTGAGTGCTGGCTTCTTCTAGTTAACACGGTCATTAAAGGCTTAACAATGTAATACAGTCAACTTGACAGCATGATGCGGTTGAACAAAAGCAGTTTGAAATATTGTGCGTGTCAAGGTGGGAAAACCGCTGCAAATATTGTAAGAGGCTGAAAATATACCGAAAGTAGAATTCCGACTCCTACAATATAGCAGCAACTTTTCACTTCATACAAAAGACATTTATTAAGTTTAGAGACGCAATGCTGTTCATATTCATATGCATTGCACTGCTTGCAAAAACAAGACAAAACAACAGGAACCGCTTCAACTTACACTATTATAATTGCACAAAACTGTAAATTATAGATAACGCTGATAAATAAAACAAGTACGTCGGTCCTCCTTATTGCCTGGGCCAAAATTTACGCTGGCCGCGTCGCATGCATGCGCATGACACTGGTCAGTCACGATGAGTATGCCGATGGGACAGACATACAGAGAGACAGACGGACAGATGGACGGACGCCAGGCCGTTACATTACGCCTTCCGGCAGACGTGGCCAGAGTAACAAGCTACTGTATGAAGAAGGGCACTAGAACGACACCTGTCGGCGATGACGCGACAACACTCGTGTTTCCACAGCGCAATAGCTCCGGCGGCGTCATGTATGACGTCAGCGGTGGCGTGCATCATGCCCTGCCAGATGTAACTTAAATCTCTGCAGCTGAAAGTGTAGTGGAAACGCGTCGGAGTCGGCAGCATCTCGCACTGAAACGTCATCAAAACACACTTCCATAGATTGCCGCTCGATAAACTGCCAACGAAATTATCGCCGAAAAACAAACGTCGCAAATTCTACCGCTTTTAGCTGAAAATCGGACGGTAAGGTCGTAAATCACTCAAATCATGACTCAACTGTTTGTTTTTTGACGACAATTTTGCTTTCGACAGAAACGAACAGCAAGAAACCTTTGTGATTACGGCCGATTTTCAGCTGAAGCAGTCGAATAAGAATTTGCCACGATTCGATAACACGTAGAATCTCGCGATGTGGCGCGTGAGTAAAGGCAGCTTAAGTCTCGCGAAGCAAAGATCATCAAGAATCGCTAAGAATGAATGAACGTGTAAACCGACATTCATGAGATCACTGTCATCATCATCATCATCATCAACGTAGTAGTAGTAGTACTGTAGTAGTAGTAGTAGTAGTAGTAGTAGTAGTAGTAGTAGTAGTAGTAGTAGCAGGTCTTATTTATCACTGTCAGCAGTCACATCACAGTAGCATCACAGTAGCATCACGAGTGTCCAAAATAAATTGGCAAAAGGCCGCATCGCCGTCTTTTCACCCTCGCGGTGGCCCATTCTCGTATGGGGATCTGAACCCCCATCTAATACATTGGTTTCTTGGACCAGTATATGAGTCGGCCTCCATACGGGCTCACGATTGGTTCAGCCGTTTTTTGCACAGCTCACCCATGTGCCGAACACACAGACATACAGACAGACCACGCTACGTGCCACATCTGCGTGCATGCGATACGGCCTAACAACACTGCACACATCGGCGTAAGTCAAACCAGACCGCCTGCTGCAAGATATCACGCTGACGCTTTCTCCTTTCCTTCTGACACCCAGTGTTTTCGATTTCGACATACACATACCCTGAACCGCTGCTAGCTAGCTGGGCACGTTATTCTGCGACGTCTGCCTTAAACACTAATAGCCTACGCCGCTGCTACTGCTAAAAGCATACTGCCCACTGCAACAAATTATACGACTCTGCAAACCTACTAGAGAGGAGAGTCCATTGTAAGCCCCGGCCAGCGTTTCGGCGTCGGGAAGATTAACAAGTAGTCGCCTAAACGATACTGGTCCGCCATGGAGTGTTACAGACAACGACAGACGACAGACACCAGACAGCATCACTAGTCTACCCCCATACACTATGTGTAGGCGGGCCAGTAATAATATAGATAAGAAGCAGCACTAAATGCAACAGAAAACTCACACATTTGTCGTGCGCCTACCACGAACTGCACATACACGACGTACGTAAGCCAATACAGGTGTGCTAGTACAGATGATGACGGCGGAGGTACTCTACGGTGTGGATACCTTTGTAGTGTACCAGAGTGTGCGGGTGAGTGGAACCAGTCTGGCGACCACCTGCTGCACCTCGGCACTGAACCCACGCTCGTCGTTGAAGTGACTGGCAGCAGTCGTCGTAAAGATGTGGTCGAGCAGCTGAGCGTCAGGCGCAGTGCAGTGGACGGTGGCGAAGTGTCTCTTCAGACGCCGCGGAATGTCGTTCCAGCTGCCGGACGGCCGAGTCATCGCCGCTAAGAACTGGACGAACAAGCATCCTCGTCTTGCACTCGCACCGTCGTCATTCGTGATAGAAAAACAAGTATGTCGGTCCTCCTTATCGTCGGGCCGAAATGTACGCTGGCCGCGTCGCAGTCACGTTGCCCCTGGTGAGTCACAGCAAGTATGCCATCGGGACAGACAGGCAGATGGACGAACAGATGGACGGACGCCAGACCGTTACATTACGCATTCCGCTGTGGACGCGGCCAACGAAATAACAAACTTAAAAGTTTGGCGTTTGCATCCGTGGTGTGGTTGCGAAACCGGTTGGGCCTCGGACTTATGATCAAGAGGTCGCCGGTTTGACTTACGGTCGGTCTGGGAGCGGCTGCGTAACGACTCTAGGCAACTTGTTCGCACCTTTGTACACCTGTCACCAAGCAGTATGGAGTATGGACGGCCAGTATTGCTGGGAAGGCAACTGTAGTTCTAGCATCAGTGTTTTATCCACCTATGGACTTGGAATGGCCTCGGAAAGGGTGCAGAGCATCTGCCTCCGCTCCTACTAAAAGCAGCGTGGCAATTTTCAGGTGTTTTACATTCGCATAAAAATCAGTGAAAGAACTTTTAGTTCCCGAGATTTTACTTTCCCACATGGTAATAATTCATCAACCCTCGACAACGTCGGTCTGAAGAGGTAGAAGCAGGGTAGAAAATATCGGCGGCATGGTGTTAAGGTGAACGACGGTAGTGGGAAACGAAAAGGCCGTAGTCATATTAGTCACCTAGTGCAATCACGTTTAACTCGGGCAAATTCGCACCACAAGATCCTCGTCGTAAAACAAAATGCTAAATGTGTTAGGAGTGCTATAAATCTAAAATGGAATCTTTATGGCTGCAGAGAGAGGTGTGCGAGGCCTACGGACGTACCTGAGTGTCAAGAATGCCGCAGAAGTCTCCTGGTTTCTCTATGGAGTAGATGCCTTTCATCTCAATCAGTTGTCGCAATGTCTCACTGGTAGGTTGATCGCCCCAAGCCGTTCTCAGTGGTGCGTTAATGTCGTCCACAAATATGGTCATCCTCTTTCCATTTGGCGGTCCGAACATGTTGCCCATTCTCTTTATCATGAAGCCTTCCACGGTTTGCTAAAACACGACGTACAGCGCACGCAACAGCACAAAATGTTAATGCAAAAGTGAAAAACCGCCGCGCACCTGAGGTACGAATGGCAGCAGTTAGGCCTACAAAAAACATCAGATAAGAAGCTGAACATCTGCTGGCGATGCCGAATATAACGTCAACAGAGCACTTCACTGAGTCATTACGTATTGTATTGTATTGTATTGTATTGTCGTGATGAAATCACAACAACAACACCAACATTATCACCACCATCCTGGTCATCATCTCATCGTCATCGTTACCGTCATCACAAACTTTGGGTTTATCACCAGCTGGAGTTTGACGCTTCTTCAATTTAGCTCTTGTCTTGTAGTCTAGCTCTGCACCAGCCCACAGTATTTTCAATCAAACTCTTTGTGAGCCCGGCCTGCTTTGTTATTTCCATCCGTAATACCCACTAGAAGATGGACTTCGACTCCACAGCGTTGACGTGGATGCCTTCGTCACTTCCACCGCCTGCTGTGGCCTTGACCTTTGACCTCCAGAATCTAATTAGGTCATCAGTAGGAGCTAATGAATACGCCTGGTACGTTTCATTAAGATTACTTGAGCCGCTTATGACATATCGTGGTAACATCTGTTCGGACGAATGAACGAACAAACGGACGAACGCGGTGAACGGACAGCCCGAAAACACAATGCCTTCGCTGACAGTGTCGTTTGGCGAAGGCGTAAGAAACAACTTGATCTTTCAACAATGTAGACTTCTTTTTGCTTGCACTTTTTATAACTATTGTATAACGTTCTTGGATCACTACCTTAGAATTTACATTATTTTTTAGGAAAAAAGTCGATCAAAATAGTCCCTTCTTCAAAAGCACTCTAAGTAAGTAAGTAAATAGTATTTGCATAATATTCCTACATCATTTCCTCTCAAGCGCCAGTATCAAACGCCGATTCACAATGTTGTTCTTCTGCAACTGATTTTTTTCTGTACCCCATATATACCGGTCTTATACTTACATTCATTAGTTAGTTTCGTTTTACTCGACAGCATTTTACTCTCTCGACGGCTGTTATGTTTGTCTGTTTATCTGTTTTTCCACACCATATCTCAAAAAACTGACGCAGCTAGGATCAACAAACTTGACACAGACATGGTTCACCATGGGTACTGGAGACCGTGTATTTTGTGGTCAAAAGGTCAAGGTCACAAGGCACGAAATCATTGCCGACGTGGGTCATAGCGCTCTTGTGAGTGCTGGTTTCTTCTAGTTGTCGTGTATACTGCTTTAATCAACAAGGTGTCGCCCTAACGGGACGTAACACGACTGGCCCGCCGTGCCGTGTTACCGTGGAGCTATAATTAGACTGCAGGCGGCACGACGTCATCGCCTGGCCTGCGCGGGTGAAGCCGCCTGCAGGCCCGCCGTGGAGTGCTACAGACCCCGACAGACGACAGACGACGACAGTCGACGACAGACGCCAGATATCAAAACAATACTGGCCCCCTACACTATGTGTAGAAGGGCCAGTAATAATAATGATTATTGAGCGGACTGACCACGCATCTCGGTGATCTACAGTCAGAATGAAAGTTACCAACGCTGAAAGCCAACATCATCACACGTCCATGTCACCCAGCCAGAAATTTACTTACTTACGACACTCGCACTCGCCTGCAGCGTAGTGGACGTCGTGACGGAAGAGAACACGATCGTCTTCGACAGATGACCGCGACTAGTGTTCTTGGACAAGTACTGCTGGACGACGAGCGACTTGGCAGAGCCGTGATCCCCGACAAGCATCACCGGCCTGCCTCGACACGCCAGCACGTCGACGAGGTACTCCGTCCTCACCGTGTCCAC
>Ga0209363_1000705_pt1 | contig 14080 bp, 6 predicted proteins | sample WorMetexBAHAMAS3_FD_187385 | JGI IMG/M metagenome (GOLD analysis project Ga0209363, IMG submission 187385) | Marine gutless worms symbiont microbial communities from Max Planck institute for Marine Microbiology, Germany - Inanidrilus exumae... | ecosystem: Host-associated > Annelida > Digestive... | reverse complement strand
TTAACCTTTATCATGCCAACGTTCCAATTTTGGAACACGTCTACCATCTGGTTAAATGAAACAAGTGTGCATGAGTTTCACCGTTACGTTACGTTAGATAGTAAATAGAGATATTGTTCCAACAAAATAAATATTCTACGCTACGTCAAATGTAAACATCTTTGATAAATAATATTGATGATTATTATAATATTCGTAATTTATCGTATAATTTTCAACTATTCTGCTTTATTAAATGTGACTCGAATGCAGTGATTTAGCGTTTATCTTCTGAAAGGTACGTATTTGCTGTACTTTGTCGACATTCGGTTTCGTAATGTCTACAGGGCTTTGTATGTGAAATATGAAAAAAACATTGATGTTCCATTATTGGAACGTTGGTATGTTGTCACTAGCGAGATACGATACATCGAATCTATGTTGTGTTTCTATAGAATCGACCATGCCAAAGCGGTTTTTTAGTTTGAAAGAAGCTGTCGCTAAAATTTGTGAGAGTGATTCTGATGGTGAAGTTGACGTATGCATTCTTCCCCCGAATGATGGAGCTGATAGTGAATGTGAGCACGTGGATGAAAATGACTTGTTGCCCTCTGAGCCAGCAGATGTCTGTGGGGAAGTGGAGGTATTCGGAAAGAAAAGGAGACGTCATGTTAGAAAACCAGAAAAGAATGCAAAGGATGATTCAAATTCAGCTTCTGGAGTTTCGGAAGAACGATCTGTCAGAAAAAGAAAAAGGAATGCAGATGATGCTACCGAAGCTTGTGAAGTTTCCGAAGAAAGACGTGTTAGAAAAAACAAGCGAATAAAGCAATGTATGCAGCAAGACACTGACAAAGCAGATACTAGCATGACAGACATGATCATGGCAACAACTCAAACTCAAGTAAAGAAAAATGCACCTCGCGCAAATCCAAAGGCATCTGAGAATGCTCAAAAGTCCTGGAGAAAGACGGATAAGTATAGCAACGTTATGTGCCATGCCACCCCACCAGTCCTTGCTGACAGCAATCCGCAACTGACTACAATGAATCCTCTGCAGCTGTTTGAAGTTCTATTCACTGATGCAATGTTTGAACACCTAAAGGTGCAGTTTGAACTTTATGCATCAAGAGATCTGAACATTCAGAGATTTGCAACTGACACCGATGAAATAAGAAAATTTCTCGGCATCATTCTACTGTCTGGCTATAACTCTCTGCCAATGGAACAAGACTACTGGAGTACAGCTGAGGATCTGGGTTGCAAGGCTGTGGCAAGGGCAATGTCCAAAAATCGGTTTTTGGAGCTAAAGAGATGTTGCCACATTGCCGATAATATGTCACTCACTGAGTCAAGAGTTGCAAAGGTAAAGCCATTGTATGATCAGCTGAACCAATCGTTGATGCAGTTTGGTATATTCGATCAACGGCTTAGCATTGATGAATCAATGGTTCCGTACTATGGCCACCACGGCGCCAAAATGTTTATACGGGGGAAACCCATACGCTTCGGCTACAAAATCTGGATGCTGACTTCACAAGATGGCTACCCCTATCAGGCTGACATTTACTGTGGCAAGTCGAGCAGCCGACCGCCAGGTGTTCCGCTTGGTGAGCATGTGGTAATGAAGTTTGCTGAGCTTATCGCTGACAAGCCATGTCATGAATTGTACTTTGATAACTTCTTCAGCAGTTACAGTCTCATGAGCAAACTCAGACAGATGAACCTGAAGGCCACAGGGACAGTTCGTGAGGGACGCACTGGAACTGCACCGCTCAAGGGTAAGAAGCACTTTGACAAGAAAGACAGAGGTGAATACGAGTTCACATGTGATGGCAGTGTATGTCTGGTGAGGTGGTCTGATAACAATGTGGTCACATGTATCAGTAACTTTGACAGCGTCAACCCTGTGAAGAAGGTAATGCGACACGTGAAGGGAAAGGATGGCAAGGTGTCTGTGAGCCAACCGCTCATGATTGCCAACTACACTTCCGGGATGGGTGGAGTAGACTTGCTTGATCGTCTGCTGGCAGCGTACCGCCCGCGTATAAAGGGGAAAAAGTGGTGGTGGAATCTGTTCATCCACTCGGTGAACATTGCCGTCGTTGCAGCCTGGCGTCTGCACTGTCGGGTAACGGAGGCTTCCGCAACGTTGAACCACCTGCAATTCCGTCGTGAGGTAACCTGCAACTAGTTGGTCAATATATGTCTGCATACAACTACAAATGTGCCTTGTGTGTACCTATATGTGCAAAGTATAATGAATAAGCTAATTTATTTTGTACCAGTGTAATTCATATTATGATCACATATTTGTTCAATTGCTTTCTTCCAAAAAACGTGTCCTGCGTTACATGTATAGCGTGCTGTGTGTCAACTCATGGAAACTGACAAGCTGAGAACTAACATTTCATTTGGCATTGCTTGTTATTTGTTCATTGGTGCTGTGCAGTGTTATTTTTGTGTCATTTGTGTCTTTTATTCTGTATGTTCAGGTGACGCTGGGGCTGATGAAAGGCTCATCCCGGCGTCGACTCGGTGGTCCTACAGCTCCTGTGCCCTCCAGCGTGCGTTACGATGGAGTCGATCACTACTTGCAGTCCACAAGCCAGGGCCGTTGCATCTACTGTAGCAAAAACACCACCAAAGAATGCGCCAAGTGCTTGAAGAGACTGCATCTGAACTGCTTTGAACTATTTCATACAATGTAGTGACATGAACTGTATACCGGTTAGACTGGTCGGCAAATGTTTGGTTTTCTAAGGAAAACATACCAACGTTCCATTTTTGGAACATACTTGTATTTTCAAATGTTATTAAAAATTTACAAATTTAACCTTAATGCCCCTCTAACCTGGTCAAAATGTCACAATGTTTAGAATAGAATGACTTATGGCTGTGAAATTCTCACCTTGGCATGATAAAGGTTAAGGGGTACTGCTTGCATCTTTTGTTGTACGCTTCTGAAGCTATTTTACTCATCAAAAGTCCGTTGCAAGATTTAAACAACTGTATTAAAAGATATATGTACAAGATTTTTGGGGTTACTGGTGCAGAAGCTGTTAAAGATGTATGGAATTTTATTGCTTTGGATGATGTGGCAGTGTTAGTAGAAAGGAGAACTGTGAAGTTTGTTAATAGGTTAATTGATAGCAACAGCTACGGGAAATTGTTTCTTTATGTTAGGCCTAGCTTCTGTAGTTTTTAGTGAATGTCTGTTTGTCGGTGTGTGTATCTGTGTGTGTGATTGTTATTAGGCTTAATTTCTTTTATCATTTTATCGTTTTTATGCTGCTGCCTTATGCGAAATAAACTATATATAATAGTGGCAGAGATACACGTGTAAAGTCAACTGTATAAGTAAGCAAGTCCGTGTCTGTGGAGTATTTTACTTGGCATTGTGTAATACATTATGTAGTACCCTGACAAATGTTTTGGTAATATTTGATGGCAGGTCACGTATACTGACAACAGTACAATCTCAGTTACTTGCAACGGACAGTCACGTGATGGTGGAAATCAGTTTAAAACTGCAAACTCAGCAGGTCAGCTTTGTGCATTTTTCAGCTCACACCAGCAGTGCTACAGTTTTTTTCTTTAAAATTAATTTCATTTTTTAATTGACAGGTGGTTGGAATTTGATTACTGTTTATTTAAATTTAAAACTCCACTCCAGCTTTGCGGTAATATTCACGCACATATTACTTATTTGTGATGGCATAAATGTTTTCCAGTTTAAAGCTGTAAAATTATTAGTTTAATACCTATTTTTACTTCTCAGTTAATGTCAACAATAGCAGTAAACAAGTTGTCACTTCGTCCCCGGTAAGTAGGCAAAGTATTACAATCAGCATGTCTGTATGTCTGTCTGTCTGTCTGTGTCTGTCCCGTCGCATGCCTCAAAAAGCACGCGTCCAAATATCACCAAATTTTCTGTATATATTACCAGTGGCCGTGGTTCGATCCTGCTCTGACGGCACTGCTATATGTTATGTACTTCCAGTTTTGAGGCTGACATCATGTTATCACAATTGAGCAAATGGGCCAGCATCGAAGACGATGCAAAGTTTCGTTGAGTTCGCCAGGTGGCGGCACCGGTGGCGAAGCCTGCCGTCTTGGACTGCGTCTGTTGTTTTGAGTTGATTGCGTCTGTATCTCATTTTCTTGATCCCCATCATGATACAGCGTTTGATCCAGTCAGTGTCATCTCATCGTGTCTTCGTCATATGTCCATCTGTCTCACTCTTTACCTCTATCTAACATCTTGATATTCTACATGTCCAAACCATCCGAGTCTGCCTTTCCTAATCACCAGACTCACTGGTTCCAGTAACAACAGTTCTTCATTCTTTCTTTGAGAGTAGATCGACATGTCCATCTGATCATGCTTGTTTCAGTTCTGTTCAACTTATTCTGTGCTTTTATCTGCCATTGTTTCGTTACTGTACGGTGTACATCAAAGAACTCCTCATGGAAAAGTATATATATTTTGCCTTTCAGTGTTAATGGCATGCAAAACTGATAATTATACTGTGCTGGATGTATGTGGTTGGTGACTCCATAACCATGACGTCGTAGGGTACTGTTAATTAGGCGAGGCCGTTGTTGCATGTACGAAATATAATATTTGCATGCTGAAATAATAATGATAATGATGTTCATTTATCTAATTGTTGACATAACGCGCAATTAGTACAGTACTAACATCCGCCACGCAGGGCGGGACACAACAGCCGCCACGCAGGGCAGCACTATATACAGAAGGCTAAACTACACGGCTAAACTGGTGCCACATACGGCGCACAGCGGTTGATCAACCGCACCGGCTAAATTTCGTGAACATTCACCAGATGGCGCGACTAGCACACATCCGATAAAGTAGCTCACTACTCAGTTTATCGACCCCGAAAAGATGAAAGGCTGAGTTAGCCTAGTTGGCTGACCTTGTAGCGGACGGTTTAGCCACGTAAGTGGTAACCCGTCAGCTGCAGGTCGAGCGCAGGACAGGGAAAGTTTGCCAGTCACAGAACGACGTTCTAACACTGCGTCAGCATGAAAGAATTTTATTCATCGTTATTCACCAGCTTTTGTTTGTTATTATGCAGGCAAAGCGGGGAGAATTATACCTTTCATTCCGTCGACAACGCTGCTTCCTGAATATACAAAGCTAACTCATAGTCTACAAATGCGTGTAATTTCTCTTAATTTATTTATTTATATACAGTGATGATACTGTTATATTTGCCTCCACCACAGCTGGGCCTGATAATGTTTTAACCCATGTTTGCATATCTGTTTGTTTGTTATCGGGATTATTAAAAAAGTCAGGGGTGGATATTCATGAAATTTAAGAAATGGGTAGATTATGAGGAGAGGTCGTTAAAGGTGATGTGCAACGATTTTTTAAATTTAAAATGGGTCATGTGACCCTGACCATGCCCTTATACGGGTGATTTGTCATCCAACAGCTAGGATTTGATACAGTCTACCTGTGTGCAAAATTTGGCGATTCTAGCTTTAGCCGTTCCATTGGGGGGCATCAAAATTTAAAGTGGGTCACGTGACCCTGACCACGCCCCTATTAAGGGTGATTTGTCATTCTTATGCTGGGACTCGACATAGCCTACCTATGTACAAAATTTGGCGACTGTAGCTTAGGGCTTTCCAGAGATATGGTTAGTGACCACCAAAATTTAAATGGTTCACGTGATCTGACCACGCCCCTTTAGGGATAGTTTGTCATCCATGGGCTAGCATTTGCTGCGATCAGCCAGTCTGCCAAATTTGAAGTCTTTATCTCCAGCCACCACCAGATATGACAGGCGATGCAAAATGTCGAAAAGGGGGTGGTTTGGGGTAGTAAGGGGTCACTCGAGGTCGCTGGATATAGCGCCATTCGATGGAGCACATACGAGTTCCGTAGTAACTATGTTCTCGTCTTGCATCGTTTTTGAGATATAGCAAGATATTGGTCGAAAATCGCCTATCTGAACCTACCCCACCTCTATTTGGCGCCCCGTTGGGGTGACCCCGTCGGCATTTCGCCGAGATTTTTGGCGTGAGAGTACTAGAGTCCCTGGGCTATCTTAAGGTGTTGTTTGCGTGATGCTATGTTTAGCCGTTTTGGTACAATACTGGCGTGTGACGGACGAACGGACAGACAGACGAACGGACGGACACACGACGACAGCATATAACGTGCTAGCATAGCGTCGCGCGGTAAAAAATGAATATACATGATCGTACTTGCAGTTTGTTGTTTACAGCCAATTTCTGTGTGTTAATTATGCCTTGTGGTCAAAAGGTCAAAGGTCAAAGGGAAGGGTCACAGCTGTGATAGGTCACATTAAATTGGCATTACTTGTTAACGCTGCACCTTAGAGCAAGCGGTATGAGCAATCGCTACATTGACAGCGTTTTGGCTCGGGAAGGGACTGCAAGAGACTGCGTCCTGACATACCCGAGTTCAAGAGTATTCCTTGTTGTTATAATCATCTTTATTCACCAAACACGGTAGACAACTAATGAAGAATAAAACAAAATAACTTAACTACAACTATTTATACTATAACTATTTTTAACTAGTTATACTCACGCCGACGGTAATCGCGGGAGTAAGGTTTTCAGAGGCGTTTATCTGTCTATGTCTTTGTCTGCCTGTCTGTCTGTTTGTCTGTTTCGATATCTCAAAAACCGCTACAGCTAGGATCGCCAAACTTGTCAAAGAAGTGTTCCACCATGAGTGCTGGAAACCGATTTATTATGGGGTCAAAAGGTCAAAGGTCAAGATCAGGCACAGAAACAGTGCCGGAGTGGGATGTTGCATCTTGTGAGTGCTGACTTCTTCTGATTATTTATATTATAGTTTTATGTTTCCAATTCTGTTGGTTAATTCACTTAATTGTGATGGTTATTTGATGTTATTTGTTGTTTTTCCTAGAACCTGATTTTGTAGAAGAAATTATCCCTTTCAGTGTCTTATTCTGTTAGACTCTAGAACATTTGCAGTGTATTTACAGTTTATTTTCGGACGTTTTTAGGCATTTCTGACAGTAAACGTACAGCCTCCAGTCGGCGGTCTGACGTTTGTTTGTTCTATTTATTCCGTGTCGAGTGTTTCGGAGGCTGAGAGCATCACTGCTCCAACGTCTTGTCCAGCCCTTTCCACAGCAGCTCCATGTACGTAATATGTCATTAGCTCTGTTACACACACGCACGCACACACGCACACACACACTGAACGGGCCTACAAATAAATAAATTTGAATTGACTTGCTTACTTGACTTTTGGCCCTTGCGACGATGACGTTATCCTCGCGCTCTGGCAGCCCATGTTGTGAACAGTGTTTCTCCATTTTGTCCGGTCCCAGCTGAGACGAAATGCTTGAGGTATAGAAATATTCATGTCCTCACGAATGTTGTCTAGCCATTTCTCTTTGGTCTTCCTCTCGACTGGTGTCCATGCAGTAGTAACATTGGAAATCTGTCGTTGTCCATACGGTTCACATGACCAAAATATGTCATCTTTGGACTTGCAACAAGTCAACAATATCCTTTTCTACCGACAGTTCTTTCACTATGTCCACATTTCTTCTTCTATCTTTCCTACTTATTCCACAAATATTCAAGTACTGACATTTCAAACACTCTTAACTTCCTTGTGTGGTGTTCTTTTAGAGTCCACGTCTCTGAATTGTACATGATGATTGACTTGCTAATATCCTCGGCTTTCCATATCTGATGTAGGCTTCTTGTAATGCCAGCTGCAAGTCCTATTCTTCTGGCGACATCTTTGTCACATGACGCATCTTGCGAAATATTCCCTCTTAGGTATACGAAATATATTTGCCTGATTTAACGAAAACTGCCACGACGTAAGGAGGTTTGTTGTCTAGCAAAGTATTCCGTCTGGTGCCTTAAGCCATACAAACATAATAATCTCTACCCAGTCACAGTTCTGGGCAGGTCACAACTGTCTGTGATATATTACTTTGGGTAAAAACACTGTTCGAATGACCCACAGTGCAAATCCGTGTTTTATCGTGCTTCGCCTTTGAACAATGTCTACTCTGTTTGTTGTAATTCTTACAGCAGTGGATGATTTCCTACTAGTTGTTCTATGGACGATTCATGATCCAAGAGCGTAAGTGTTATTTCTGGCCTGGCCTTCGACTGAAAGTCAAACTCACGTGATGCGATGGCATAAACCAAATAATGAGTCACTCAAAACAACTTATATATCATTTATTTATATAAGACGCGCTATTGTCGCGTCCACTGCTACTGACATGAGAGATGGAGGCGGTATAGTCCAGTATATCACTGATTGATCTACTGGCTGCTGTCAAAAATCATTTGAACCCTGGTTATACCACGTTTGCGTCCGAAATTAGAGTAATCACAAAATAAAACAAAACTCTAAAAATGCAAGTCACAGATGCGAGTTACGACGTCTTTCCGCACGTCAGACTGGCATTTGTTAGTCGCAGGTCGTAGCAATTTTTCAGCTAATCCACAAGCGCAGAGTTTTACCATACAACGTTTTTAGATTGGAGGCCAGTAGTGGTAGAAAATAGATGAAGAAACTTCCAAGCCATCAATAAGACAATATCATGTTGTTCACCTCCGTGGAATAGGTCTAAATTAAGATTCCATTGCTTTGGTGTATGTATCAACTTCAATGCCATTAATGAAGCATTTATGTACAGCATACAAGTACAAGTTGAAGTAGCTGGACCACACAACATTTTTCCAACTGGAGATTGATAGTGGCAGATATAGAAACTTCCAAACGACAACTAAGACGTTTTCACGCTGTTCTCTCCTGTTTAATAGATCTAATAGTAAATAAGTAAGTGTTTATTTAAAAATGGCGGTCATGAGACCGAATAGCTTGTAAGATTCCGTTGCTTTGGTGAATTAATATGTGCCGTTGTTGTCATTAGAGAAGCATTCATTATATACAGCACACAATACCAGTTGGAACAGTTCAGAGTCTTAGACTGTGCTTGATCGTTAATCTGCTAGCAGTAGAGTTGTACACACATCGTTTTCCATCAGTGGATTAATAGTAGACGGAACGAAGAGTTTCAGTTCATCATCGGCAGACAACACAGTCCAGTACATCACGTGACTACATATAAACAGTGACTTGATGTACTTCAGCCAGTAGTCACGTGACTGTTGCTCGTTTAAACTGAAAAGATCAGTGTATGTCAGTAGTCCATGTCGGTAGAGACGCATGTGAAACTGCTTGAGATATCTTTCCTTCAACCAGACGGGTTGATGACACTTTGGCATGAAGTAAGACGGAACGTAATCTTGTGCAGCAAAACACAGCAAACGTCGTAAAATGTTCTGCACCCAGCGCAACAGTTCATCTTCATCTAATTCTTCGCTGTCATTTGACGAAGAACAGTCATTGCTGGGTTTTACCTCATCCAGGCACCAAAACAGAGCCGTCTTTATAACGTGAGATGAAAAAAATCGTACTGACAGAAGTGCTTAGACATTCGTTTAACAACCATAGTAGCGGCTTTAATGACACGAGGGCAGTTTCGCAACAGTCTGCTTTCTGCTTGAGCAAACGTTATAAATCCATGAGGTTCTGTCCAGCCGATCCACGGATATTTGAGTTGTGGCTGTGTGAACACAATGAGGCAGTCACCTGCTTGACAGAGATCTTCTCTATGCGTGTCATCTGGCCACCAACCGTCAATACGAAGAGCTGGAACTATGTCAACTGATATGACGTGCGGCACGTGGCAGCCGTTCACGGGTTTTGTAAATTCCAGTCTTATCTGTGTGTTGACTTTCGCTGATGAAGTTCCAGATGGCAGAAAGAAATCTTGAATAGGATCAATGAACTCAAAGCCAGTCGCCTCACAGAAACGTAATGATGACAAGATCTGCTTCACGAGTGTTTCGAATTTAAACTTTACAATTCTAGTATTTAAAATTCCGCTGCTGTCAAACAGATCTTCATCGTACTCTGACGTTGACGATTTCAGTAACACAAATCCCGGTGGAGATTCCGGTGAATAACAAACATTACATCTTCTGCTTAGATCAGTCAGCACGAAATTATAGTCAAACTCATCGCAACATCCAATTTTAATTCCTTCATATGTGCTGCCCACCGGGACAACTTCACAAGCAAACCGGCCGTCGTTGTCAGATATTTCTTTAGCTAAGCGTTGCATTGCTTCTTCCACATGGCTTTGAATTGCTGCAAACATAGCCGGCGGTTGCATTGCACTTTCGTTGACATTATCCAGTATGTCCTCTCGTTGGCGATGGCGTTGTCTTAACGCTGTAGTGTTTCTGCAGACGACGTCAAAGTAATCAAAAAGACATCCTTTGTACGCGTTCAGCACGTACGACGTGGCGTTATCAGTTCGCAAGTCAACAATAGTTTTACGTAGTTCTGCTTCCGAGCTTCCTGGATTGTGAGATCTGTTGAAAAAGCACTGCCGAATGCAACGTAATATTGAATGAAAATTTCTCGCTATAAAACTTGACGTATCCACTAGTTGCAAGGCAGAAGAAACGTTACTTTATAATACTGACTAATAACTTTGTAATCATTTGCGGTTTTCTCGAAGTTATCTTGAACTGTAGCATCTACTGCTTTTTTCGCTTTCAACGTGTCCATTAGCACAGTGTTGTCAGCCATTGCAGCATAATGCAAGGCAGTTCTACCAAATCTGTCTTGTTTGTTGATATGTTCGTCACTAAATTCCTGGATAAATTCTTTAGCAAACCACTTACCAATCCAGCTGCTTTCTTTCATGCAGGCATAATGCAAAGGCATTCTACTTAAATCATCACTGTTATACTTGGCGTCTGATGCGGATATTATAGGCTGTATGTTCGCTGCCAATTCAGTCTCGTTTTGATTTTGTAAAAGGAACAACAGATGCCAGAAATTACGACCTCGTTTGTCAGTAATAGTAAAACTCCAATCATCTGCATGTTGTAGACACGCCTGAATGGCTTCTTTTCCACAAGCCATGTGCAGCGGCGTGAGTCCATCGTTGTTCTGAGCGTTTATGTCTGCACCACGTTTCACCAGAAACTCTACAGTTTTTACTACATCATTAGAAATTCTGTACATTTTTAGGTGCTGGTAGACCCCAACTGCGTAATGGAGTGGCGTGTTTCCATAGCAGTCTGTGCATGCCAACTCTTTGCGATAGTACATTATAGTCTTTGGCAATGCCATTATATGCTGTAATTCACGTAAGCAAGGAATCATCCAAGAAGAAAAATGGCGTAGCTGTTGCGGGCTAGATAAATCTGCTTGACTGGCAACGCTGCTGGCATGAGAAATTTCTGTCTGTCTGTGGTGTACATAATCCTGAATGTCATGAGTAGCCACAGATGACAGTGCAGTCACTCCCACTGCATTATGGACTAATAAATGCTGATATTTCTTGGTTTGTTTAACAACATATACTTCATGTTCGTCACACTGCAGTTGTCCATCAGTAAGATAATGCAATGGAGTATTACGCCAGACATCAGTAAGTCCAACAACGGCACCTACATTCAACAAGAACATGACAACTTCAGAATGTTGACGTTCAATTGCAATGTGTAGCGGCGTTTTACCATCAATGTTCTGAACGTTCACTTTGGCTCCATGACGAACCAGTAACTGCTCAACATTCAGTCCTTGACACACAGCTTCATGAAGTGGACTGTTGCCAAATACGTCCGCAGCGTCAACATTAGCACCGTGTAGAATCAACAACTCAACCAACTCAACCAGTCCCGTCCTCACAGCACAGTGGATTGGTCGTAGTCCGTCAACGTTCTCTGCCTCTACTTCAGCCCCGTTCTCCAACAACGACCTCATCAATAGTACGTCAGTTGTCAAATGCACAGCAGTGTTGCAGGCACCAGAAGACAGGCATGAGTAGTTGACATAGGTATGGCGATCAGATAAAAACTTGACAACGTCCACACGTCCACTATAGCTAGCAATGTCTATTGCTTGGAGGTTGTCGACATTCCGCGGATGAATGTCAGCACCACATTTAACAATCATTTTAACAGTTTCTGTGTCACCATGAAATACTGCACACATTGGTGCTGTGTCGTCATCACTGTTTATCCCAGGACCGACAAGTGCGCCGTTGTTCATCAACAACTGCAATAATTCCTTTTTAACTTCCTGTTTACCCCACGCAGCCACCCAAGAAAGGGGATCGTTACATCCGCCTTCTTCACCAATGATGTTAGCTTTATGCTGTATCAGTCTCTTTACGACGTCCATGTGGCCGTTAATAGCTGCTGCACAAAGTGGTGACCGTACATCATAGTTTACAGCGTCAACGTCAGCTCCACGTGCAATCAAAGCATCAAGGACATCAATCTGTCCAAATGATGCGGCCTGGTAGACAGCGGTCCCACCGTAGTTATCTCTCATTTCAATATCAGCTCTACCGTCCAGCAACATCACCACAATGTCGACATGTCCTTTCTCACTAGCCACGATGAGAGGAGAAGCCCCATCCTTCCGTTGTAAGTTAACATCAGCTCCAGCAGACACAAGTGCATGCACTACGTCAGTGTGTCCATGAAATGCAGCTGTCCATAGACAACTTGATCCATCACAGCAACAAGCGTTGACATCAGCGTGTTGTTCAATTAGAAACTGCACAACTTCAATGTGACCGTTCCTGGCAGCATAGAACAGCGGGGTTGCATCGTTGTTTTGGCGCGTGTCAATTTGTGCATCATGATGTACTAGCAGTTTTACACAGTCAGTGTGTCCTTTCTCACTAGCCACGATGAGAGGAGAAGAACCGTCATTCCGTTTTAAGTCAACATCAGCTTCAGCATATACCAGTGCATGTACTACATCGGTGTTACCATCAAATGCCGCCGTCCATAGACAACTTTCTCCATTACTACAACAAGCGTTGACATCAGCGTGTTGTTCAATTAGAAACTGCACAACTTTAATGTGACCGTTCTTGGCAGCCCAGTACAGCGGGGTTGCACCGTTGTTTCGGCGTATGTCGACTTCTGCACCATGATGTACCAGCAGTTTTACACAGTCAAGGTGTCCTTCCTGACTAGCTACGCTGAGAGGAGAAGAACCGGGAGAAGAACCGTCATTCTGTTGTTGTAAGTTAACATCAGCTCCAGCAAACACAAGTGCACGCACTACATTAGTGTGTCTATCACATGCAGCTACCAATAGACTGTGATCTAACCAAGCTTTCGCTAGTGCTCTTAATATTACGATTGTTAATTTTGTTAATTGGTATTCCATCTAATAGAGCGAGTTACGTTGCAAATAATGCCATAATTGTTAATGTAGACCACTGTGACAGTAAGTCAATTAGTCAACCTCACCAACTTTGTAGAATGTCTTTGTAGCAACGCCAAAAACTGTAAACAACGATCGAACGAAAACGAACGCGCTAACGCCACAGTATGTCGCTATATTACAGTGAAATACGGCCAACTATGTCTTCGTAAACTAAGCCGCACGACTCAATGACGACCATACAATAACTCCACTGTCACAAACTTCACCTGTATAAGCCTGTCACCTGCTGACAGGCCTACTGCGTCGACAGCTTGTCGTCAGTCTGAACATGCAGAAGCCCACAGTGTCAGCCATGCGAGAAGACTTGACTATCACAGCAATGCACTGTGGCGACAAATTGCCTGCTCGTTTGACAGCACGGGGCCCCGGAGACAGACATGCATCAAAGCCGTACAACACAGAATATAATGCAGTCGTGTATTGCATACTTCGCCTTCGTAGGTCGTGTAGCACACCCACACTACGACGCCACTCATGACTCTGTCCAGTGACGTGGTTTTTACCCGCGCGACGCTAGCTATGAGCGGGTATCAGAGGTCGTCGTGTGTGTGTGTGTGTGTCTGTTTGTGTGTCACACGCCGGTATTGTATCAAAACGGCGAAATCTAGGATCACGCAAACAACACCACGTGATAGCCCAGGGACTCTAGTTTTCTGACACAAACAGTCGTTGGTGGACGACCTCCTCCCCCTGAAATTTGTGCTCAAAGTGACTAACCCCCCTTTCGAACACCAAAATTTTAACCAATATCCGCTC
>Ga0209363_1000703_pt1 | contig 14106 bp, 6 predicted proteins | sample WorMetexBAHAMAS3_FD_187385 | JGI IMG/M metagenome (GOLD analysis project Ga0209363, IMG submission 187385) | Marine gutless worms symbiont microbial communities from Max Planck institute for Marine Microbiology, Germany - Inanidrilus exumae... | ecosystem: Host-associated > Annelida > Digestive... | reverse complement strand
GCTTCCCCACTCACAAATGACACGATAGCTTCCATTCTGTCGCATCACAGACCACCTTTGTTTTCAGCCCATACAACATGTAGTGTAAGAAGAAGTGCATCTTGTGCATCAGTAATAACCTGCATTAATTATAAAGCTATAGTACTTTGGTTGTCAAGCTGTTAAGTAAGTAGTTATATTTAATTATAAATTACTTATTTATGATCACAGCACTCGACACAACTTGATGACTCAACCATTTGAGTTGAATACAAGTCGGGTCAGGTGCTGTGCTCGCGGCTTTAGGCTATTATTATTATTATTAAAATCGTACTCAAGGTACAACACATATTGGAGTAGCTGCAACGTAATTTTGTACCTAGCATTACTAGTAAGATCAGTAGACTTATTAGCAACAGACATTCGCGACATTATGATGTTAGCATTGCATGTCATGGGTTCTACTAAAACTTTGAATAGTTGAATAGCTTACGTTGAAGACAACAGTGCTGAAATAATCTGTAACTACAGAGAATGTTACCAGTCTTAGCAACAGAGGCGGTGGTTATGTGTGCGTTGTGATGAAATTAAGCACAACAGAAATGGCCAGCGGCTGGTGGCTATCCGGATATGATTAACAACCATAGCTTTGACACCGACCAATATTCGTCACCACCACCGGCAACCGGCACCGTGGTGGTATGTCAATGCCACCTATCGAGTTGCAAATTCCTGCCACCATACCAACACTAATTGGGGCAATGCCATATTTTCTGGACATCATTTAAATTGCTATCTAGAGATTTAATGGTTTTCAAAAAGGCACGTGTCTGCCTAAATGTATTTTAACAAGAAGCTCAGCTATTGCACAGGGACCACACAATGCACTGTGTCAGTTGAAATCTTCTTAAATGTTGCACTGTGCAATGCTCAGTATCAGTTGAAATGTTGTCCAACTGTTGTACAAATAACTCACACAGATCCCCCGTATCAGCTATAGTGCAGCATTGTTTTTGAGATCCTACGTTTAGCCATTTTGATGCAATACGGCTTATGACAGACAGACATGCAATCACAACAAATACCACGCTAGCATAGTGCCGCGCGAGTAAAGTGTTCCATAGTAACTATGTCCCTATCTTGCATCGTTTCTGAGATATAGCGAGATAATGGTCGAAAACTACAGAGTTATCCACCTGTATTTGGCATACGCACTGCAGGTGACCACACTGGAAGTTTGCTGAGATCTCTGGCTTCAGAAAACTAGTGTATTGTGTGGCATTGTTTCCGCGATCCCATGTTTAGTTATTTTGGTACAATACTGGCTTGTGGTGGCAATAAGCATCACTGAACATCAGAATACTGGTCTTTAATTTAGATTCAGCAGAGACCTTGGGTTTTCTTTAACTGGCATAGTTTTCAGAAAGACATCCTTTCACTAAATTACAATACAACAGTAGTTGTACAATACATCAAAGGCAATCAATATAACAGTGAGGTAAGACACTTACTGAGCCTGACCATTCATCAGCTGCCCAATCTTCTGACCAGTCTGCCATTATAACAGAAACATCAGCACTATTGTCATCATGCACTTGCAACAATATATTCAAACAGAACAAAAGATCTCACACAAAACTGTACAAGTTGACATAGCATGTTATAGTATATTGCAGGTTTCTTCTAGAAATGGCATGCGTTTCTTCCCAACTTATACACAAGCATGTCACTCTAAAGTGCTGACCTAATGTCTGTTTTAATAACCTTGCAAAAGCCTTCCAGTTGCAATCGTTCTAATAACCATAAAAGCCTGCTGGTACTGCTCTATACTGATACTACATTACTCCACCACCAACACATCATCCTCGGCAATTCCATCATAGCATCCAACTCTATGTGCCCCATCAACGTATTCTTATTCGTATTCAATTCTTAGCGATAATTTAATGGTTTTCTTCAGCACTGAAAACATTAACTACTTTTCAGGAAACCTCAGCTACTAAACTTAAGTGAAATCATAGCTGCCACACATGGATAATTTTAACATGCAGTTGTGCATCTTGCTAACAAGCAATAAAATTTGTTACTAGGAAAACAGCAATGAGATTCTGTTGCCGCTATTCTATACAAAGCCTTCGCAAATGCTAAGACTGGTAACATTGTCTGTAGTTACAGATTATTTCAGCACTGTTGTCTTCAATGTAAGCTATTCAAAGTTTCAGTAGCACCCATGACATGCAAACCTCCAATGCTAACATCATTGTCACCATTGATCGACTTGTCATTTGTCCATGTGTCGATGTGTGGTGCCGTCTCAAAGTTTCCACGACCTCCGGAAAAGCCTCTGAAAATTAGTACATTACACATACATAAATAATATGGTAACTTCAGATAACAATTACAAAAGCCTGCACGTACGTACGGATGGACATTTGAGACCCACTTTATTAGGTCGACTCTGTCGAAGAGACGATCTAAAAAAGGAAGAAACCAAACTCATGTCGGTAACTCTGTCAAATCTTGACCGTCAGACCGATTTGCTAGTCTTTCACTGGCCGACTTTTCAGTACCAAACCAAGAGACGCGCTGGAAAGAACATGTCCGAAATTTGAGTCGGGTGGAACACGTAAAACCTTAACTCAACCAATCAAACTCAATCAATCAATCACTGGCAGACTCACCGGTTAATTTGCATTAAAGTGATGATATTACTGAAGATCACACAACACATTTAACGTGCTGCCGCACTACCTGGTGAAAAATCTGTGTACCACAAGCCGCCATGCTCTATACTGAGTGAAGCACACTGCCACATAAAGACTTAGAACTGCCATGCAAGATTCAGCGCTCAAAACACTAGTTGAAAAAGGATTCATTTGTGGACTGAATTGGGCCGTTTTGTAGACCGATGCCGATCTCGGCAAGACAGTCGACAATTCTTAGCGATAATTTGGGGTTAGGTGACTGCTCCTAATCACACTCATTATGTAATTCTCAATGGGTAACTGCGTTGCACTGCATGTTCATTAGAGGCGGATGCCTCAATGGACAGTAATTAGCTAATGATCGTCGCCCCCTCCACTGATACCGCAATCTGGGAGATGAGTCACTGATGGCCGCCAACGTCGCGTCCTGGTAACTCCCGCGGCTGACTACAACCTGCCAGCCACTTAAGCTCCAAGAATGACCCACCTGAGCATTGCTTCATCACAGCGCTATCATACTCCATAGCTGTTGGTTTAAAGATAAGCAGTAGCTGACTGCTAAACTACTGACTTGACACTAGTCTGTGTATACATGAACTCTGGAAATTACAAAATTAGATGTAGTTGCACTGAACTATAACTTAAGGGGAGAGTGAGTGAGCGAGAGTTTACGCTCCATCAAGGCTGTCGTCGCCCACTGGCTGCAGTGTGGGCATCGACAACGGCCCATCTGGCAACCACGTCGGTGTCTCTAATCGCTCAGCAGCAATGTCTTAATTGCCAGTATAGCTGCTGTTTGGCAGCATGTCTCCTTTGGTGGTCCGTCTGAATGGCTCGACCTTCTTACCTGTAACTTCGTCAAAAGTTCACCAAATTTTAAAAATCTCATCAATCAACTCAGCTGAAAATTTGTAATAAGTGATTATTAAAAATCTCACCACACCCAAATGTCTAGCTACACTACTTTGTGATTTACTGTTAATCACAATATCTGTTTCAGACTGTTGCTTTTTACTGAAGCTACTGGTAACATTTCACAAGGTAGTGCAGAAATGAGATGCATTTAACATGTGGTGGGATCTTTCATCATCACTCTACTGCAAATTTACTGCTGAATCTATCAGTGAAAGGATTTTGAAAATTCCTTAAGAAGTGGCAGAGTTGCCACCAACAATTTGGAACTAGCATATAGTCACATGGCAAAAAAAAATATAATTCTGTTACGGGTGCAAAATTAACAGAGAATGAAATTATTCTCCTTAAACAGAAAAGAAAAACACAATAATATCAGATGTAAAACATCAGTTCATACCGGCCAATGTGGTTCCGTCCACCTCCACCCATTACACCTGCAACGACAACAACGTATTCGTTTCATGCATTTCACAGCCCTCACCAGCATATTGTGAGCGACAACAGAATTCACTAAGGAAATAGCCACTGACTGTTATACCTACAGCATGGTTCCATTTTACTATGAACCACTGATGAGTGTAGACACAATCCTCTACCAAAACATGACCATACTGCCTCATGTACTGTAGCACAGACGACCGCTTTCTTATTATTTCCAAGTCTGTACTGATATAATGCAGGGTGGTGGTTTGGCATAGTGGTACTGGTGTTAGGTGTATCAACAAAGTGACTCTTTGTTGGCCCCGGTTATTACTGTGATGGTGACCACGTTCAGGAGGACCAACCCAAACCAGCTGGCACGTAACTGAAGGATTCTGCTGAAGCAATTGCCCTTGCTAATGGCAACTAGTGTGTCTGGGCTTGGGAAAACACACCAGAGTTCTCAACAGTGTTACCATAAACATCCCCTTACCATAATCCCAAGAGTTCTGACACACGGTAAATGGTGCAAATGTAAGCTATCTCAACTTATTCCAACCACTTTGTCCTCACGACCAGTTACAATACCACGACATTCACATTCAACATACAACCTAGATATCAGAACTCATGACATTCATACACTGTAACAGAACCTATTCTACTCCAAATTAGATCGAAATCATCAGGAAACTGACACTGCAGAACCACAGGTACATATAGTACCAAGGTCAAACCCTCATCCACTTGTGTACTTCCATCATCACTGATTCCAACAAGGACCTTCCAGCGTTGTGTGATTTAAGTTAGTTTCTCAGACACACAGATGGACAGACCATGCTACTCCGTCTATAGCAATATGCTGCATCTAGCTATTGCTGCAATGCAGCCAAAAGTTCAGACTAACCTCAAGTAACTGGAACAAACACTCAATATAATGCTGCTTCAACATAGATGTTCACATCAGCAACAACTAGCAGCGGTAAATTTTATGTTTAAAGTTTCAGAAAAGTACATAAGAATGCTAAATTATTATTCTACAATACAATATTAAGCAGTCAAGTGTGTTTGGTGGGGCTAAGGACTGGGCAGACACAGTGAGACCACAGGTGCTAGCTGCTATGAGTCCCACAGGCATGGGCTGAGGGACGGCTGGAGCGAACACAACTCTAGTAATACTATGAAATACATACCACGTCTTCGACTGCCACGTCCAGATTCATAAGGAGGTCTCTCCCTACTGCTGCTACCACCTTTTTCACCATTTGCACTCCCATATCCCCGACCTTCACATTATTACAACATACCATGTCTATAAGCTGCCATAATGTCAATGCAATTCATAACTGCTACACTCCAGTAAATTTTCCTTCTCTAAACAAAACAGCTGTGGCAGAAACACTCCAGCTCCTAAATGTTAGTAACCAAAGTAAATAAGTGTTGCAAAAACAACATGCACACAAATTAATTTATACCGCCAATACAACCACAGGGCCAGTTTGCTGATAAACCTGCCTTCGACGACATTCGAATGCAGTGGATGGGGCGGTATCGAAAATCTAGCATTAACAGATTTCAGTAGCATTCAAACTGATGCCGTCAACTGCGCCATCAACCGTGGTTGACTGCGATCGATGGCGGTTGCACACCATTGTACGCCGTGGATGATGTTCAATCGCCATCAAAGGTATTTGCATGCGTGCGAACACGGGGGACGGCCACAAAAATCTAGCGTTGCTAAAGAAAAGCGTCCTCACTAACGCCGTCAACAGCGTTCAAACATCGCAGATGACGTCAGAGTCAGTGAGAACGATATACTGAAATCTAGCAATGCATTTTTGAGACCGTCCCCCATGTTTTCACGCATGCAAACACCATCGACGACATCGTTAACGGCATTCACATGCATGTGAACGCCGAGAACCGTCAAAAAATCAAGACAGCTAAATTTCAGTAGCGTTCTCACTGACGCCACGACGATGTTCAAACATCCTCTACGACGTTCGATGGTGTGCAACTGCTGTTGATCAGAGTTGACTGCAGTTGACGGCATCAGTTTGAACGCCACTGGATTATTGGAGACGTCCCATGCTCAGAGTTTGACAATGTTTGAACGACGTTGATCAAGTTCGAATGCGTCAGTGAGAAATATCATAACATATCGATGTAACAAGCCTTCGATATCGTGATATTCGATACGATGAGATGTGTCGCGCCATCACTGTTACTTGCATAACATGCCATTAACAGACTGAATGCACTGAACTGCACAACACGATCCTTCAAAACTAATGTTTCTGACACAATTTACTGCTACTATGAGATTATCTGTAGTACAGACCGCGGTGGAATCGCGGTGGACCAGATCGCTCGCGCCGACCTCGTGGCATGATGTCTCCACTTCGGTCATGATCAGGCTTATCCTGGTCGGCAGTCAACACCAGATCTGCTCTGCTGGCTACCGCATCAGCAACTGATTCACCACCACCACCAACCTGGTTACCCTTCACACCCACTGTCGTCTTCTTCTTTTTACTGCTGACTTGCCACTCTTCCGTCTAAAATAATCAAAACACAATTACAACCACTTTGAAGGTGCAGCAAAGAGGACAGTCTTGCCACAGTGTGACCCTATACTGATGATTCAGCCAGTGCGACATTCAGTTATATTTCTCAACAGAGCATGAAGTCATTGTGACGACATTTAAACCATTCAACATCAAACTTAGCTGTCACACTCAGCATCATGAATCTTCTGTACAATGCACATCAATATTCATTATGCAGACCTACGCATCATACAGATCCCCTGTCCACTGTAATTGTTGTCTGCCAGTATGCCATACATGCATTATCATCTTACAACATTGGTCACTTGCAGCCTCTGCACAGCTGGGATGGACGTCACATTAAAAGTCATTAACTGCACTTAACTGTCACATCACATGCCCCAGTATCCACATACTTGAACCAAGGTGTGATCTTGCCTTTGATAGACCTCCAGAATCTAATCAGGTCATCAGTAAGGGCTAGTGAATATGCCCTATCAGTTTTATCAAAATTGTTCAAACACCGGTTTAAGAGCCACCTTCCAAACGAACCTCAGTTAGACGACTGCTCCAATGAATGACATGAATACACCTTGAAGCTGCTGCCATGAACAGCCATAAGCCATCATGCCTTTCTAATGTGTAATCCAGCAGAAAAATAGCCAGGCTCAGAAACTATGGCTTAAAAGATAAAAAAAATTAGCAGTCAGCAAGACTTATGCGTGAAAGTATAGACCGACACCCTTAACCATGAGGGTGAAATCTGGTGTGGAACATATGACCCATGGGCCATTCTTCCATGCTAGATTTCTCTGGCTTTTCACTGATAACATGCACAATCAACTGCAATATGGGTAATGCATTGCATTGCTGGAAGCTACAGTGCAAGTTTTTCCTTTGCAATAAACCACAGGGTTTGTTGGTTAAGTGTTAGCTGTAAATGCCTATTTGATGGGGTGAAGTGCGACACAGAATATTCTTAGTAGACTACTAAAAGCTAGCTGGTCCAATGTGATCCATGATGATGATTGATGACTATGACACGAATTTTTACTAACTACCTATCATATGCTACAGACATCGCAATACGGAATAATTAGCCATAAGCCCGAGATAATATTTGTTGATCAATAGCTTCAAGGTCAAACCTGGAAGCCTATAAGCTGCTTACTGATACAGACCTGGTCATCTTGACGTTCAAGCAGTATCTCAACAGCTCGATTTGCGTCATAATCACAGTCATGAAGGGCAGTCAATGCATCATCCTTTGACCGACCTGTTAACTCTGAAACCTAACAGTTTTACAAACATCTTTCAATTTTCTGCTTACAATAAACTAATTTGCACACAACATGTCATCACACTATACTCACATAGACATGACCCACAACTGTTAGTTTACAAGCCGACGAATCATCTGTGTTGTAATGGCTATGACATAACATAAAAGACATATCAAATATACTCGCGTATAAGCCGACTATTATTGGCTCAATTCCGACGTTCAAGTTGTGGGGGTTGGCTTATACGCGGGTCATGCCACACAGCCAGAGTCGACAGTCAACATGACGGCTATCTGTCAGCGACGCTCACTGTGTCGCTCACGGCGTGGAAAATTAGTAGGTCACTAGGGCTAGGTGTATGCGTGGGGGAGAGCACATGGGCAGGGTTCTGAATGACCACGCACAGACTTATGCTGCTGCTGTAACTTGACACCATTCCAACACTCCGACCGTGCAAGGCCATCGTTCAGTGATCATGAGATCAAAGACGACGACGACAGCACCCATCAAATTAGTCCTATATTGACCCATTTCACAGACTACAAAGGTGGCGATGTGTGCGCCGACTGCGCTGAACTGCTAAACTAACGCGTGAACAGTTTTCTGCCTTGTTTAGCGCCGACTTGGACGCATCTGATGACGACTTTGGTGGCTTTGAACCTGCGAAGTAACGCTGTTATGACAGACATAACGTCACGTGACATAGCTTGCAGTACTAGGCGTACGACTTCTGCTTACAATAAAATCTATCACGTGCGATAGCACTAGCACGCATGTTGCTGTTGTCGTTGTTGTGAACTCGCTGACACTCACGCATTGTCAAGGCCTAGATCTAGGGTACACGTCCGTCACTAATTGTCGTTACCGGCGTATACGCGGGTCACTAATTATTGCTAGATTTTCGGCCGTGGGAATGGGGGTCGGCTTATACGCGGGACGGCTTATACGCGACTATATACGGTACATCAACTAAAGTATTTCCTAGTAGACAATACAAAAGTCAATTACTCATAAATTAGCCCTGTACGAGACTGACAGTCGACTCTTCGCAACTGACATTTCTGAAAAGTTCAAAGTCACGTGACACCTAGGAGGACAGAATATATAACACTGGAGTGACACTATTGGTTATACGCTAATAACTGGTGCTGATGGTGCAGCTACGGCCGTATGGTACTGGCCATTTTTTTGATAGCACACATAGTAGCGGCAAGAATATATAGCAACGAAGAACAGGAATAGCAATAACAATAAATTCCACCACAGATGTCAACACTTACTTAACTATAACTTTTTCTTACAAACTTACAATTCCTTTTTTGGCTGCGAACTACGTTTTTGCACGGCACAACTGGAGCTAAACTGGTGCTAGGCGTGGTTCGGTTCTATCTCGGCTCGCTGCGCATGCGCATCGGACGGGCCTATTATCTTAGCAGCAGATGATATGTAAACAACCCACAGATGTCAATCAACAACAATGTAAACATGAAACGGTTCGATTTGTTCGGCAATAAATTGCGCGAAAAGACAATTTAAAGGTTGCGGAAAGACGTATCATCTGTAAGTACATTGCTTTTATAATGTCGTGAATTATCCAGGGTGGTTCAATATGCTGCTGTCAGACAAATATTGTACGTTTTCTGTGCGTATCGTCTGCTCATCGAGGAGTGTCATCAATGAAACATCCCTGCGTGCAACATGTAATAAAGTGCGCCGCATTAACCACGCCCCTATCTGCCCACAGCTAGGCCATCCGCCTCCGAGCTGTTCAGCCACCCCTGCGTGACACACAAACTAGGACAAATATCAAAAATCCGGCCCGATCAAATTTAGATATTGTGCCAGTTCGAATCAGTGGTCAGTTGCCAGCTCCCATTGTAAATGGCGGAAGAGTTAGATGGCCGGATTTCCAACTGTAAAGGGCTCGTGACCTCGACCTTGGATCGGGTCATACTGCATACTGTCATGCATCACTCATCAATCACTACCTACATGTAGGGTTAGAACGATACCAAGCTCAGCACCCAATACCCAATACCAATACCAATACCAGAAGTGACGTCATTCATTCTAATAAAAATACATTAGTACTACTGGCGAGTATAAAATAGCATTCTCACTGCGGCCGTCGACAGCCATAGCACGCCCGCAATCGAACATGTGTGAACGCAGGGGACGGTCTAAAAATTTAGCATTGAAGGCGTGCTACCTATGACTGTCGACTGCCGTACCACGCACGTTATAAACGTAACGCGAGACGATCGTAAGGCGCACGCTACGACGATAACAACGTGTGCGTTACGACCACAGTGAGAATGCTATTTAACCAAGCAGACCCGCGGAGTCAGGCGAAATTTACCGGCAAACTGTGGGAATGGAGAGAGCCGCGAAGTACTGGTTAGTCGTCACCTAGACGACGCTGTCTTCACTCATTTCCTATGCGGACCACCCATACCGCTGACTGACATGCCGGGTGCTGAGTTATTCCCGTTTGGCAGCAGATTTTTTATGACTGGCGACTTCTAAAACTGTCGGCCACTGTCCTGGACGACTGAAGCTGTTTGATGCAGCCAAGGTGAGTGTTGGCAGCATCAAGCAGCTTCAGTCACTAGAGCGTCGCCGGGAGTGGAGAGACCTGACGCGTGACAAATTAACTGTTGGTATCAAATTTCACACGCGCACTTTACCCGCACTCCCACCCCTGGTGTCTGTGTATCGCTTTCCCACGATCTGCATGAGGCAGTGTGCCCGCATACGGCTTATCAGATCGTCGTGGCCAGACGGCGCCGCAGACTATTGTCTGCCTAGTATTGGGTACCAGTATCGTGCGAACCCTACCTGCATGCCATGTTTCATTAAAATCGAAGGAACTTTTTGTGGATGGACAGACGTACGTACGAACGGACGTATGGACATCTGAGACCGGCTTTATAAGGTCGACTCTGTCGAAGAGTTGACCTAATAATGCATTAATGCATACCATACATCACGGAAGCAGAAAGAAATTTCTAAAATGCTGTAGTGTTGTTTCAGTTTTAAAATCTCCGTGGTCGGTCGGTTTCGGTAGGTTTTAGGCGAAAAACCGCGGTTTCGGTTTTTTGACAAAAGCAATAAACTTCCGGTGTTCGTCATCACCAGACGTAGCGAGGATGTGGCCGCCACCAAATGAGAAATATTCAGCACCTCGGAACATTTCAGTCAGATCCTCGTGAGCCGCCACGGTGCTTGATCCGCATGGCAGTCATCAGTATGGGCGGTCGTCCGGCAGAAGGCGCCAGGCAGGACAATGTCGGCCAGGTGACAATCCAAATGCGCATGCTGTGCCGCGTGATCAGGCTGAAGGGAACGACGATAAGAGGCCTGCATTCTCCTCTTCCACCGGCCCATGCCCAAAGTGTAGGCCTGTGCACATAGTCTGATTTTTTAAATTTTGGCCCCCCAAACATACCTCTGGAATCGGTGTCGTGTTAACTGATACAGAGGAGCGAGTACTAGTGGCATCAATTACTCCCGATAGGGATGTGTTCACGTCACCTCTTTAAAATTTGCGAAATGACAATATCTCGGAAACGGTTCAAGACAAACAGTGACACATACTTGCAATGGAAGACTAACAGGAAATCGTATGTGGCCTATCGAATGGCACCACTACCGGTGACATTTAGTGACCTTGAAGTTAACTTTTGCTGTTTGAAACCTTTCCATCTCACATACCTCAGGAAATCAAGCATGTATTATAGGGTTTGAACGATACCAGTATTGGGGCATTGGGTATTGGCCAATACTTGCCAGTATTGGGTGGTATTGGTATCGCCCCAATACTTTTCTTAGTAATCGTGCCCAATACTGGGCAATACAGTCTGCAGCGCCGTCTGGCCACGACGATCTGAAAAGCTGTATGCCTCACTACAGATTGTGGGAAAGCATGGGAAAGCCATACACAGACGCCAGGTAAAGTGCGCGTGTGATATCCGATACCAACAGTTAATTTGTCACGCATCAGGTCTCTTCACTCCCGGCGACGCTCAAATGACTGAAGCTGCTTGATGCCGCCAACATGCACCTTGGCTGCACCGAACAGCTTCAGTCGTCCAGGACAGTGGCCCCGACAGTTTTAGTAATCGCCAGTCGTAAATAATCTGCCGCCAAACGGGAATAACTCAGCGCCCGGCGTGTCAGTCAGCGGCATGGGTGGTACCGTGGTCCGCATAGGAAATGAGTGAACGACACTGGCGTCTAGGTGACGACTAACGAGTACATGCTTGCACTTCGCGGCTCTCTCCATTCACACAGTTTGCCGGTAACTTTCGCCCGACTCCGCGAGTCTGCTTGGTTAATTAGCATTCTCACTGCGGCCACAACGCGCGCGTTGTTATCGTCGTAATGCGCGCCTTACGATCGTCTCGCGTTATGTCCATAACGTGCGTTACAGTGCGTGTTATGGCGGTCGACAGTCATACGTAGCATGCCTTCAATGCAAAATTTTTAAACCGTCCCCTGCGTTCGCGCATGTTCGATTGTGGGCGTGCTACGGCCATCGACGGCCTCAGTGAGAATGCTACTTTATACTCGCCAGTAGTACTTATGTATTTTTATTAGAACGAATGGCGTCACTTCCGGTATCAGTATTGGTATTGGGTATTGGTATCGTTAGAAGCCGAAGTATTGGGTATTGGGTGCTGAGCTTGGTATCGTTCTAACCCTAATGTATTATCTATGACATGTTTACATATAAATCGGAAATTGCACGTGGCTTATGACTTCAACTATCTTTCGAAAAACGAAGGACTTCTAAAGGTCACAGCCAATCAATCACGTACCGTATACTGTATATATGGTAATATCTCAGAAACAGTGCCAGATAAAAGTCGTTGTTTCTATGAACCACTAATAGGAAGTGATATATGACCTATCGAACAGAAGCAATTCCGATGCCGTAAAGGTCATTCCCTACTGCAAGCCTTTTCAAATGTGATTTTTTTGTACAGCTGTACAGCAGATGACAAGATTTTGACTGACATAGTGCATTGAGAAGTCCCTCTACAATAGCTGAGCATCTTGTAACTACAAGTACATGGAAGAGGAGTACGTTCAAGCACATCTGCCACCAGACATAATTCATCACATTTATCTTGACAAAGTGAGTGCATAGCCACGTCCTAGAATAGCAAGTAAAGTCCAGGTTTTAGCAGTGCTTGAATACAGAACACTGTTAACACTTGCCTGGTTAATTTTTTTCGTAACTTCTGGTTCAACATCCGATGACGTTAACTGTGCTATCCGAAGCTGTTCTGCTGTTGGCTGTTAACACAAACCGTAAGACATTTAACAATTCTGGAGGCAAAATACTGCCACATTTCTCTGAGAGAGCTTGTGCTAAATGTTCTATGCATTCTGTATTGTTACGGTTGCAAAATGGTTAACATCATGTTGCATGTCACAGGTCTGGCAGGATTATTGGTGCATGCAATGGGAATAAGGCAGAGATCCGATGGTGCCCATTTGTGGGATATTAAAATAGTGACATTTAAATGCAAATGGGGCTGGGCTTCTGTTTATTGTGTGGCTGAGAACCCTGCAAAGGCTATGCTGGTCAAGCTCTGGCACTGGATCAAGTACCTTCTGTGCCTACTGGTACAAAACTGTTGCAAACTAATAAATTGAAAGCAGGCACGAAACACATATATGGTGGACTTACTCAGCCCCGTGCTAAAATTAAACTTAGTCTGAAATAACAGGCTAAAACCCGCAAAGCTACATACCCGAAAGACTTTTGGCCCTGCAAAAAGGCAGAAGTGCACAATAGGAGTTATGACTAACACAGCATTGACGACTCATCATGTGACAATATCACAATCATAATCATACAATATAAACCTTAAAGAAAATTGTGAAAATTTCCCCCAAATTTTGCAGTCATCACTGTTGAATGTTGATGCTGTTGACCACAGCATTCTTCTGTCATTGCTCTGCGACCATTTTTCAATTGAAGACACTGCTTATGACTGGTTCCACTCAAATCTTTCAGACTGCCACCAATCAGTTCTCCACAAAAATCTACAAACTACCTTCTTTCTACTGGACTGCACTGTATCGCAAGGATCAGTGCTAGGGCCATCGGAGTTCACTGCCTACACTGAAGACAGTTGCAACAGGGTATTTATACTTTGCGGAATTGCGTAATGCGTAAAATACTTTGCGGAATTACCGTTGCGTAAATTTGCTGCGTAAAGGTGTATATTTTGAGGAATGCGT
>Ga0209363_1000701_pt1 | contig 14110 bp, 14 predicted proteins | sample WorMetexBAHAMAS3_FD_187385 | JGI IMG/M metagenome (GOLD analysis project Ga0209363, IMG submission 187385) | Marine gutless worms symbiont microbial communities from Max Planck institute for Marine Microbiology, Germany - Inanidrilus exumae... | ecosystem: Host-associated > Annelida > Digestive... | reverse complement strand
TTGTAAAAGCCGCCGTTCTAAAACAGCAAATATCAAAATTTTATCTGCAAATTCTAAGCACAGAAGATAGCTTTTACATTTATGAAAGGCCGCTGACTAAAATAAATGTGATCGCTAGCTTCTGTGCTTTGAATTTGCGGATAAAATTTTGATATTTGCTGTTTTAGAACGGCGGCTTTTACAATGAAGAAAAACTGAAGCCAGTTTTTGTTTTTATAATTTACTTAAGTTTAACAAGAAACGTACCTGTGATATTGGGGTGACTAACAGCTGGTCCATGCCAGTCTTGGAGTTGTAGACCTTCTGCTTCACGAAACCGGGATCAACGACGTAGTAAATACCATCAATTGTCAGCGACGTCTCCGCAATGTTTGTTGCAATAATCACCTGCAAACAGATTGTGATTGGCAACCATCTCAAACTATTATAGATGGCTTTCTGTAACTGGTCAGCTGCAACATTACTAGTCATCAGCATAGAATTTCAACTCAATTTCATGTAGCCTATGGTGCAATGACGCGACTGCAGACTGTAGAACCTTGGTCAATGGTTAAAAATATCTGCAACAGTTGTGCAAAGTCATTGCAAAACTTCAGTGACATTTCTGCAATTTTGAAACGTATTTCTGACAGTGAAGAAAGACAACTCTCGTCATCTGCACACTTTTTACGGAAAGACAAATCACAGACAACAATACCGTTTTTAATCCGACACAATCCGATTAATCACATGTTTACTTGCACAAAAACAGCTTACCAATTTTTTTTACACTTTTACACTTAAACACATGCCACACTGCAATAAAACCAAACATATGCCCTCAGTTCAATGCATAACAGAAAAAGGCAAAATTGTGACAAACAAGCTATCTCACCTTGCGAGACCCTGGAGGTGCCGGTTCAAATATCCTCGTCTGCATCTCGCTCGGCAGAGCAGAATAAACCGGAAGAATAATTAGATCGGGAACTTCTGGACCTAACGCCTTCATGCGCTCGTAAAGTATCTCACAAGCAGAGTCAATCTCTTCCTGACCAGTAAGGAACAACAGCACGTCACCTAGCAGCATAACAAGCACAAATAATGCAACATTTAATAATATATTGGAAAAAATGTGGTTTCTCTGACAACAACTTACTGCAAACTTTAGCAAAAATGCACGTTCCATTAATCTCCAGAGGTTCTCTCCTGGACCAGGTAGAGGTGGTAAACATGAGGGAATACTGGTTGAACCACATTCACCTGAAACAACGACCGTTAAACAAAAATAACTATTTTGGGTGAATTGTTCATTGTTAATTTGCGCACCTTCTCATTTGTTATACTCAAGCTGCTTTTCATTAACCAGCAACGTCATTATTATTAGTATTAAAAATGTACTTATTTAAGTGACACTGTCACGCAGAACGCTGCAGGGGCACTTTACACAGTCAATAAGGTACCGGCATCTAACATAGGAGGAAACAGTGAATTGGCGACTAGTGGTCCAGAAAACTCGAGTAAAAAAGAAATGCTTTCAGTTCTCATCAGAAGGTGGTGAGCGACGATGCAGCCCGTACGGCTGACAGCAGACTGTTCCATGCCCATAGAGCGGCGACAGAGAATGATCGGTCGTCCAGGGTTGATCGCCTGACAGGCGGGACAATCAGAGTTGCTGTGGCTGACGAGGCCCTCGACGTCAGCTACCCGGCAGATAATGTCAGCAAGGTTGGACGGAGCTGTGCCGTTAAGATAGCTGAACGTCAGAACACAGAGGTGGAACCGTATCCGTATCATGTATGATGCAATATGCAATGTCAAGTTACCTGGAGGTTCAGTCAGGTGAATCTGCATCACGGTGATCAAAGACGCATCCAGGTAATCAGTCTCGGCTTCCTTCGTGTACAGTATCTCAACTGGGTATGCGCGGCCAGGAATTGTAAATATTGGCGCCTCAAAGAAATACTGTGAAAACTTCACGGCGTCCAGTGTTGCTGACGTTACAATCAGCTTGAGATCTGGTCGCTTTTTCACTGCCTGCAATAACATCAACCAATGCTATAGCAGAAAATATTATATAATACTCACAAAGACAGAGAGTAAGTGTTTTTCTGCTACTGGCTCACCTGGGCTGTCCCATATAAAGGGCTGTTAAATACGTCATTGCTGTATGGTAGAAGAACACATAAATAACAAGCCAGAAGCACACTGTGAAACATCACAATTATGCATTCATATCAAAAATTCTGAAGTATATTAAATGCTTTAAAATGTCAACTGCTTTTCCCAAACTATTCATTTTATTTTGCATCTATTTTCTTTATTAGGCCGCATCGCCTGCACAGAGTGCAAGATGCGGCCTATTGCTACAGATGTCACACACAGTGTGTGTCTGTGCTGGACATACAAGCTATAAAGAAAATTATAAAAAAACATCACACAGAATCAAAAATGTAAAAGCAGTGGCAACAAACAAAACAGATGACAGAGTATGAAGACAGTACCGCTTTGAGGAGACCAAAGAGAACATCCGTGTGTATCGTGCGCTCATGTGCCTCGTCTAACATGATGATGGCATACTGCGTCAGGTCGGGATCAATGAGGCATTCACGCAGCAGCATTCCGTCCGTCATGTACTTTATCACAGTCTCCGAGCTCGTGCAGTCTTCAAATCGAATTGTATAGCCAACCTGATGACACGTACACCAGTTTACACAGTTGTGTATTTTATCACTTTATGCATAATCTGCTCATAATGCCACAGCTAATGGCTCTTTGTCAACATACTACAACATATATACACCCCAGTATGATTTTCTGTGATTATCTGGATGATTTTAATTAACCAAATAGTTTTTGCAGTTTTTTATTGTCAAAACATTCATACTGTCAATGTATGATATAAATAGACACACGACAAAATCCAACTCTCAAAACATACGCATGTCATAGATGCAATTCTTTCTAAATGAACTGTCTACATAGCTAACTGTGCCTAGACGACTGCTCACTGTTGAAAACTATCAGAGACCTGCAGTTTCAAATAATAATAAAAAAACTAGACGATAGACATCGACGCCCCAGTGTTGATGCGGATGTCTTTGCCATCAAACTTGAACCAAGGTGCGACCTTGACCTTTGACCTCCAAGATCTAAGCAGGTCATCGGCAGGGGCTAGTGAATATTCCCTGTCAGGTTTATAACAGCTGTTCAAGCCGTTCATCAGATATCATGGTAATACCTGACCAGATGAACGGATGAATGGATGGACAAATGGGATAATTGGACAGCCTAAAACATAATGTCTTCACCGAGACTACTGCATAAGCGAAGGCATAAAAATAATAATAGCAATAATAATAATTCAGACAGAAACAAAACTAGTACAAAGCAGACCTCCTGTCCAAGTCGACAGCCAAATTCTTCTGAGACTCGTTTGGCGACGGACATCGCGGCAACACGACGCGGCTGTGTGCAACCAATCTTGCCCTTTATTGTGTAACCAGCCTCGGCTAGGTACTGTGTTATCTGCGTCGTCTTGCCCGAACCCGTTTCACCAATCACAATCAAAATCTGATTGTCGTGGACAGCCTACAACACAAAAACACCACCGACATTATATAACATTGACGTTAGGGTATCTTGTTCCATTAAGAGAAGACACATGGGTCTGGAACAACTGGAAAAGAAAATCCAAGGACATCCGGCTAAATCAGCTTCAATAATGAATGTGTGATGTGCCAGCATGATGAGTACTGAAAAGAGGTTTACATTCCACTCGACACAAAATAGGTCAGTTTGGAATGTTCTTCCCAGCCAATCTCTTGGCTTAGTACTGAAGAATCTAAACCCACCACAACAAAAGCAAATATTCATCAATAACGCAAAGATACTATAACATAAAATAAACGTAAAAAATTAGCCCCGTGCGGGACTGACGGTCGACTCTTCACTATTGTCGTTTCTGCCAGTTCAAAGTCACGTGACACAAAAACTAGGACAAATATCAAAAATCTGGCCCAATCAAATGTAGATATTGTGCCATAGTTTAAGAATCAGTGGTCAGTTGCCAGCTCCCATTATAAATGGCGAAGGCGATAGCTTTTAAAAATGAAAAAATTTCCAACTTTAAAGGGCTTGTAATTTTGACCTTGACATTGTATTGGGTCATACTCATACCGTCGTGCATCATTCATTGACCTCTACCTACATGCCAAATTTCATTGAAATCGAAGGAACATTTCGTGAACGGACGTACGTACGTACGTTCACACGAACATTTGAGACAGGCTTTATTAGGTCAACTCTGTCGAAGAGTCGAACTAAAAACTAAAGCTGGGTTTGGTTGCCTTTTACATGGCTCCGGCCTGAAAATGGAGCAGGCTTCACCTGTACAGCCTCAGAACCCAAACGGTTCAAGTCATAATTTATGACAACGTTCTGTATAAGTGAGAAGAACAAAAATCTCATATACACGTTGTTTCATTATCAAACTACACAAAGAGGATCTGATTTTCTTTCAAGTGGTCCAAAACAAACCTTCACAAGTTCATCCTTCAACTTGTAAATAGGCAAACTCTGTCGTTGCTCCAAAATTGACTTTTTCTCTTTCTTTCCAAACGAAGCCTTTGAGCCGCCGAGAATGTTTCGCTTCCACTCGGGCATGTCCATCGTCAGCATGTTTGCACGTGAACTTGCAGCCAGCAACCTTGCATCATCTGACAGAACATGACAGAACAAACTGCAGCTAAAACAAATCCAAAACTGAGCTTTTAGCAACAAACAAACATTATTATAAACAGACAAAAGAGCATTATTGTCCTACACAGTCTCAGTTTGCAGGAGTTGTTTCCAAATTACTATGCACTGGCTTTAACTGGCCCATTTTTTCTAGTTACCCCAGAATTTGAAGACAGATTCCATTCCAGCTAACCAACCAACAGTATTCGAAAAGAAAATGAACATGAAATCACCTACATCACTTGTTTTCTGCTCTGTCAGCCAACGTCTATGAGACTACAATGTTTACAGGTTCATCAAAGAGAACCTTGAAGGGTTGGTGAAGCTAAGACTATTCGTAGCCAGACGTCCTTCGCATTATCCAAACAACAGTGTCAAAGCTCGGACAAAACTCACAACAGCAGATAAATATAGCACTAGCCTACCGTCTGGCAACGGATCAATCCAGTTCTTATTAAGACCAACAGGAACGGAGCTACTCTCCTCACGCTGTGCCTGCTTCAGCTCACGACGTTCTTTCTGAAGTGCACTCTGCATCATTGCCGACTGTGCCAGCGAACCGTCTGGATTCTAAATCAACACGCCGGCACATTTCAGCACGTTAGGCAACTCGCATTTTTCACAAGTTTTGTCATAATTTGATATACCGTTAACAGAACAACGCAACAATTGGTGCACTCAAAATACTAAAATTCACGGCAGTCAAATTTCTAGTTAAATTATGTCTGTTGTTTGGTTTTGCACAGACAACAACTGTTTAACGGCCATGACACAGGCCAACCTGTGTAAGCCGACACACCCAGTTGAAGAAATGCAGGATTCTGTCAAAGCAACATTTCACTGCCTGCATGCCCTTTATTTTGCACAAATGAAATTTAAAACCAAACTAAGGTGCAAATATCAAGTTGCTTATTTATTTTACATTACTTTCTATATTACTTGCTTACTCCTTTTTACTGCAAACAGGCAACTTCTGCCTGTTCTTTTTCAAATATTTTAGCATCAAAATGGCACAAGCATGAAAAAGCAAGGTTGGTTTGTAGATTTTCAGCACAAAAATTGGCTACGCCAGGGACAAGGACTTGGGTAAAGATTTAGTTCTACCAGGTTCAAGATGGTCAATGATACAGTAACCTCCCAACCCCGTTGCCTTTTTGTTCAGCAATGACCCAAAATGAGAAAAATAGGGACGCTCGTTTAAGTTATTATGCTAGTGCCTGCAACAGGGTGGAAACTAACCAACCACCACAAGACCTATTCATCAGTTCAATGTGACATCTTGTGTAATTGCTGTTCATCAGTTCCGATAACATATCAGTACCTAACAACTCTCGTTGTATAATATATTTTCTGTGTGGGTCTGGCTTTGCAATGCTTTTCTTAGTTAAAACCCAAAAGACCTCCCGCCCACGGTACCAGACCTGGCCCCTCCAATCCACATGGAAAAGCAAAATACCAAATATATACGACACCATAAAAATCTCAGAAAATTGCAATCACAACACTCTGCATACTGCAAAATTTTTGGAGTGCATAGTACGACATCCTCAGAATTTGCATATCTAGGCAACGCTAAATTACATATACCTAAATAACAGCATCAATACTTAATTCACTGCCTGAATAATTATTGTTATTGGTAGTAAATTCTTTTAAAATATTGCAGGCTTAAAATGTATTTGCCATCTTGTAAGAAAATGTTTCAACAATATGCAGCAATGTTAAACCACATAGTTATTTGAAGCATATCGTCAGTTGTACACAAAGGAAAGATATTAACACAATTCAAAATAAAAATCAGTCCCGTACGGAGACTGACGGTCGACTTCCGCTAGGGCATACTAGGGCCGTCAGACGTGGTTAGGACCAAAGTTCAGAGGTCACGTGACGGAAAACGCGGACGAATTTCAAAAATCTGACCGGTTAAATTTTAGACATTGCCCCCTAATATAAGAATCTGTGGTCATTTGTCAGCCCCCATTAGAAATGGGGGAGGAGATAGAGTTTGAAAATGGTCCAAAGTGGTCGAATTACCGACTTCCGTGGGCTCCTGACCTTGACCTTGACCTTGGATCCGGGCATGGTCATTACCTTTTTTCATCTCTAATCGAGTACTACCTGTATACCAAATTTCATCAAAATCGAAGAAACTTTTTGTGGACGGACGGAAATCTGATACCCATATTATTAGGTCGACTTCCAAAGTTTGGAAGTCGACCTAATAATATTACTATTCCGATTTGTGTCTGCCTCTAGAAACTGATGGCAGGATATACTGGCAGTTGCAGTACGGTACCACATTTGTAACATCAACCACTTTGGCACAATGTCATTATTGAATGGCATGAATAGTTCACCTTAACAATCCTAATAGGACTGAGATCCATGCCTGCTCGACCACGACCTTTCAAGAACGGAGGTTCCTCTTCTACGAGCTCGATCTCAATATCCTCATCTGCAACACACAAGAACAGCCTTGTCAACCCACCTTGTCAAGCGTCTTACAATATTGTATGATCACCGGATAATGTAATGTAACCACAGCTGCACACAGGCAAATAAGTAATTACTTCTAAATAATAATACTAATAATAATACAATGATACACTATTTGTATGGCACCTTAAAGTCCCAGGACACAGAAGCACTGTTGCTTCAGGTTGACTGTGTGGACAAGCTACAGGTTTTGAGATATCACTTAAGAAGGGTTCAGTATGACAATGTCTAATGTCAGATGGTACCAAGCTGAAGGTGTGTACAGATGCAACTCGAGAATTCCCACTGAGCAAGTTCAGTTCGTGTTCAGGATTTGCTTCAGGCTTGGTGAAGGTATGGGCTGCACTCTATGCATATTCAAGTAGGAGAATGTTCTTACAAGCTATACATGCTTTTCCTGTCATCCAACCTAAAGAGTTACAAAACAAACAACTTGCTGTCTAAAATTCACCTGGGCAACACGCAGTCAAAATCATCCCAAAGATGCCTACGTTAACCAGAATATTCTATAAGCATGACCTTCATTTTCACGAAACACCACTACTACTTCATTTTAATGCCTGTTTTCAACATGAAACTGATTCATCAGCTTAGTTCTCACCCGCAGTTCATTTCCTTCTGTTACTGTGAAATGCACATGTATATTGTATGGAAATAAACTACAGAGTCTAGCACTTGCCCGAGTTTTCATCCTCCTTTGGCAGCAGACCAGTTTCGTCATCAAACTCCGGCATGTCTGAACAATCGATGACATTAGCAGCCATCATCTGTTTGATTTCCCAGCGTTCCGGCGAAGAGATCCTCTTTATTGCTTTTCGTTCGCTGGCGTCGTCAAGTTCTGGCATATCGACGAGTGGAACAGTCGCCGGCCGGTCAGGGTTACGAGCACTGTCATCCGCATCCAAGCCAGATGCTCCCATGTCAGCATCGTGATGACGAAGCCCGGATGGATTAAGATCTTCACCTGTGTTCTGATCGACATCCTGCATCAAACAAATAATTCTCGATTTTTACTAACATAAATATTAACTTTGGACAGATAGTGAGTAGACTGCCATAATATCTCTTTACCAGCAACTTTCCAACACACCGAGGTATCATACTTGTTTGGTTTAGTGCAAATGAGTACAGAATTTGCAAACCGCAGACTGGTACCAGTCAAACTGCAGCAATGCACTGCAGCCAGAGGCAAATATGACTCATTCAACATATGAATTGACTGTGGGTGGCAGGTAAAACAATGTGATGCTCGTCAATGCATGCTGTACCTGAATACCTTACAGAAGACGTATCATATATAAAGTCTTACACAAACCCACAGGCATTTGCTTTACTTCACTTTTATGACATGAATAATCAATATATGTCTAACAAAGATATATGCAGTGTTAGAGCTGTCAAATATATAGCAGAAACAAATTAATGATAATAAATAAAAGATTCCAAGTTACCTTTATTGTCAAGCTGGTCTTCTGTCCATTGAAAGTAAGAACTTTAACTTTGACTGGTTGGTGACGTTGAACTACGTCTGACACAACAGTCACGCGACCTTCACGACGCAACTGTCAACCAATGCGACCGACACTGTAATATTTAGCCTTGGTGACTGAAATATAAATCCTGCTGTTTCATGCATATCATACATAAATACACAACCGTTTCAAGTCACACTATATGCATCAACCTGTTTTAGCCAGCGCTCCCAGTTGTTATTTGTTGAAGCAATTTTGCCCTTGCTGATAACAACTAGTGCCAAAGTTCTCAGCTGTGTCTAGGGATGTACCGGATAGTAAATGTGCTATCCGGCCAACTGGAACCGGATATCTGTACATCCCTTGCTGTGTCACCTAATCATCTCTGTAATGCACACCTATCATTATCAATGGCTAATAGCGAATAATATTTCGTACAAATAACATAAATTTCAACATCACTAATCACTCATGGACTTGTGCTGAACTATGAGACAAATTAATCATTAGCATTTCTGCCAAAAGTGACAAATGCAAGTAGCACATTCTAAAAACTTTTATAGTCAATAATTTACAGACATGTTTTCAGTTCAAAGTACATGGCATTCATAGGAAAGACAACACAACATACCTGCGATATGTGTACAAGTCCTTCCCATTTCTTCTTCAGTCCTTCCAGTTGCACAAAACATCCAAAATTCATGATGCTCGTCACTCGGCCATTGTAAATCTACAGCAGACAGAATATTAATACAGAATGGTTAAATTTAGCGTCCAATGTTAGATTGTGTAGTCGAGGCTGACGAGATATGTCAGAGTCAAAGTATTTATTAAAAGCATACAACAAACATATTATGCACAACATATGTATGACTCTAGTATGCAGCACATGTTGATTAAAAACATTAAGAAAAATTTAAACAAAGAATTTACAATGTTATGATTATTACTAGAATTAAACCACATCACAATGCACAGACGTGGCCTATTGTTACAGATGTCACATGCAGCATGTGTCTGTGTGTCTGTCTGATGGGCACAAAGGTGAGAACTGCAAAAAACGGTTGAACTAATCGAGATAATGTTTGCAGGGCTGACTCAAGTGGACCAAAAGAACCAAGTGGGGGTCGAGATCGTTCCACGGGAAGGGACAATTTTTGAGGTTGTCTATCCCACTGAAAAGTAAGGGGTCTTGTCTTTGCTGCAGTGTATGCAGCACAGAGATAATTCAATCGTCAATAATGGCACGCAGCAGAAGGTTTCATTTGATCCTAAACAAGGTGTCACCCTAACGGAACGTAACACTGCTGGCCCGCCGCGTGCTGCCCCCTCGTGAGTTACGCTGCATATGCGCTGTGTTACAGACGACAACAAACGACAGACGACGACGCCAGATGCCAGCGACCATTACCAGACCTCCCCCCTAAACTATGATCACTTGTTGTTATTATAACTCGGAGTTCTTAGTCTGCTAATTGCTGCTATAAAATATAAACAGCAATGTATATAAGCAATAAGACATACGTGGCCAACAACAGGCTCAACAGGTAGCTCTTTCGCCGACTCCTTCACATGTCGTTTATCGTCATCGGAGCTGTTGTGCCGACGTCTGTCCTTTTGACGCCAACGTTCACGCGAATGAGACCTCGATCTGTGTTTATGTCGATCCTGAGACCTCGACCGATGTCGTCGATCCCGTGACCTTGATCTGCGACTGCGATCACGTGACCTAGATCTGTGTTTACGGTGGTCACGTGACCCACTATGTGACCTTGACCTCCGACGACTGAAACAAGTGCAATATTTAAAGTCAAAGCACAGTGAGTGAATGAACGAGTAGTTTCTTAATAGCACATCAGCACAGTATACACTATTCAGTGCCACGTAAGGATGGATAAAAATAAAATCAAACGATAACTAATAAACAGCAAAAAATAAAATAAAAAAACCAAGGCTATAGAGCTAATATAAAACTAAAATAACAAGCACTACAATCAATAACAAAAGTGGTTTTTCTTTGATAAAACTGATAATACTATTATTGTCGACACTTTCAAATAACTCTTTAGCAGAATGGATCCTGCAAGTCAGTACATTCCATTAGAATGTGCTTCATTGTTAGTGGATGTCCAAAAGACTTGCATGTTGGGAGGTAATTGCCAGATAATGGGTTTTAGGCAATTGCGACCAATTCAGAGTCTGTCAAGAAGTACGGAATCACGACAGGAAATATTTTATCATGTGTAACTATGCCAACAGTGGGATAAATAAAATGAAGTTTATTACCCTTACAACAGTCCCAAATATCCTGCCATCCAAACAGAACTTAGTGACATGAGATACAACTTCACATGCTGGAAGTTTCATGTTTGTAATGGGCAAAGAAAGAGCTGACTTGGCTGCAGCGTCTGCCCTGCCATTGCCCCAAATGTTCACATGGCTCCGTATACAGCACAAAACAATTGTTTTACCACTGTTACTCAGATGAGCGTAATCTTTGATAATATTCTGTACTGGATCTACATTAACGTAAATTTTGAATGAGTAAATCTGTGAAGCAGGATTACAAACATTACATTAAACTGGCAATTTTATGATTTTTCAAGTTAACTCAGAAGGGACATGTAGCAGTGTTTGGCTGATAAGAAGGAAAAAACTCACTTCAAAATATTCAGTCATTACAGAAATACTGACAAAAACACATGATGCCATTTCAGGGAACACTCGGTCAGTTTAACACCATCTGCTTTTCATAAAATCATACACATCCTTATTTAAAACACGATGACAGTGACACCATCTTTATTATAGCTTACTCAAAACTGGAATTTAAATTAAAATAAAAATTATCGAAATGAATATCATACAATAGAATATTTTGTGATGTCATCAATAATGGAGTGGAATGCTGTATCTATACCGTGAAATATATTATCTATAAAATGCCACGTAAAATAAAGCAAATATTCTAAATCATACCGCTTATGTTCCCTGGAAGAGGAAGAATGTTTTGACGATTTCATTTCGTCTTGTTTGTTTGGCTGTGTTTCTTTCATTCTGACATACACAGAACTCACAGTGCAGTTACCGTGGAGCTACAGTTCGACATCATCGCCTTGCCTGCGCAGGTGAAGCTGCCTGCAGGCCTGCCGTGGAGTGTTACAGACTCCAACAACAGACAACGACAGATGCCAGCGAGCAAACAATACTGGCCCCCTACACTATGTGTAGGCAGGCCAGTAACAATGCAAAATTATAAACAGCAAAATGCAACGTGAAAATTACATAAATGTTTTACAGCATAATAATACTTACACAACGCCGGGCTTCATCAAAGCCTCAAGTTCATCCATCATTGCGTCAGCCACTTTCTGATCGTCTTCTGACGGCTTCTTCACATCCTCATCAAGCATATTCTATAAACAAACACACCCTATACTAATGCCATACAATTTAACTGATCACCGCAATGCATCAAGATCACAGTGATTGACTGTTTGCAAACTGCAGACTGGTACCAGCCAAACTGCGGCAATGCACTGCAGCCAGAGGCAAATATGGCTCACTCAACACCGATTTTCTAGTCATATCACTTTTCATCTGCATTCTGTAATGCTGAATTTTATACTCTCACCAATGTGTACAGCTACATTTGTGTAAACTCTCACCTATTCTAAATCCAAAAACTTAAAACTAATTAAAATTAACTTTAAACAATTTAACAAAATTACAGACAAATAAAAACATAGTATTTTATTTTACAGACTGCATGCCATTGTCTGTCATCTGTGTGTCCACTTACTTGTCCCTGTATCTCACTGGCAAACATTATATCCAGAAAGCCTAAAACTGACAGGACATATCATACAAATAACTCAGAAACTAGTCAAAAAAGGTCAAAGTCACAAGGTCTACATATCACTGTCAATAAAACCCTGCCAGCAGTCATCATTATGTCCACCATGGCCTGCCATAGGCTTAACGGTCAAAATTTACGGGTTACAGTTTTACACTGTAGGCTACTGTCTGAAACCAATAAATGACAAACTGCTGCTACCATCGGGTAGGTCAAATAATGTGACAACCACCATAGCCATATGATCCTCTTGTATATGGTCTTCCAGAAAACAAGAAAACACGAGATACGAGACATCAGACACATACTCTAATGTCGGGATTGTTTGGAATCGCCAGGGCAGGATACAGTGCACGCTTCAATGACACATCACTGTCGACGTTTTCTTTTCCCGAGGCTGCTGCTCGACTTGTACCTGACTTCTCTTTGACTGCTGACCTTGATGGACGCATTTTGTCGATAAGTCGTAATAGATTCGCAATAAAAGAATCCTGCAACAGTGGAACAACTTCACAACATACATTGCTGCTAGTAATACTAAAATTTTGACAAAATCTGCTACAGGACACAAAATCTGGCAACAGAAACTTATTTTCTTCACAAAATATAATGGTTATTTTCACAACTCTAAAAGCTTGATCTCAAATGTCCAACATTACCAAACAAAATTTAAATACGTACCGAAAATGAAGCACCATTTTCAATCAACACTTTTTTGAAACTTTCAAATGCAGGATGCTTGTCAGCAAGACTCACAATAAATTCAGCTGCAAACAATTTACAGACACATCACGGATCACGTCTATCGATAAATTCTAAGCAACTATGTTGCTCGGCTATAGGCAAAATGTGGAAGGTACAATGATAACTGTCTTGTTAGTAAGCTGTTATTACGAAAGTCGATGGCAGTTTTTGGGTAGAGTTTTCACTGCATTTGTTTGCCTGTTTGTTCATCCTAACAACCGCTGAAGGTAGGATCACCAAACATTACACAGAAATTAGAATGTTAATGGGTCTCAGAAGACTCCAAACTCAAATTTTTTCTTGACCCCGGGGAAATGAATTTCTTGAATTCCGAGAATCAAGAGCAGTTAAAATAACACCAGTCGCTCCATGCTTGTTATGGTTATTGATCACATACCGGCAGGCAAAGCATAATGACTTCACACAGATGGCCATGTGATGATCACACAACTTTTGTCTATACACATGGCCAGTCGTGTGGATAGCATCCGTCATCTTAAAATTTAGGATCAGGGTTAAGTTTCCAACTTATTCACAGAAATGGCGAAAGTGCTGCCATATGGAAATATAAATTTCTGGCGTTGCACCTTTACGGAACCACAGTCATTGAGTACACTGAACCCGTATTATATCATAAGAAATGCAACATCCTAAAACACAGCCCGACCCGGCCCAGAAATTTTAATGCTGCCCTAATGTCTGCAACCATTGACCTTTTTAGTCTACGAAAACTAGTTCCGTAGCTGTGGTTGATTGCCTTGTAGTTTAGTGGTATATGAGTAAAATATGGAAATGACAGTTTAATAAATGAACACAAATCGGCGAA
>Ga0209363_1000700_pt1 | contig 14117 bp, 10 predicted proteins | sample WorMetexBAHAMAS3_FD_187385 | JGI IMG/M metagenome (GOLD analysis project Ga0209363, IMG submission 187385) | Marine gutless worms symbiont microbial communities from Max Planck institute for Marine Microbiology, Germany - Inanidrilus exumae... | ecosystem: Host-associated > Annelida > Digestive... | reverse complement strand
TTTAGGGGGTAACCCCCTAAAGTTGACGACATTTTACTGATTATATAACCATAATTTTTTTTTGCGTTTATATCCGTTTATGTTTGCGTTTATATAAACTGAAATATGCTGAAATCCAGCAAGAGTTAATTATAAATGTTGCACGAGATGCGGCGGGCTGCAGCGGGCTGCATCCTTGCTATCCGCGGCCTGCGGGCCGTTGTTTGTAATAGAAGCTTGCAGTGTGTATGGCGCTGTAACTTTACACGTGTGTGTCTGTGTGTGTGGTCTGAACAGTCACTCTCAATGAACAGCGACATGTCTCGTCTGGCTATCAACGGCCACACAGAACAAGGCGTTGAGAAGCTTGTCAGTCGCATCGGCTACGTCAACTCACATACAAAGCCTCTCACGGGCCGTTCAACTGTCACCTTCAGTACCGACGTGACGTGAGTTTGATGGACGTTTGATTTATTCTCGTGGAGATGAGATCCGCTACAGTTTCACGTCACGACCACCTCATACGCACTCAGACACATTCGCACAGTCGGATTTTTGTTAACTGGAGCCGTCTTTTTCGATGATAGGATGAGGCAGGGCCACTGTTTGGGTTCAAACTTTCAGGTCAATGACTTGTTTGGGAAATGTCAGAAAGTTTTAGTGGGGAAATCTTGTGAGGGAAAACTATTTATTGCTAACCTCACATAACAGTATCACTGATAACAAGGCAGACTTTGCCCTTGTTGGCAGAATTTGCTATCGTTGTATCAGACGGCAAAGTCAAACAGTGTGGCGCCCCCTGGCGAATACATTGGAAATTTATGATTACTTGCGGCAGCACGACACCCGTGTAGATATATTCCATACGCCACACGCCATTATTGGTCCATGGTATGAAAACGTGATGTTATCCACAAAACCAGAATTACGCAACATACTGCACTTTCATTGGAGGAGGACCGAGCCACGGCCACAGGTAACATGTACTGAGAATTCTGTGAAACTTGGAGACACTTTTTTAGAAATGCGAGTGGACAAACAGACATACGATACTTTGCACCCTTACTAGGAGCAAAGTAGTAATATGTGCATGATGTGGTAATGCAGAGTGCAGTAAAGCGGGAGGGAGTTTCACAATGCATGGAGAATGTTCCATTAAATCATAGCCAATCAATCAGGCCATCCTTCTGTGGGTAGGCGCAATGAGTATTTGCGATTATTTTGACCACTTCTCGGGAAGAAAATGAGTTCTGCATAACATTACATACACCCTGTGACCAGGACAGCTGGCATGCTATCCTTGGTCGTTTGCTGGCTTAATTGGACGTAACAACTCTTGCTGGTTCAAAGCGCTGCAAAACGGGATGAATCCCTTGCAGCCGACATTAGCAGTCTATGCGAAAGTGGCGTTATCTTTCTCTCTTCTTCCATTAGCCAGCCGTATGATGCACACGGCCTGAGTGGATTTATGTTTTGACAGATGCCACGATGGTCGCGAGCCCAAGATCCCGGTCGTGAGAGTGGTGGTGAAGGCGGCCGCTGCAAAGCCCAAGTACATTATCACCCTCGGAGGAACGACGGAGATGGTACGCGAGGAGCGCGATGTCTCCCACGGCACCGCAATCTTCCGTGATCTGCTGATACTTGCGATGCCGGCAGCAGTGAAGACGGCAAGTGCAAGACTGCCATGTGCTGTATTTGTATCGGGTTAATACTGTACGTGGGAAATTCTTGAGAATGCGTCGGTTCAGTCTTTAAAATGTCAGTGCCCTTGAAAATACTTGAAAACAGAAGAAGTCCTCGAAAGTAGTTGAAAAGTCCTTGAGTTTTTAAGCTCAACAGTGCACCACAAGTGTTTGGTAAGTAAGTGAGTAAGTAAGAGTATTTATATAGTGCAGAAAATCGTGCGTCACACTGGTGGCCGCCTCTGCCCAGACCCTGTGGAGCAGCATGCGTAGAATGTCCTCCCCGTTGTCATTGATATACTGATGCTGCGGGCACTTAGATGAATTATTATCCACACATGCCGATTGTTTGTTTTTTATGTATGTGTGTATGTACGGTTACAGATTTTTCTGCCGAGGATAAAGCTAGCGGCGTCAAATTTTTGCACGGCGGTTCATCAGCGTCTAAGACAGGGAATTACAAATTTTGGTGAACTTTGCTCCCCCATAAGCCCAAAATCGGCCGATGAATCAACCAATGCATGCACTGAACTATAAACAGAACTGGAAGGAGTCTAGCATAGCCTGCAGGCCTAGATTGACTGAAGTAGGCCGATGTTCTTTTATAGTATTGTAGAGATGCGCCGATGCCAATGTCATGTGGACGTAGGATCGGTATGTGTGGATATATGTCGGTCACACCGGCGTACTTGTGTTGAAACTTGGCTGGACCTTAGATGACGTGATGTTGGCGAACGATGCACAGGATGATGACGACGTGGATGTTGCGGAGGCAAGTTCAGTGACGAAGCTGGACTCGTGCACGGTGCAGGTGGATCCGCCGATGACTGCCGCCACGGAGCGTCTCCGTCTGCCGGAGAACTTGATGAAGCAGCTGAGCATTGTGGCCGACATGACCCCAACCGGACTTGTCTTGACTGGTGAGAACAGCAATCATCAAGCCGTGTTTTTATTAATTTATGGTGAATATCTGGATACACTCAACACACGACATTTTGTAGTCATATTCTAAGTGTACATGATTATCCATCGGTGATTTGTGTAAAGTTTTGTATAGCTGGATGCCTTGCTTGTCAACATTCACTCAACGGACAGCATCCTTTTTTCTGACTCTCAAGCGTAGCAATTGTCCCTCTATGTCCACCCTCCAGTATCAATATCCAGAAAACGTATGCTTAAATAATTTGTCCGTCCTCCGGTTGGCATGAACAGTGGTAAAAAGGTAAAGGCTTCCCATACTCGTTACCGAGTGTTGGGCCCGGAGCTGATCCCGGCGTACAGGCAGTCAGCCTGCAGGAACTCATCCACCCGGCAGTAGGCTGCCATTAATTTCCGCCAGGCCTGCAGTTACCTTCCCTGCTGCAGAGCATCACTGCCCCTTGGCCGGTACCAAGTTATACTGCTTGGTGACAGAGGCACATATGTGTGAACAACTTGCCCAAGGTTGTTATGCAGCTTTTGCCCTGAGTAGGATTTGAACCCACGACCTGTTGATTGCAAGTCTAATTGTGTCACTGCGCCACATCAAACAGTGGTTATGCGGCTTATTATATATGCCCACACTAATGGATAGTAGTGGTGTATGACATAATATGATGTCCGTTGTAGGAGAGGGCAGGTCGGCAGACTACGTTGAAGTGTTGCGCGGAGTACGCTTTGTGCACCGTCGACCAGAGGATATTAACACCCGAACATTCCGTCTGACTTGTATCGAACTGAGAGATCATTATGCCAGCAACCAGCTCGCAGTGCAGGTACGGTGAATGATTGACGTACGGGAGGGCTAGACTTGAGTTAATCGCGTTTACGTCCCACTCGACACAGAATAGGTCATTTCTGAGACGTCCTTCCCAGCCAATCTGTTGGCTTAGACAGGATCGACAAGTGGAAATAAAATGTATGATTCTTTTACAAGAGGTTATCCATGAGGACAAAAATTAAGTGATGGGTAGTGATTGAATTTGTAAATCTTGTCGGACATTGTTTAAGTGTCTGCACATTTCTCGTTGCACTGTGTATTGTGGGATGATGGTTACCCTAACCGTTGTACAGCAGCTCAACACCTGTGCTTACCTGTGTTGTGTTTGGATGTTGGTTCATTGAGTACAGCAGCTCAACACCTGTGCTTACCTGTGTTGTGTTTGGATGTTGGTTCATTGAGTACAGCAGCTCAACACCTGTGCTTACCTGTGTTTGGATGTTGGTTCATTGAGTGGTATAGTGCTGTCCTGCATGGAAGCTTGTTTGGTTATGCGTGTCAATTTGTGATCGCTGCCGATCAGAACTTTTTGGCCCTACTATCCTCAACTTCCGAGTTTGACAGACGTGCCTTTGACTAGTCGGTGCTGTCCATATGGAACGATCTACCCTTACCCCTAAGATCTCTTCAAACCTTTTCAACATTCAGATGTTATCTTAGAACTTACCTCTTCACTCAGTCATATATCCCAGCATCCCCCGCCACTTAGCAAATGTCTGCGCCTCAGATTTGAGCCTTTGCTCGACTACTGTGCATGTGATAAATGTTTTATTGATTAACTAATTGATTGATTGATTGGTTATTCTTCTTTTTCTTCTAGAGGTTCAGTAGAGACACAGCTTTCCCTATAATACTCTGACATTGTCAGTTGGGTGACAGGGGCATCATCTGGCTTGTAGAAAGCTTCTCTGAGTTCTGTGTTGTGTGCCTGGCCTGTCCTGTAGTAACTGAGGCAAGAAGGTTGCAGTCAATATGAGCCTGCACCACTACGGGTGTGTAGCGCCATGGTTAGCCAACATCCTCCAGAAAGGTCGATTTTAAGCTGCATCTGTTGCGTCTGTCAGAAGGTTGGTTGATCAAAAACTGAAGACAACAGTTGGTAAGTAAGTTGGTGTTCGAAAACAACAAGCCACAAAGCACCGTGGTCGCCTACGGCCGGAACGCCGTATGTGCTTTCAGTGATGTTTTGAAATGTCTGTAGTTCGTGTCCTGTGAGAAACGTGACGGCAAGGAATTCCACACACGAGGACCAGCAGCAGAGAAACTCTTATGTCGACAAAACTGTCGTGTGCGTGTGTGGAACGACACATAACCTATCAGACGTGGACGGCAATGTGATTTTCATTTTGATATATTTTTTAGTTTTAGTTTTCGTTTTCATTATTTTTTTCGTTTTCGTTGTAGTTTTAGCTTTCCAGTTATTTCTTCCGTTTTACTTTCGTTTTAGTTTAACAGTGTTCTTTCGTTTCAGTTTTGGTTTTAGTTTTCATCTAATTTTAGTCGTGGTTTTACTTACTGTTAGATACTAACAACAACAATACCGGTAAGGCAGTATACAGCACATAGTTGTTACTCGTGATTGTCGTCGTCATCATCATCATCGTTATCATATGCTCCGTTATTATCGTTTTTGTTTTGGATTTTTCATTTTATTTTTTCCTTTTAGTTTCATTTTAGTTCTCATTATTTTATAGTTTTTGTTAACGAATTCATTATTTTTCGTTTTTGCCAATTTTCGTTTTAGTTCTCGTTAACGAAAATCACACTGGTGGACGGAAGCTGAGATCAGCCAGTGTTAGCAGTGGTTAGGGTTGGTTGGTGATGATGTTATTAGGGTTAGTTGTTGATGGTGTGGTTGCGTTGCAGCTGAGTGTCGTGCATCGTGACCCGGAGCAGAAGCAGCCGGCTGCCGGCCACGCGGTCGGTGTCGACCGACTTGTACACCGTGCACCGAGTGTGGATCAGAACGGCGTCAAGATGTCAAGTGGAGACAAAATGAAACACAACACACAGTCGTCCGGTAAATCACGCAGCCTTCTGTGTTGTGTGTGCCAGCTTGCTAGCTTGCTTTGACACGGTTGTAGTTGGTTGGGTGATTGATAGGCGGGACACGTGGCATGCTAAAATCTACTACAGTTAACCCCTCTGCTCCATAAGTGCTTCATACTTGGTGTTATATGTAGAAATTTTTTTCATTACATCCTACTCTTTACCTTTTAGTGTGCTGAGCCTGTGGGATTGGCCCTTGATCTGGAAGACTGTCATCCTTTAGTGCTATTACACTGTTGGTTGGGTCACCTGAGCTGTAAAATCGTCTCCGAAATGATGTATAATGTGTCGAGTGGGACGTTAAACCCTACAATACATTCATAAGTGCACATTTGTGGACCCAGCACAAACTGGAGTAACTGGCCCCATAGCAATCTCCTCCCCCTTATCCCTTCACTTCCCCACCTTCTACTCTTATCCTGTAGTATCTTTTGCTTTTCCTTTTTTCTCTTTCTTAGTCACTTTATCTATTTTCTAGCTTTCCATCCCTTCCCATTCTACTAGAATACTCCCACCCCGTTTCCAGGCCGGATGTCGTAGGAGGCAACCAAACCTGGCCTTTTGTATTTTGTGTGTGTTGATTTTGTGTTACATGTATTTTTTAGTTAAGGATGCATGCGTTTTTGTCTAATTTGATTTAGTTTTGTCTTGCAGTATGCTAGTTATCTCCCCGTGTTGTAGGTGCTAGCGTAATAATTTAAATGAGCCTCTCGATCCCTTTCCCTTTTTGGATGACTGCTTAACAAAAAGGCGGCCAGGGTTGAGATTAATATATCGCTCGCCTTCCTTTACTGGGTAGGGATAGCTCTCCACCTCTGACCTTTCATCTCTGATATAGCCAGATTTGTGCCGATAAGGGACGTTAAACTCCAACTAACTCACTGGAGTAACTGTGGAAAGGCTGGTTGTACAAGTGAGTGTGTGTGTGTGTTTCGTTACAATAAACAGCAGAACAGCTTCAGAATTGATGCACACCGACTCATTACAGCACATTGTCTACGTGTGTCTGCATTGGGTCTGGAATAAAAAGGCAGGGCAGGGTGGCAAGATTGGATCAAACGGTCTTATATATATTTTTTCACAGGGTGATGTAGCAACAGGCTGTAAGATATGACGGGATTTTTACTGATGACTTCCTTTCAGACTTAACTGCGCAGTCTTATGGTGAAAGATGTTTGAAGATCAGTCAGCATTTGATGCTGTCAGGTGGCAACTTTTTGATGCACAGTGTACAAATGGTCCGTTTTTCTGCACCACCTGCACAAGCTTGGATGATGTTGTACTCCCCTTAATGAAGATATAAAAGATGGGACTGCTCAATCTCTGGGTAATTTGTCAACCAGCTGTTGGAAGTCTGTGCTAATGAACTGTGGGCCCCGTGTGGGTCCCGGGGCTGTAAGTAAGTATGTAAATGTCTAAGTAAGTAAGTGACAAATTTATGAAGCGCAGAAACCATAATAGGCCCTCGCCGTTTCCAGGCTGGAGGTCGTAGGAGGCGATCAAACCTGGCTTTAGTTTTTCGGGTTCATGTTGTAGTATATTTTGTTATAGATGCATGTTTGCTTTTGTTGTGTTGTCTTCGTTTTTCGGTACTTAGCAAAGGGCTTGGCTGGGAAGAACGTTTCTGAAATGATCTATTCTGTGTTGGGTGGGACGTAGAACCTTAACTGAGTCGATTAATGTGAACCGTGGGTGTGAATGGCAGGTGCCGGAATCGCCGTGATTGCCGTCGTCTGCATTGGATTCCTCGTGTTCCTCATCGTACTTGGCGTGGCTCGCATCCGCTCGACGCAGAGGCGCACGGTGGAAGTGAACATGGATGAGAGACAGGAGATGGAATGGGACAACTCGGCGCTGAACATCACCGTCAACCCACTGGACCACGAGGTGACTGTCACTTACCATTCGTCCTCTTGTCAGCTGTCGCAACCAGACTATAGATAGCAAACTGGTTTTTCGCCATGCAACGCTATACGATATGATACGATACGGTAGATTAACGTGAGCTCAAAAGCTGACGGGATGGCCAGCTTAATCTAGCGCACGGCCCAGAAACGAAAAAATAAGGAAAAAATAAAATCGAAAAACGAGTACCGGGGTAGCTCAGAAGAAACGATCCAGGCAAAGATCCGTGGAGGAAGTCCGGGAGGAAGAAGTGAAAACTACGAGGGCGGGGGGTAGTATTTGTTAAAGAGGTAGGTTATAAGGCGAGAGTGAAAGAGAGAGGGAGTTATAGATGTACAGAGTGCTTGCACAGTATTTGCGATCAGCGTGTATCTGTCCATCTGTCATAAGTTGGAGTTCTACGAAAACGGCTAAACGTAGGACGATGCAAACAATGTCGACGGACTCTAGTTTTATGGTGCAAAAGATTTCTAAAATGGGGTGGGGTAGGCAAAAATAGCGTTTTCTGACCGGTGGAGGGGTTTTCCGCTTAGAAAATTTGTCTCACTCCATTACCAAGGTGATTTACATCCATGAAGCTGCGCTGTCATCAACAATGTTGGTGGTAGTCCAAGTTTGTTGATAACACTTATGGCCAGGTAGTGAAGCAGCTGAGGAACGGATGGTGATTTTTCCCGGTTCCTTCAGTGCTTTGACACTGATGTTCGGGTAACAGGATGGGCGTCTTGCGCGTAGAAAACTCGTGCCGCTGATCTGCAGAGTTTGTCTTCTGCAGGAAGAATAACTGTGGGACTGTCTAACCCAGCTTTACCTGGTAAGTGGCCGTTTAAAAGGAAGTGATGGTGCTACCTATTATCCACCAGTTATTACCTCATGATTGCATTTTTAGGTCGACTCTTCTGAGTCGACCTAAAAAAGTGGGTCTCAAAAACGTTCCTTTGATTTCAATGAAATTTGGCATATAGTTAAGAGGTCGACGAGTGATGCACGATGGTATGCAGTATGACCTGATCCAAGGTCAATGTCACGAGCCCTTGAAAGTTGGAAATCCTTTTATTTTCAAAAGCTATTTCCTCCGCCATTTACAATGAGAGCTGGCTGGCAACTGACCGCTGATTCTTAAACTAGGGTACAATATCTAAATTTGATCGGACTGGATTTTTTATTTGTCCTAGTTTTTGTGTCACATGACTTTGAACTTGGCAGAAACGTCAGTTGCGAAGTGTCGACTGTTAGTCCCGTATGGGCCTAATTTGTGTGTAATTGCAGTATACATTGTCATAATTCCGTTCGTCTGCCTCACACATGTACTGTACGTTCCTCACGTGCATCGTTCTGCTTCTCAACACACCAAAGATCTTGCCGAAATTGCAACTGGGCATGCATATGTCGCATAAAAAATGTATGCATACGGACGGTAGGATTAAATACAGCGGGATCGCTGACCGCTTGTCTGGAAAACCTGAAAATGTCAGAAAATTTGACGCATTTCTGGTTTGTGTCTGGGAAAAATCTTGTCACAGATAACTGTTTGCTTCACTGCTATGCTTGGGGCTACACCAGTGTTCATCAGTAGATTGTCGGCTTTGTGTCGCCATCTGAGTGTTAATTTTGCTGCTTGTCAAGTCTTCTGGAGTATTTCTGTAAAATATTCCGTCAATATTTATAGTGTACTGGTACCACTGGCAATAATGTATACTGGTCATGGGCAACACAGCGTGGATATGTTCTGCAAAGAGTCGGAAAAAATTCATGAAATTTTAACGTGCCCATAAACTGGTCTATAATCAATCACTGCTAAGATTAATACTGATAGCAGAGCCAATGTTTGTGATGCTACTGGCGTGGAATAGCTATTTGTGAGAGTACGGTACCTGGTTGATTTGACTCAGCACCAGGTGGCTGCCGACCCTCAGGCCAAACCAACCAACCTGCGAGTTCACCATTAAGCCACTACTGTATACATGAACCATTGCCAGTTGACACTACTGAACCCAAAAGAAAGCTGGTATGTACTTTGCGATCCCATGGAGGGTAGAAGGCTGAGTCAGCCTAGGCACTGCAGTAAACGTATGCATCCAGTGCCCACGGCTGTATTATATCACAATGGCTGTTGTGGTAACATAACTCTCCATGATGGAATTCAGTCCTGAGATCACTTCACTCCCATATTCAGGCTAGACTACTGCAACGTACTGCATTAAACTGGATGGACAAGCACTTTTGTGGCGTTCTGTTGAAACAGTGGACGTACATTGTGCAATTTGCTGCAGACTGCATACGATGAGTCGGAACTGAACGTCCTGCAGGCAGCCGCGGATTCGGATGCTGATTCCGATGACGAGATCGGCAGTTTCCATGACGACTGTCCCGACAGCTCGGACCAGGATGCGATAGACGAGGACGCCGACTCGCTGGAGAATGACCGCAAGTCCAAGGATCATGACCTGGAATGGGACAGCACCATGGCGTCCTACTGAGCTGGTCAGAGTAGTGACGTGCCATCGCGTTGAGACGACCGCATGGCGTTGAACGTGTAGAAATTGTGCAGCACCGATGTTCTGTGTCTGACTATTGATGTTGTCGACCGTCGTCCAGTTACGTGATCATATTTCTCGACCGGTCGCCGTTTCGGCATCGTCGTCATCGTCGCGTAAAAGTTTTCTTCGTAAATTTTCCGCGGACGCATCTGGCCCACGTCCGGGCAATTTATGTGTATCGCTAGCTATAACGACGTGTTTGCGAGAGTGCACTGCGCTTGATGCTTCTACGTGTCGTCGTCGCCATCATCCGTGCTGCGTAACTGTCAAGGGCGTATTTAGTGGATCTCTGGGAACCGTGGCTGCCCTCAAATCCTTCGCACAAATTCCTAAAAACGTTTTTTTTTAAATTAAATTTTGGGCACATTTTTGCATATACTATAATTTCATTACTGGTTAATTGGTAACCTATAACCTATTACCAGGCACGGTTGCCTCCCCACACACAAATATATCACACAGAGCCTATAATAAAATATTAATTACTATTTCTAAGTATATTACATAAACACCTAAGCTTTACCAGATATTTCAAAAAGTCGTTGTATATGTTGTATGTTCTATATGAACATTAACTTGGTTGACAATACGGGGCTTCGGAGACAAAAATCGTGGCTTCGCCCTTGGTAGGTGGTGTACGAATGTCGATTCAGTGTTGTGTATGTGTCCGCGTGCTTCACAGCGAACCCGTTTTTACGTTGAAGTTTCACTGGCGTGTTTTCTGGACCATGAGTTAGTTGTTGTTTTAGGCAGACTAATGAAGTGCAAGACCTGCTGTTGTTCTTTGTGATTTCTGGCCAATTAAAGACATATTCGGTGTTATATCATATTAGCGCAAAACAAATAGCGATATATATATAATAATTAGATGTTGTTTAGTAATGTCATACAGCCTGTATTTGCTGTTTGGACTTCACCGGAGTGTCAGTTGTAATTTCTATCTCTGCCATGGAAGCAGAGCATATGAATTATTTGATGGCTAACTGACTGATAAGTTCTGATACTGCAGATGGTATTTCTGTAGGCAACTGATGAAGCACACTGTGTTTGGTGAATTAAATTTGAGAGTTGTTGCGGTGAATAGGAACGTGGAGCTTCACTGATTAACATGCCATGCGACATCATACATTACTGTCAAACCGTGATATTTTCATGTGCAAATTTTGCGAGGTAAATGAAACGGTAAAATAAAATCGTCTTCGGTACCAGTAATACATCTGCAAAATAAATGTAGCCAAAATAATTTTGTGTGCAAAATGTTTAAATTAGAAGATGGCCGAAATAGAGGATTCGAGAGCATTTATTATTTACCGTTATCACATCACTGATATTCAGGCAGATGCAACTGATGCTCTCCTCTTTTTGCTGTTATGCATATCAATTTTCACCGTTGAATTTTGCATCCGAATCTGCATAGTTAGTGATTAGATTCATCCGCCATGAATGATAATGTTTTGCGATAATACTATTGCAGGTCCTTGCTAATGGATGGGACACGTTTACAGAACTAATGTAGATCTAGACATTGATTATGATAGCATAGCAGTGCATTTGTTGGATCGTATTTCATATCTCTTCATCGGTGTAGTCTGGATCACTATGACGTATTAACTGTGACATTCTTTTGTGCAGTAGATTAGTAGCTGCAAGAAAGATTTTCGCTCAGTTCTGGCATTCTAACAAACCACGCCCTTGCTACTGGGCATTGCTGCAAAAAAACTGCTCAAATGTGAAACTTCGTTCTTCCCAAGGATGTTCGAAGACATTTCCATAAATCCCTAGCTTGGAAGGGGTCCATTAATCCGTTGTTAATGCCACATCCTGCAGACGTTGTCATATTAACACTACAGAAATCCCTCTGCTCACTAATTTATTGCTATCGATGGGTGTACAGCAATCGTCTCTAGTGAGATGTACGTATATACATACATATATTATATACTTGTATGTATTCACGTTTTATCGTCTTTGCAGTGTATTGAACCTTTTCTGCTTATTATTGATGTAAATATCATTTATCTACATTGTAATGATGATACAAATGGACAGAGCTGGTAAAATTGAAATGAAGCAGTGTCTTTATTGCAAATCTTGAAGAATCGTGTTTATATAGTCAAATTGCCACACCTTGTTGGTGGCAAGTCAGATATCATGGGTAACAGTAATATTAGCATTTCAGTATTGTTCGTGAAGAAATTGAAAATTAAATGTTGAAAATAAAATGTTGTCATCGACTTTTTATTGCCAGTGGCTATTAAACAGCATTAACAGAAATAATCAGTATGACTAGACATTAATGTATGCTGCATTGGAATCACACTGTCAAAATAAGAACAGCAAAACTACACAGTTGTGTACGATACAATAAATAAATAGTATGCATTTCAGCTGCTTAAATTCATTAAAATGTTACAACATTTCACAGAACTGTTACATATATTATGTACATATTTTCTTATATTATGGATGGGCCAACAAAATCATACATTTTTCCAGTAACACTGCAAACTGCAATCAAAATGAAATGGTTTTTACCAAAATAAGACCAGTGATACTGATGCAATTCTTATGCAGTGGTTAATTATTCTTTGTCAGTTAGCTCTTCATTATATCCACTGTTTTTGTGGGAAAAACTAAAACAAAAGAATGACTAAAACAGCCTCACATTTGACATATGCTTAGCAAAAACTGTTTCTTTTTTATGGTTAATAGTGTCTCGATATGATAAGTTAAGTGTGGTTTTTATTGGCCCACCTGTACATTAACTAGAAAACAACCAATATAAATCCCGTGTCGTACATATTTGGTCGTGGTAGATGTACTTGAGAGCTGAACAGTAGCAGGTTGACACATGCAAGCAGTCAAGTCAGTCTAAATGATGTAAACTGTTGGCCTTCTACTGCTTCCCATACAGTTTGCGGTTGACCTCTGTCAACGGTATATCACAGATTGGTGGAATTGAAGTTGTCAGCTGGAAACCTGGAAGTTCTTCTAAATGAGCATGGTAATCTACCGCACAAACACACGACTGTCAATGGCTGTTTCAGGCGATCCTCAGTTATAACTGATTCATTATCTTCACCTGTTTGTTCACTATTGTGCATCCTCCCAGGACACCCAACGGCCAACACCCCGGGCCCTCATATGCTCTTTCTTTTGGACACTAGTTAATAATTTAATAATAAGAAGTGTTAGTAATTTGGCTACGGGAAACTCACATGCCATATGGGATCACACAGTGTTACCTGCCACCTGACAGCGGTGAGAATCCCGCCTTTACCCACAGCCGAAGCAGGTACTCGATTTAGCGACCCTGGAGGGATGCAAAGCTGAGTTGACCTATGTTATGTGAAAGCGGACCAGCTGGGAATTGAACCCGCGACCTGTAAATTGCAAGTCCTATGCCCTACCGCTGAGCCACCACGCAACACTATAATGTTGTCACCCTACAGCATATTCATGTCAAATGGTACACATAAGGGCCGTCTGATCATGTTCAGACCATGCAGTGCACATAGGACTTTGTGCTTTATGGTCATCTAAGTGAACTCAAGTCAAAAACGGCATGATGCAAGTACCAAATTAATCAACATGCTGCCAGTGACTGCAGAGTTGACTCAGAAGATAGTTGTGCACTGCACTCAATAAGGTCTGTAGTCCTGGGGCCCGATTTACAAAATATCTTACGACAAACTTAGGAAAAACTTAGGATAAACTTAGGATTTTTCCTAAGATATTTTGTAAATCGGGCCCCTGCTGTCTGGAACAAAACAGCTTGCCTGCCAACGTATCTCGGCACCATCATCAATGGGGCAAAGACTTAAAACAACAGAAACATACTTATCACTGGTCCGCCTACACATAGTGTAGGCGGACCAGTTCAGTCGCTGACGTCTGTCGTCTCTAACACTCGCAAATGCAACATAACACACCAGGGGGCAGCACACGGCGGGCCAGTCGTGTTACGTCCCGTTAGGGCGACACCTTGTTGTATAATGTCAACTGATATTACCTGTCCTGTCCTTGAAGCAGGGACGAGGCGACGAGCGAGACTTGGGGCTAAGCCCCCCAAATGCCACCGACAGCCCCCAAACATGAATGATCCAGCCCCCAAGACATACGATACGATATGATACGATACAGTAGATTTACGTGCGCTCAAAAGCTGACGAGATGGCCAGCTTAATCTAGCGCACGGCC
>Ga0209363_1000699_pt1 | contig 14117 bp, 10 predicted proteins | sample WorMetexBAHAMAS3_FD_187385 | JGI IMG/M metagenome (GOLD analysis project Ga0209363, IMG submission 187385) | Marine gutless worms symbiont microbial communities from Max Planck institute for Marine Microbiology, Germany - Inanidrilus exumae... | ecosystem: Host-associated > Annelida > Digestive... | reverse complement strand
GATAAGAAGTTATTTATTATACCGTTTTGTTTTAAGAACCTATTTCTATGTCGTTATGCCTATATGTTGTGTAATGTCTCACTCAACACTCCAATAGCCTGTTCCCTTGTTCGTTTCCCTGGTATGATGTCATCACTTGCAATAGTAAACAAATCACTTTCTTGCGCTGTTTCTAAAATTTTTGATGTTCCATATTATTCGAATAGATTTGCTTATATTAAAGACATACTATGGGCAATTTACTTTAACAACCAAAAAATCATTGCATATCATCTTTAAGTTGCTTTCAAATAACTAATGCAACTTAACAACTACTGTCTTCCAAAAAGAGTATTCACACTGGAGTTGTCGTGTCTCTTACCTGTTGGGTTAACAGAGTCACAGATACAGTTTAATATTTTTAAATATTTCATAATTTTAATTTTTAATAATTCATAGTATTATATATCATTAATACTGATAGTTAACATGCATTTATAATGTTATACACTCATCACTCGAGGGGTGAGATGTAGCTATGTGCAAAGTGGGATTTCACAGCTACATGAAGCAGCTGTGTCCTGCGTCAATACTGATGCCAACAACTCACTCAAGACACTAGACAGCATGTTGGAAGGCACTGATTGGGAGATTAACGTCCCCTTTCAGCACAAAAATGGGCAATATCGGGGACAAGACAATGTATTAAGGATTTAGTTCTGGCAAGTTAAGGATGGCCAACGATACAGTACCCTCCCGGCCTTGTTGCTTTTTAGTTCAGCGACGACCCAAAATGGGAAAGGACAGGTCAGGACAGGCTCATTTAAGTTATTACGCTAGCGCCTACAACATGGTGAAAACTAACCAACTACCAGAAGACATTTTATTAGTTCAATATGTTACTTGTGTAATTGCTGCTCATCAGTTCCTATAACATATCAGTGCCTAACGACTCTTGTTGTTAATATCTTTTCCATGTGGGACCTGTGGGTCTGGCTTTGGAATGCTTCTCTTAGGTAAAACCCAAAGAAGCACCCACAGGACCTCCCACCCATGGTATCAGACCTGCCCCTCCAGCCCATGGAAGGCATTGAGCGAATCATCTCACCGCCGCTGTCGACATAGCTTCTCAAACAGGTCCAGAGTCTGCGTGTAGTTTGAGACAAGAACAACTTTGTCCGACGTGGTTGCTTTGATCACAGCTAGGAGGTAGTCCAGCACCTGCACCTTCCCTGAATCACACAATAAACTAAACACTGTCAGACTTCATCAACGTCGTCATTTACATTTCGCTTCATCACACACATAAGCAATCATCAGACTCCATATTACTCTCAGAGTGTAGAACAAACACAAACTGAGCAATTAAACCTAAACTACACCACACTCAGATTCATACCAAACGACAGACCACGTCAATTCACTGATTACGCTACATGCAACACACTACTACCATTACTTATACTACTTTCAATTTCTGTTCAACAAGTTTCCCGTTCCTTTCCGGAGTCACTCCAAATTGAGTTAAGTCTTTGAAAAAGACTGATTAATTGTGTTAATGTTTTAAGTCCCATCCAACACAAAATAGGTCATTTCGGAGATGATCCTGCCAGTATATCTCTTGGCTTAGTACTGAAAGACTAAATCAAACACAATGAAAGCAAGCATGAATCCACAACAAAATATACCACAACATAAAATGAACCCAATAAACTAAAGCCAGATTTGGTCGCCTCCTACGACCTCCGGCCTGGAAACGGAATAGGTCTGTTCTGGAAGATGTAGACAGATAAGTCAGGAAGTAAACGAGTAAGGAAGCAAAAAAGTAAGAAAGAAAGCATAAGGAAAGAAAAAAACAAGGAAAGAAGAAAGCAAGGAAAGAAGAAAGCGAGGAAGTAAGTTAAGTAAATACACAAACAAACAATTTACATAGTGTCGAAATCAACACATGAATCAGGGCGCATTATCGCCCACGGGCCTGTACTGGGGCCTCCAAAAAGATAACATTTTACACATTTACAGGACCAAGTTTTGACAGGATGGATTTCCTTCATGTCAACGAACCAACAGAGTCAAAGCACTGAAGGGCAGCTGAGGGAGGGTGCAATACTTGCCAAACATAAATATGCAAAATATGTAGCAACACACCAGACATTTCTGGCTGCACAGAAGTCGGCCGATAACCGGCAGGAAACAAGTCTAGAGCATTCTCAAACCCATCGTCACGGTCCAGACATTTGTCATAGACTAGATCTGGATCTACACAATAGCACATCAACCAGACACAGACAAGAAATGCACTTGACAAGTTTACAGCTGAAGATGCCATTACAGACACAGACAACACCAGTTTAAAAGCTGTAAAAAGCACTGATAAACACCAACATTAACCGTGCAGGAGGTCTACCGAGTCATGAAAAGACTGACTGGCTAGCCATGGAAAGTTTAACATCTCGGTCAACGTAGTTCACAGCATACGTAATTAATATAGGTGATCCTAGCCAATAGCCAATCACAGGTATACTAACAGGTACTGACTGGAAATGACCTGGGATTAACAATGACTAACTGAGATAAGGTTTAGCGTTCCACATGACATGAAAACAGGTCACTCCAGAGACATTCTTCCCAGCCAATTGCTTAGGTTACTACTACTGCCTAACACAACAAAAATTAAACATGTACCAGCAAACCTTAATGATATTATAATGCAAAACAAATATCTAAAAAAGTATAATCCCAGTTTTGGTCACCTTTTTATGACGTCTGGCCTAGAAATGAAAAAAGGCTCATTCTTACTAACAAGGGCAAACTGACCATGGTCATCCAGGTGTAAGACCATCAGCTGCAGTTAGTGACAATGTGACAGCCTGAGGACTGGACTGCCTACTTCTCTATCAGTAAAGAGTCACATACGATTGCAGAGTTTCTTGAGGTGCATGATGGACGACAGTGATGATGCCGCGATCTTTCCACTGCCGGCCTTTGCAAGTGCATTCAGAGTCGACTTGGAGTTGATCAGAGACTTGTACAGTGACGACTGGATTGATGAGAGTCGACAACAAACCACCTGCTCATCTGTACAACAGGTAAATGTACAGTGACGACTTACCACCTGCTCGTCTGTACAACAGGTAAATGTACAGTGACGACTTACCACCTGCTCATCTGTACAACAGGTAAATGTACAGTGATGACTGTAATGATGACAGTCGATAACATCACCTACTCAGCTGTAAAAAAGGCAGATGTACAGTGATGACCCAAGTAACGTGAGTCAACAACAAACCACTTGCTCATTTGTAATTGATGAAAATCCACAATCAAGATAACTGCAAAGAAATGTCTGAACAAAATTTATTAGATGAATGCTACAGTCATAAAACTAACCATTAATGAAGACCAACTTAGATTTAGTCACGTTCAAAAAAGCAGGAAACAAAACCGAACGGTTTGCAGTAACGTGAATGGTGAGTGGACAGTGGTAAGATGACAGCCATCACTAACAATCCATTTAACAGCCCTTTATCCAGGACAACTCCAATGAGCCAGTACCAGAACAAAACATACACTCACTCATTGTGGACATTATACAATATCTTTAATTAACGTCCTCCATAATTAACGTCCTCCATATACTGTTGAGCATATCGTAAATCCGTTAAAAACACACGTAAAAGTATAACGTGTCATTGTTAAAACAAGGACAAACAAAAACTGTGGATATACAACTCACATTTGATGGGCAGGTACTGAGTGAGCAAAGTTTGTGTACGTCGAATAATGCATCGATTCACAATCTCCAACAACTGACAAACAAAGTCATCAGCTTAACGGTCATTTTCAGCCAGGAGCTCACTGCCCTCTTGATTATCATGGGTGACTGGTGTATAGTTTCTCTGTGGCGGAATGCTCTTCCTAATGTATGTCAATCACTCACTGGGCCTTTCTTTATCTACTGACTGACTGCTATGTGTGGCAAGGCACACTGATCACTGTGTCATGGACATTGCTCCCAAAATATGTGCATCCGCACATCTCTGTGAGTGACATTTCAGCATAGAAATGAAATGGCATTAACAGAAAATATCATCGTAGAATAGCGAAATCAAACAAAAATTAGAGTAGTGCTACAACTAAAAAGTAAATGCTCCTTTATTAAAGAAGTAAAGGTCGATTATCTTGAGTTTTGTATTGAATCATGCTACTGGTGTAATTTCAGTGGGCTTGATTATATTAATGGGGATTAATTCCTTAATGTGTTAGTTAATATGTTAATCCAACAGCCCTAGTTATAACATCTTAACAACAAAATCCACAACACGCCAAAAATGCCAGAAAAAACAATCACTTTGAACTACAACACGTGGCACAGCGGTAGAACGTCGGTCTTTGCCCGGCGAACTTTCCCTGTCCCACGCTTGACCTGTAGCTGATGGGTGACCACTTATGTGGGTAAACCATCCGCAATAAGGTATAGACCAACTAGGCCAACTCAGCCATTCATCCCTTCGGGGTCAATAGATGAGTAGTAATCTGATCATGATGTGTGTAACCTTGATCGGGCGTCGCATCTGGTGAATGCTTACGAAATGCATGCAGAATGGCTCATTCCATTTGTGGATTGAAAACGTGTGGGTGGCAGGTAAAACTGTGTGTACCTGTGCCATTCAGCCACGTATCACGCCGCTGGTCACTGTTAAGTCGAGTCTAAGCGTTGGACGGTGTGCATTTGCAAACTATTTGTGACCCTTATACACCGACGACCCAGGTGAGAGGTGATCCAGGTGAGCTGGTACCATGACAACCCAGGTGAGGTGAGCTGATACCAGATTCATTCACCCGCTGTCACTGACATCAGTCTGGTATCATTCATTAACCTGCGCCACTGACTATTAGCCTCACTCCACATCATCTCTCACCTGTGGCTACAGTGACTGCAACGTACAGTGATCAGCCATCACCAACTACCATACAATGAACTGTCTCAACTACCTCATAGAGCTCAAACTGCTCAGCAGCAATAAAGACGTTCAGAAGAACCTGCTGATTTATTTATACAAAGATGTTTAAAAAAGACTACAGCTTCGTCAGAACCAGTGATCTTATTCATCACCTCCCGCAGTTTCTCCTTTCCTCGTTCATGTTCAGCATCCGTTGCAGCTGCATCACGACCTTTCAATATCGGCAACTCAAACCTTCGCCGGAACTCCGCTGCAGTACCTTTATAACAAACATCAGGACTGTTTTCTATTTCCACACAGTGTGATAGTGCATAGTGATGTCACGATTGTAATTTTTTCCTCTCAATTTGATATTTCATAAAATATTTAATGTCGATTCGATGTAGATTTTTTCGCCCCAATATTCGGAGTTGAAGATATAAGCTCCTCCACACTCGGCGTGATCGGACTTGCGGGGGTGTAAAACCCATTCTGTGACCTCCTGCACTGATCGCCGGTCCCTCTAGGGTGATACGTTATCGGAAACGAGTCAGACTTGCTCCGAAAAATTGCTACATCAATTCTGTTCGATTTTCCTAAAAAAATCGTGATTTCGATCTCGCTACTGGTCACATCACTAATAGTGCACATCACTAACACATGGCTAAACAAGCAGAAGAATGCTAACAACTTCACAGGCAATTTATCCCAAATTTTTTGCTGAACAAATGCAAAAAAACTAAAATTTTGTTTTCAGACGTTCCTTATTAGTCACACTAAACACATCATGTCATTATGCATATGCATTGCTGCTGCTATCACGCAGCTTGTGCTTGGCCTGATGGTTGCCATGGATCCTCCTATTCAGGTCCAACCCAGGCGTTACACATCAACAGTAATAGTGGCGTTTATTAGCAGAGACACAGTTACAGTACGTAATAAAATTTTTTAGGAGTTTAAAAATTGTTGACTGATATTCCACTGAACTGACAGTGAAAACTGACTTAACTTTTTCACTTTCAAGAGATGAGTCTGTCGGCTTTGGCTACTTACCTGTGATCCTAGAAGCAAGGCTGGACCTCCAGAGATCTTTGAGAAAACCTCTGGAGACAGCCCAGATGCACTTCCAGAGCAATTAGCCATGGACTATCCCATAACTATTTCCCAAGGGAAGGGTATTTGCAAGCCCCACACAGGAAAGTCATGCATTGGGAGTGTGGAGGACTTGTTCAATATAACTACTTCACGACCGAGATGAGGAAAATGCTCACTATCGAGTGTTAAAGTGTCAAAGCACTGTATGACTTACAACATAAATAATATCATGACGGCAGTAACATTACTCACCAAGTATGTCGCGGTTAACGAAGTGAACAAGGCTGTAATATTCCAGCAGGTCGTTCTGTATTGGAGTTCCAGACAGAAGGATCCGTCGCTCTGCTTTCAAATCAATCAGGGCCTGATATGTCTGATTCTCAGAGTTCTTCAGTCGATGTCCCTACATGCAGATAAACACTGCCGTTACACTGCTCCGGCCTTAACAGATGACCGATGCAATACAACGAACACGTAACACACAACTTTCTTGGCATTCGCTCACTGGCCTATTTTATTCCTTGTCAACCTAACTCAGTCTGCGTTATTCCAAGTGGCTCCACACAGAAAACTTTGCTGAAGCTATGTATCAACTGCTCCAACTCAACTCCTACTACTAAAACTATGTTATCAGTAGCTAATTTTCACTCACAACCACTTGATATCCCGTTGTAGATGAAATTAATATTAAAGTAAGTAAGTTAACATAAATTTTTAGAGCGGCCTAAATAACAACGTTACTACAAGGACCGCTGTAACGATGCCAGACAAGCAGTCAGAGAATCAGGTGTGGATATGAAAGTTGAAAAAGATGAGTCTTTAGTTGATGCCGCAAAGACTGCAGTGATGATGATGAGATAACGGCCTCTGGCAGGCTGTTGCAAACTTGAGCTGCAGCAACTGGAAAGGCACGGCTGCCAACAGTAGACAGTTTGATGGGCAGTATGACCAGGCGGCTGGTACTTGCTGACCGCACAACGTGCCGACCAGGCAGATGTGGCAATGCAGAGAAAATCACTGATAAAAGACAACAGAACTGACTGTCAAGGCAAAAGTGTCGATTGTTATGTGGTAATTGTCAGACACATCTCACAGCTCTGTAGGAAGAACTACTGGGATTGATGGAAGCAGTTGTCTGTCAGCCGATATCAATCACAACAAAGAGACATCAGTGCCATCAGTGAGCACAAAGTAAAAAATTCTCACACGCTGACAGTCAAGACAATCAATATCATCATTGTCATCATCATCATCATCATCATCCTCTCATTATCATTGTCACAGTTGATAAATGTGGCGTCCATTTTCCATCAGTGCTCAGTCTTTACCAGGTCCATTTCCCATCATGTTAACGACAATTCGACAATCTATCTAACCTACTGAGACCGATGACATCCATGACATCAATGACTACTTCAGTCAGCAACAACAATTACAATAGCAATAAAAAACGACCTCATCACAGATAACCAGCCCAACAGTGCCACGATGCAGAATGGTTGCATGCAGTCTGAACGTTTCGTAGGAAATAATCAGCACGGCCTGTGGGTTGCGGCGGCCGCTCGACGCCATGTACTGCTCTGCAGACATACACACAGAAATACATACAGACATACACGCAGACATACATGCAGAAATACACGCAGACATATAATGGCCGTCTTCCGGGGGAACCTGGGTCAGTTTTCTTTTTCCAGTTGTTATGGAAGAGAACCATTTGGAATACGTGGCAGAGGTTTTTCAGTGACCAAATGCCCTTTTTATCACCTAACCAACAGTGTCAAAGAACCAAAGAAAATACAAACGACAACCATTGTTATCACTGTTTTTGCTGCTATTAAATAAAAACATCAACAACTACTTTTACCGCTTAGAATTTGTCTTCAGTTAGCCTAGTTCTCTGGAGTTATTTCAGGCTGAGTTGGATCTGAGCATAACTTACATGCCAGACGCTATTCTTCTTCCTGTCAAAGCTACACTGAAGGTAAATTGTTGATACAAAACAGTATCAGCAGCTGGACAGCATGGTTCAAGGAACAGACTGTCTCCATGGTGACCCAGCTGCCTCAGTCACTGGCGGCCATTTACCGTACAATAAACGACTGCATCTTCATTATTTAAACACAGACTCTCACATCTTGTTCTCTACAAATCTTTCTTACTTCACTATCAATGAAATTATCCACTAACAAAATTACTTTTACATGTGTATATGCTAAATGAAACCTAATGAAGAAAGACGAAATATCAACGCAGCATTCAACAAACCGAGAGAACGGTCAATTTCTGCCTTTGAGCCAGAGTCAATGGCCAGCACTCCAACCCTTGACGACAGCCATTTGTTGATCTCTTTGTACCAGTTCTACACCACATCAGTAACACACACATACGCACATACCACGTCATCACTACCAAGATAAACAGTGTCGTCACGACCTCCCTTCAGATGACATTCGCTCATTACGTTCCAGTCATGACACACAGTAGGTGCAACTAGACACAGGGTAGTGAGCTGGTGATAAGGGAAATACAGATGACCATTCTCCAGAAAACTGGGAAATTCCCGACATTTCCATGTCTCATTGTGACACCCCCACCCATGTTGCATTACCTCACGTCAGGTGTATATTACTGTCACTGCTATCAGATGTCTGTACATGTTCTACAGAATTGTTCAAACTTCAAAATGATTTACTAAGCAGGAAAATACCTACAGCACTCTTTATTAGTTTACAAGGCTCTCAACGGTCCAATAAACACTGCTGTAGTTAGCAATAAACAGTTTTTACTAACAAGATTCCCTGATATTTCCTCATAGCTGTCAAATTCCATGACATTTCCTGTTTTTTCAGACAATTGGTACCCTCTGCATGCCATATATTGTCCTGAAATTTTCTTAAGTTTCATCCACGACTTGTCGACTGAAAGACGCACAGGCATAGTCAGAGGTAATTAACTTTCTACACTGATCAATGCAGACGTGACCATGCAATACTAACTACCAGGTCATCACAGCTACCAACACAAGCCACGTCAGTTACCTTGACAAGACTGCTAGGAGCAACTATCATAGCCTTGTCAATCATTGGTCGACCTTCAGGGCCCTGACGCTGCAGCATTACAAACAACACAACAACACACTGCAGCCAAACAAAGATGACATCTCTCTCTATGAATGGGCTTAAAATAATGGTTTGGTTGGAAGATTAACGTCCCCTTTCAGCACGAAAAATAGGCTATATCGAGAAAAAGGTCTCGGGTGGAGCTTTAGTTCTGCCAGATGGCCAATGATACCGTACCCTCCTGACCTCGTTACCTTTTTGTTCAGCGACGATCCAAACTGGGAAAAGATAGAGGAGGCTCATTTCATTACACTAGTACCTACAGCTAGGTGGAAACTAACCAACCACCATAAGACCTATTTATTAGTTCAATGTGTTCTCGTGTGACTTAATAAATAAACGCAAATTACAACATAACTGGCAGTGGCAGAAAAGGTACAAATACCATCGTAGTTTTTACACAAAAATGGCCAATATTCACGATTCATCAACATAGGCCAGGCAAGCTAAAGATGTTCAAAGAAACCTCAACAGATTATGTCATTCATAACCTAACCACAGCGACTGACACGGCGCTGAAGTAGAAACAACATCACTTGAGATATTAATTTTGAGAAAACACACCTACAGTAATCTCTTTGCAACACACTAGCACCAATACAAGTCATCTGTCTGATTAGTCACGTGGGTAGATAGATAGATACATTTATTTATATAGCGCCTATAAGTTGAAAAGTCACTAGGCGCTTCAGTCGCCAAAGAGATGTGTTTTCAGAGATCGTCTGAAAGAATCGAAGGAAAGTCCCGGCCACCGCAGTCCGGGTGGAAGATCGTTCCACAGTCGCGGACCGGCTGCCGAGAAAACTCCTATCGCCAAGTTTGTTGTGTGTACGTGGCACAAGCAGCTTCCGTTAGTGGTGTTTATGTGTCTATCTGTCTGTTGGTTAGTGTGTTTTTCCACACGATATCTCAAAATAATAATAGCAATAAAGATAATAATGAGTACATTTATATAGTGCAAAATAAAGTCATCAGATGCCCTCAAAAACCCATGAAGCTAGAATCACCAAACTTGACAAAGACGTGGTCCACCATGAGTTGTGGAAATCCATTTATTCTGAGGTCAAAAGGTCAAGAGAAGTAAAACATTGCCAGCATGGGTCATGGCACTCTTGTGTGTGCTGGCTTCTTCTATTTATTAAAATGATGACAGCAGCTCACCAGCAGTGTCCACAGTAGAGTGATACATTGTAATGTTTTTCCTAGACCCTGCACACAATGTCATAGCATACAACGTCTGTCTGTCGTTATAGCCACCAAGATCAGTAGTATTATAATCAGCATATGCACACATGTTGGCTTGTGCTTCTTTCTCCTTAACAATTATAACAAGGTATCGCCCTAACAGGACGTAACACTACTGGCCCGCTGTGCAGTGTTACCATGGAGCTATAATTAGACTGGAGGCAGCATGACGTCAACGCCTGGCATGCACATGTAAAGCTGCCTGCAGGCCCGCCGTGGTGTTACAGACGACGACAGACGATGACGACAGACGATGACGACAGATAACAACGACAGACGCCAGAGAGCAAAACAATACTGGCCCCCTACCATTTCAAAACTTTTATTATTATTATTATAAAGTATCAAAACATTTAATGCACTCTTACTTTACGACAAAGTGACAAATCATAAAGTTTAACCAACAAAATAATAAATGATTGGCAACTTAGTTGCACACAATGGAACAAACTAAAAATAATGAAGAATCAATAACAACAAAAGCAATAAGCAAAGTGTAATTTTTCACAGTGCAATGTTGTTGCAAGTGCACTTGCAGAATCACAATAGTGATTCATCTACACGCACTCCCATCAGTGCCACTGAAATTATCAACAGCAGACCAGCAGTTGACTAATGACTATTACCATTTCATCAGCCATAATGCATCCAGTGCTGCCCTCTATCTGCTTCCCAGTCACACAGTCGTACATGAATTTCACACCCTGCCAACAAACCATAATACTGACATTAACAGCCTGTATATTAACATTCAATAATTCTCTAAAAATTAACAACAGGTAGATGCATACAATATGCAAAGCCAACAAACTGCATGAGATCACATAAAGGCGAAAATAAAAAGAAATATACTAGCACACTCAATATTAAGAGCTCATCAAGCCAGTCAGCATGCAGGCGATGTAATATCAGTCGGCCATCTCTCTAGGTACTTTCCTGAAAAGCTGTGATCATCTTCACAGTCACAAGGTATTGCCACCGTTTGGCTACCAAACTACACAGCTGAGTAACACTTTACATGTTCATTAAGCACTTGGCATTGGTCATTACATCTTATATACACTGCGTCTCAAAAAACACCCCAACATTTTTAGCTGTAACTTAAGCAAACATTTTCCAATTTGAATAATTTTGGCACAAATGTTACTTAGAAATTAGGCAATCAAAAGATGGTATATTTTCCCACCTCACCTAAACAGTGTTTCTGCACTACCATGCAAAGCAGACAAACACAAAAATTGCATCTTCTCACTAATGTCATATGACTATTTTATTAAACACAAAACACATTGTGCATAGACTTCCTATCGATAGTTTCATTCAGTTATCAAAATAGCCTACTGCAGATGTTTGAAATGTCCCTGTTTATGCAAACGCACGCCTGCAGACGCTTTCTGTACTCGATAACAACAGCGTCGACAACACTTTGCTGCAGAATGCTCCAAACGTCAACCAGTCGCTGCTTGACTTTGTCAACATTGTGGATCTGCATCTGGTACACACACCGCTGCATGACCCCCAAATCAGGTTTGGACTGTTGGGAGCCATAGCTCTGGAGAAATGAAATCAGATGTTTCACGCTGCAGGAGTTTGATTGTATCACGCGCCCCATGCGCAGGTGCGCTGTCCTGCTGAAAGGCGACAATGTCACTCACAACACGTCTGATAGCAGGTAACGTTTGCTGGGATAGAAGAACACCCAGGCAATACTTGCCATTGACTTTTGCCCTAAGTTCAATGAAAAAAGCCTAGCGACGCCCATTTTCGACACTGCGACCACAGTCACATGAAAACGATTAACAAGATGCAATTTTTGTGTTTGTCTGTTTTGCAAGGTAGTGCATAAACACATTTAAGTAAAGTGGAAAATCAACCATCTTTTGATTGATTGATCTTTAGGTAACATTTGTGCCAAAAATTATTCAAATTGAAAATGTTTGCACAAGTTACAGCTAAAAATGTCAGGGGTGTTTCTTTGTTCCTTATGCACGCCCAGTTTTGAGCGTATCTGGACCAAATTTGGTATGTGGCATCCTTATACCCTCCATGTGGTCATGGGCCGGTTAGTGAGCGCCGCTCACACCCGCAGGGTTGCACTATGTGTGCTGTCTGCTCCCTCGGGCAATTCTGAACTAGTAGCTGAGAGTCACAATAGACGGACCAAGCGCTGCAGGCGCGAGAATTGAGCGCCGCCGACACAAGAAATAACCGAGCACCATAGGCGGAAGGGTGCACCACTAGTGACCACATAAAATATCATTTTATGACAACCGTAAAAAAACAGTTCGCTTAATTTACACAAGAAATATTAACAGTAACAAACACTAAACTTGTAGAATGAAAATTAGCAGGTTAAGAAGGAAGTAAATATGGCAAAAGTACCTCTCTTTGATGAGGCCGCAGTACTGCAGTTAACAGTGGATCAACAACGACAAATGTCAATTTCTTCTCTCTACACATCACCACTGTGTGTTAGACTTTGGTGATCACAGCAACACATTCACTATGCTACATGGAATCAATTCCTAACCGGCCCTTGTCATGCAAAATCGGCCAGCATTTAAACTTCATCATAAAGTATGCAACAGCAAAGATCATGCCAATCATGACCGAACTTCATTTTTAAAAAATATACTTTCAGGATTATCTACCTCCGATACATAATTGCTAATGACATTCAACTTCTCATGTACTACAACATACAAAGAAATTACCAGTTATTGCTCAGTAGATTTGCGATGAAATTAGTATAAAATTATCTTTAAATTACTACAAATATATAACTTTGAAACAAAGTTCAAAGCATCAGGCATAATCTGCGTTTTACTTAGTCTTTTTTTACTGCAATTCAGAAATAAGGAAGTGGACGAAACAGGCAAATGGGGCTATCAGGGAAGCAAAACGTCAGCAATAAGGAATTATACAGAATACGGCAAATGAAGTTGGAAAGTAGTTAGCAAGAAAGAAGGCTGAGATGGCTAGCACACGTAATAAGAATGGAGAAAAAAATTCTGAAACAAGTGCTAATATGGTAAATTAAGGATTTTCATGAAGGACTGGAAAGAAGAAAGAAAGAACTAGCAAGGAATGGTGTTCAAGATGGATCGTAGCTGGGAAGAGATGCAGCAGCTGCTAAGGATGGAGTAATGTGGCATCAATGTGTGGCCTACTGCAGCATGGATGTGAAGTGAACGAAAAACCAAACACCAAAGACCAATTTACTTTGTGGTCTTTCACTTGCTGTAACAGGTTGCAGTAAAGAACAATCTCACATCAGGCACAATTCACTGTAGAAGACATACAGTACATGGACCATTCATGATCACAACACAACAGGTCTGTCTGCTGGCTAAATGAGTGCTCAGTTTTTACTCACGGTCCAGACTTGAGCTGTTCATGAGCACTGATCTTCGGTGGGGAGTATAAAACAAGAGCATTTTCCTCATCTGGGTCGTGTAGTGGCTGTATTGAACCAGTCCTCCTCACTCCCAGCGCACGATTTCCCAGTGTTGGGCCTGCAAATACACTTGTCATCCACTCACACAGCCTGACAGACTGGAAGTTATAGACCCAAAATCACTAGCACTTAAACTAATGCAGCTATAAAATTGTAAAATTTAAAACTAAATGGCTAAAACTATAGCCATCAAAGTATATTTATAGTCTGGAAACTACAGTTATATCCCTGAAATTCTAGCACTGACATTTTAACCCAAAAACTTATTTTATCCCA
>Ga0209363_1000698_pt1 | contig 14121 bp, 10 predicted proteins | sample WorMetexBAHAMAS3_FD_187385 | JGI IMG/M metagenome (GOLD analysis project Ga0209363, IMG submission 187385) | Marine gutless worms symbiont microbial communities from Max Planck institute for Marine Microbiology, Germany - Inanidrilus exumae... | ecosystem: Host-associated > Annelida > Digestive... | reverse complement strand
AATCTGTACATTATTTTTTTCACTATCGAGAAGAGACCCGTGGCAAGCAGTCCTAGATACGTGGCCGTTGCCACGTATGCCAAGGGCTAACGACGCCACTGGTTGACTATGTTGGGAGTCATTGATGTGAAATGTAACGAGGTCCTTAAAGTACGGCGGAAAACATTGATGGAAAATGTTGTGCCTAATTGTAGCAATTTTGAACATGATTCAAAACTTGACCGGTAGCCAATGGAGTTGTTGTAGAGCAGGAGTGATGTGGGATTGCTGACTAAAGACGAGAACAAGCCCAGCGGCTGAATTCTGGATCCATCTGAGAGGAGAAAGCGTTGACGCTGGAAGTCCAAATAGCACAGAATTGTAGTAGTCACTACAGGACATCACAAGAGACATCACTAGCTGGATCATGATTTCACGGCTGACATAACTGCGAATCTGGTGTAACCTTGTCAGGTGGTATTAGCAGGTACTGGCCTGTTGTTTCATGGAGAGTTCGCTGTCTAGTAAGACACCATGGTCACGGACAACGGCGGAACATGGCATGGTGGATCAGCCGACACAAAGTGAGAGGTCATCTTGCGTTATTTTAGTGAGATTACATCATGTGCCAAACCAGATGAACTCCATTTCAGATGAGTTAAGCCGGAGATGAAGAGTGGCATAGACTTAGCAAGGTCGTTTATGCAGAAGGTTAAGTGACTAATAAGAACCGGAGTATCAGAGATGGAACAATGACCGTAGGACTGTGTGTCATCAGCGTACAGTACCAGTGATACTTGACTGAATGCGCAGAGAAAATGTCAGTGGTGCCTTCTGTGTAGGTGAGGAAAGTAGTTGGACCAAGGCCGGATCCTTGCAGAACACCGGACGACAGCAACAGTGGGGATGTCTGACCAGATGCAGTAATGAATGTCTGGGTGCGGTTAGTAAGACAAAAGTGAAACCACGCCATCTGATCAGAAACTGAGAACCTAGTTCGGAGGAGGGAAAGTAGAGTGGAGTGATCTACAGTATCAAATGTGGAACTTAGGTCCAGCAGCTCAATAGTGATAACATGACCTTGATCTATGGCACAGAATTATAAAATTTATCTGTCTGAGCTGGGTCTGGGTATTTTATGGAATGCTGATCTACTGATATGTTATGAGAAACAATCAGGTTTTTAGTGACACCGGCATATATAAGTTTTTCACATACTGCACCAACTCCCATACAAGTGAGAACACTCTCATGCTAAACAAGCCTTATAATACTTCTGCTCTGTAGGCAATAATCTCTGCAAACTAGGAGGTGGGTGGGAGGTCCCCTGGATGCTTAGGATAGTTACAACTATCTGTAACCAATTCTAAACATTTACTACACTCAAGTGATTTCTAACTGTATTAACTACTGTTTGTGACTTGTGTTCTTGGGCACCTGTTCGTACTGACTTCACGCCTTTGTATCATAGGTGACATTGGACAATGTTGTTTCTATTACTGTTTTCTCATCCAAATAAATTAACTGGTCAGTTGACATCAATCAAATAAATGTCACATATTGTACAAGATAAACCTTGCACAGATTCTTTGCTGACAACATGTACTGCATTATTCCATTCAAACTTTACTGCTTCAGCAAGTGATGATGCATTAAAGCAGGAATTGTAAGTAGATAGCCGATCTCGCTGCAAGCACTCTTGAGGAAAAGAGCACAATGTCTGTGCTATCTTCGTTGCTTCACCAACGGCTACAAAATTAATTCGAGCACAGCACTACAGTTAACTAAACATCTGATATTCCACAACTAATAAAACTACACTTTGTTCATGTTTCACTGAAAACCATTAACTGACATGAACATGTCACAATCATTCAAATCAAATACTCAATAGTTAACAACACAATAATCTGCAACACCGTTTTCATACAGCCTTACCTAAATACATAAAATCTCCCAGTATAGAGCTATTAAAATGTGATCTAAGTAATTTTAGTTAGATATGCACATATTTCATTGTAATGTTAAGTTACTGGTAAAAGAGAATGGATATGTGCATTGGCTCAGACTATTTCCTTCTGCAATATGGCACCTGGTTAAAATTATGTCCACTGTGAAGCTATAAATGATAACATTGTGTAACAGAGTTAATGTTGCCTTTCCCTACAGTGTGGTGAGAGAAATGGCATCTGGTCTGTAAAAAAGGTGCATCACAGGTCCCAAATGTTTCCTTTTTGGATACCCATCCCAACGTGATTAACTCAAAAGAAAATTAGGTCCGTTAAACAAACAGTGAAGTTTGTATAGACTAACTCTACAAAGCCAATGTGTACTTGCCATACCTGCACCAGTTTGAACAACTCGGTTGGCAAGTCCCATACTCAGAGCCTCGCTGGCATTCACAGCCCGACCAGTGAGGATAAGATCAAGAGCTCGAGATAAACCTATTAACTGTGGCAAACGCACGGTACCACCATCCAATAATGGAACACCTACATAGACATATACACACATTGTGACATGCATATACCACTACGACAACTACCACAGTCACCATAACTACTAATATGCCCATTTTCCTCAGTTACCACAAAGGTCAAACTGATGGAAACACTATCAGAATGGTTTCGTGTTAAGAAAGGAGTCCAACAAAGTTGTATCCTTACTCCGAACTTGCTTTTTACATCCTAGCGGAGAAGGAGATGAGGGAGACCCACGATGGATTTCACAGTGGACTACAAATTGAGGAGAATAGTCATGAACCTTCGCTATGCTGATGACATCATCCTGTTGGCCACTTCGGAGGCTGAACTACAGGAGCTGGTGGATCGCATAGACCACGTCAGCCATAAATACAGCCTACTCATCAATGTGGAAAGACCAAGGTAATGGCGATCGATGGGATAGCTCATTTAGAATAAACAACTGGAGCAGGTGAATATGTTCCCATACCTTGGGTCCTTGATTACAGAAGATGACAAGTGTACAACGAAATTTGGTACCAGGTTAAACTGGGGGTAGGCGATCGGGGCATTATTGCAGAAAATATGGAAAAGTCACAGCATTTCCGATTTCAACAAAGACATGACTAATGAAAGCGCTAGTGTGGCCTGTAGCAACGTACGGCTGTGAAAGCTGGACACTCAGAAAGAATGAAGAAACATGTCTTGAAGCCTTTGAGATGAAAGGGCTGAGATAGATTATGTGGGTTTTGTGGACAGCAAAGAAAACAAATGAGTGGGTTCTTAACAAAGCTTGAGTAAAGAGGGAACTGTTAGATACTGTCAAAGTAAGGAAGCTGGCATACTATGGTCACACTATGAGGAAACAGGGCAGCTGCCTGGAGAAAGAGATAATGTAAGGAACAATGTCAGGTGCACGCAGGTGAGGAAGACCACGCACAGCCTGGATGGACAACATCCGTATGTGGACAAGACTTCCTGTGGAAGAGTCAATCAAAATGACAAAGGACAAAGATAAATGGAGAACATAGGTCCATGGTGTGGCCAACCCTCGGATTGAGGACGGCTAAAGAACAGAACAGAACAGAAGCGTGAGTTGGACTTGGACCATGACCTCCAAAATCTCCGCAGATCATTGCAGTGCAATTTCGTACAAGCTGGATGTCTTTTCGGATGCCCAACCAACGTTGTGAAAGCACTAAGCAGCCTCTATTAGACAAAATTACTGCACACTTACGAGTAAAATGACTGCAGCTTACAGTTTTCGCTATGGTTAATTTCACTGCTTCAATTACTACTGAAAAACAATTACATACCAAATTTCCGAGAAAAGATGCCAAATACTGCATTCTCCTCGATAATGCGAAGATCACATGTGCAAGCGAGTTCAAGTCCACCACCGACAGCATAACCAGCCACGGCTGCAATCACTGGCTTGTTAAACATCATCCGTGATGGACCCTAATGTTTCACAACAATATTGAACACATTTCTAACAAAAAGTCTGGAAGTTGCCAAACATAATAAGCAATGAACCAAGCACCAGCAACACATGTCCACAATGTCAAACCTTTCGCGACATCAGGTGGTGTCTAACGAACAAGAAGTCATAAAAAGATTCTAATTCACGTTCTGTAAACTATGTTAATATCATGTTAACTTAAAACACACACACACACACACTGTGTATAAAGGTAAAGGTAGAGTTCTCCCATACTCGTTACTAAGCGTTGGGCCTGGAGCTGATCCCGGTGTACAGGCAGTCAGCCCGCAGGTGACTTGAAGCCATCCACCCAGCGGTAGGCTGCCATTGCTTTCTGCCCGGCCTGCGGTTACCTTCCCAGCCGAAGAGCGTCACTGCCCATCGGCCAGTACCAAGTTATACTGCTTGGTGACAGAGGCACATGCATGTGAGCAGCTTGCCCAAGGCTGTTACATGGAAGCAGACTGGCTGAGATTCGAACCCGCGACCTTTTGGATCACCAGCGAACGCTCTACTGTTAAGCCACACAGGCCACACACTGTGTATGCAATGCTATTAATACATTACCATTGGGCCACGACCAGCGTCAAGCTGTTCTTCATTTGGCAAAGCATTTGTTGAATCAAACCCAGCTAATTCATTGAGATCATAACCAGCACAAAAATTTCCTCCTGTAACAGTGCAAATAATGCATCTTTCAGAATACAATAGTGTAACATAATAATAATTTACTACATATTTACAACTTCTAAACATGCACAATATTCAGGTCTCACTGTATGGACACAATGCAAGGCATCACATTACGATTTAAAGTACACACTCAATTTACAATCAAACAAGATGTCAAAATGACAGATGGCACAGAATTCCTGGATGCAGTAGATGCTGAAGGTTCTCGAAAAAATGTAGCCATAGGTACAAATGTTCAATGATTTTGCCACAAGCCACAGGTACAAACTCTGGGGATGTATATTATCTAGAAATATACAAATATGGAAATCTCTGAGTATTTCACTTTGACCAGATTGCTTCCTCAATGATGGTGATTCATAAACATGACTTTGTTTTCTCATACATAAAAAAGACATCATATGTACCACATCATTTTAAGGCTTAATAGTACATCAAAAATATTTAGTGGCACAGCTCTGCCCAGATACCCTAGTATAGCGTATGAGGAATGTCCCCAGTCACTGATGCATTGACACCCCTGCTACAAACCTCTGTCTAACAGTAAATATGACTAAGATTGAAATGCTTACAGGATAAGTCCAGCTGTTGCAGAGGTAAAGTGAAGCATACTGTGTCCTACAAAAACTCTACTAAGTTAATTCTATGACAGACAAAGATGATAGCCTGTGAGATTCTCAACCTCATCCACCACAATGAGGGTCAAATGCTCTAACCAAAACAAATGTTTGATGTGATACTGTTATGATACCAGATAAAAACGGCGGAACTGATCAAGATTAGATGCAATGGTCCAAGGAACCAAGAATTAGGTGAGGGTCCAGATACCGAAGGGAAGGGGCACTTTTGAGGGGGGACATGTGCCAGTCCTTTTTAATGTACCAAATGCACGAGTGTATTGCACATTGTTTGCCTGCCACTGCACACGGCAGACAACTACATTTGCTGTCGCAAGGGGTGACAAAACGGCAATGTGGCCTCTTGCAAAAGAATTTGGACACTTGTTAATTGTAGATATCACTGCATGTCAAACCTTTTCCATACAGTACCGCTACTCGAAGCTCTTCGTCTGTCTCAAAATGTTTGACAGCATCCCACAGCTGTTGAGCTGTAGCCTGATTAACACAGTTGTGCTTCTCTGGGCGATTAATGCCAATGAGGAACACTTGTCCAATGCTCTCAGTTTCCACCAAACTACTTTCGCTACTAGCTGAAACAACAGCAAACAACAACAAGATACATAGTATAATATAACACGCAACACAGATACGCACAAGAACATCCAACTGTTTAGCTGTGGCAGGCTGCATCAAAGATTCACATCAACTGGGAGGCCACTACAATTATGGCACCTCTTAACTGCTTCTATGTGCACCTCAAAAAGGATTTTGGCTCAGAAACCACGGACATGAATCTGCTTTGAATTCTTTGTGGGTGAAAGGAGGCAGACAGCATATTTTTCTGAGTGTGCATAGCAATTTTTTTCTGAGTGTGCCTTACTTATATTGTTACATAGCTGACCAGATACACAATTTTGCCAGTTCAATAACTACTGAATTAATTGGAAAACAACCTGCTACATTAATATAACTGCAAAAGATGCATTATTAATTTTGTCTAAATATAATTTCCTAGAAAAGCTGCAAAAAGTAACGAAATATTAAAGAACTTAACTTGCTAAGAACTTAACAACAAGTAAATTACAGCACGCATTTAGCAATCCATATCACACTACTCTATTACACTCACTTATTTCTACCACATTCCTATGGGTATTAAATTCCAATGCCTCTAAAGTTATGACCTTACACTGTGTTAGAAATATTATTTTGTCATTATTTTTATTCTTTATTATTACTATTTCTGGCCAATACACCGGTGATTGGCACTGATTGCTGACTGACACTCAATTCAAAATTCAAGACAGCATTCTTAGTTCAATCACAAGTCCATAGTTAACAATTTAAGTTAGGGTCTGCACAAGACCAGGTGATCATCATGGTGGGAATTCACACGTTAACTGCCAACATTTCTAGTTAAATATTGGAAACCACTTACCAGATTACCAGACGATGCAGTATCTAAAAACCAATGTGCCTATGATACAATACAATACAATATGAGATGGTATATTTATGTGCACTCAAAAGCTGATAGAAGGGCCAGCTTAATATAGCACACGGCACCAAAAAATAAAAAATATAAAAAACTAAAAACGAAAACCAGGTAGCTCAGGAGAAACGGTCTAGGTGACAGTTAATAATTTAAGTTAGGGTCTTAATGCACTGGCTGCTACCAGCCTAGGATTAGGGTTAGCTACAAAATTGGTGAGTATTGCTCTTCACTGCACATAACTGTAACCCTAAACTTATCCCTAATCCTACTAACTATACCCGGTAACCTATCCCTAATCTTATCTTTAATCTTAACCCTAGCTCCCACCCCGCATTATGTCCAGTGCTGTCACAACACTGCCATTAGTTTACATACTGATACTTTATTAGAAGTCTCTGCTGCCACTGACAGACTCGGGCGATGCAGTGCCTTGTGCCCACTGTGCAATACACAGATGTGGACGGTCAGTGTAATAAACTGGTGACTGATGATGGTCACTAGTTTACCACACTGACCTACCACCTCAGTTGACAGCACATGAGATGATCAGCTGTTCCAGAGATATGGTTGGTGGTGGCCACCAAAATTTAAATGGTTCACGTGACCTAACCACGCCTCTTTCAGACATAGTTTGCCATTCGTGAGCTAGTACTTGCTATTGTCAACCTATGTACCAAATTTTAAGTTTATCTCCACTCACTATGAAGATATGAAAGGAGATACAAAATGTCGAAAATGGGGTGGTTTAGGATAGTTAGGGTCACTCAAGGTCACTGGAAATAGCACCATTCAATACAGCACATAACGGTTCCTATTAGCATTCCATAGTAACTATGTCTTTATCTTGCACTGTTTCTGAGATACAGCAAAATACTGGTCGAAAATTGCCGATTGTAACCTACCCACCTCTATGTGGCAACCCCGTTGGGGTGACCCCATTGGAATTAGGTTTAGCTCTGCTGATTTAGTTTAGTGCTGGTTTATGACTCAAAATGACAGCATATACCTTGCTAGCATATCGTCGCACAGTAAAAATCAAGCAACAAACGTGCGAGATTATACTACGAAACAGAATGTCACATAGAGTAAATGTGGCACTGCTAAACACCGAAGTATTTGGTCAGTTTAGTTTGACTTGTTAGCAGCAATAGGCATTTTTTCAGTTTGGCAGTTTTCGGTTGTTTTCGGCAGTTTTCAGTGATTTTCGGTATTTAGCACTACCCGAGTAAATGCACAGACAGTAACACAGAACATCAAGGAGATGTCTAAAAACAACTAATATAACTATTAAGCATGGCTTATGGCATGAGATCACGAAATAAACACCAGTTAATAAAAGATCCTTTGAACAGATTATATTTACAATGTGGGAGTGGGAGAAGATGGTTAGCAGTGCCAGTACTTCTAAGTGAATACTGAACGTCTTTTATAGACGGCAACAATGCATTCAGACAATGTGATCAATTCTGAATACGTCGACACAGAGTAAAAGATTGACTAGCAACAATATGCTGCAAATCGTTATTTGAGATGCAGGCAGAGCTACAGGATTTCCTGCGCTGTAACATCACATTGGATGGAAATTAGCGGCAATCAAATTCCGTTTGAATGAAACACAATTGTCGCTGCATACCACTTAATGCACTGAATGTGGCTGTCGTAACCAACTGACTCCTTAACAAGTACTTTGCAACATATCGTACACCTCTAGAAGTAAACATGGTCAACCGGAAGCTAGGAAGACAGAATAACCCGGAAGTAAATATATCGAGACCAAATATTCGATTCTTGAATTTAAAGTAAGTCACCATGAAACATTTTACCTTGGAAAGTTAGAGTATCTTGTAACTTCTGTGATCGTAACCATAGTTTTCGGGTAATTTATCCCGCCCAGTCTGTCTCTAGCATGCCGTAAGGCTATATAATCTGCCGATGCCACTTTATTTTATCTTCTTTTTAAGTGTTCCCTCGAGAGCAGAGCAGCACAGAATGTGCTAGACGGTAGGTAGGACCAATCTTCACCAAATTTTCAGGATAGATAAACAATGCTTAAGCATGATCAACCTGACCTTCTTTTCGCTATCGCTTAAAGGACGTTGCCATGATAACTGATTTTCAGCGCGAATTGGCGAAAATTGGCATACCTCATCTTCATTCTGGGCGCTGGCATTCCACATTAGGCTATCCACAAGTCCACAGTAGATGGATCTTAACATCGATGCGCGCGTTAACACCGTCGTAAATACATCTACGTCTTGTAAAAATTAAATGAACTTTGGTAGTAAACCGTGAGTTTTGCGTTTGCGCCGGGCGGATTACGTACACGCTGGGCGTTGCCACGCATTTCGAGATTATATGTATTTGTGCTCCATTCTTCAGTACTTTTCATCAGACGCAACCTAGGCTCTATAATTAGCCAAATCCGTCACTGCCATATAGGCCTACGGTCATGATTAAGATACTTTTGTCGACTACTACGCGCCAAATTTCGTCCCCATCGGTGCAGGGGTGAGGGCTCCATAAACTAAAAATACGCAATTTCGGAATAAAAACGCCCCCTAGGCCCGTATCCCATGGGCGATTTTTACGAAATTTTCAGATTTTGTGGGCGGCTTCGTGCCGGGTTAGGTATTAAAATCTGAGGGATTCGCAACAGGGTTACGGAGTTATGAGGGTTTTCATTTAGGGAGTGCATTTCCCCAAGTTTTCAGAGCCCCCTAGTGGCGGATGCGAATACATTTTAGCGGTGCAAGAATGGTAAGGAACACCTTTATCACCAAGCCAAGTGTAGGCCTCGGCCATCGCACGCCGCCAGGGTGGGCGAAAAATTCGATGTTGTTGTCTGTCTGTCACGGTTTCGAGTGACAATTGTGAACACCACTTCCCCAATCAAGCGATATCAAAATCATTTCCATTTTCCAACGCGTTGGTGGCGAAGGTTCGTAATTGTGCACCTGCATTCAACCTTTTCTCTACAACGCTGGGCGGAACAACCGCAGAATGACGAAGTCGGAAAAAATTTAAAATTGGGGTTTGGCAAGTCTTCAGGGTGCCAGAATATACCAATCAAAATGAAATTTGGCGAGTAAGCGTAGACCGTGGGTCTACTGCAGCCTACCAAATTTGGCCCGTCAAGGTAACAGGAGACCCCCAACTTGAAATTTGCACCATATTTTCACTTCAGTGACCTTGCCGGATGGACGTTTATTACACTCTGTTAAATTTACTGGATAAAGCTTAAAATGCCACATATTACCCAAAAGACAGAAAAGACAACCTTTTCAATTATTACACCATGTCTTCACATCAATATTGTGGTGTACATTAGCAAAACTTATCAACAACACAGTCACAAAATCTCTCTTCACTACCGCAAACCATCAACAACATATTGATGTTCACAGCAAATTTAAATACATATCATTGCTGCAATTTACAAGAAGCTCCGCTATCGCAGAGGGACTGCACGATGCGCTATGTTAGTAAGTTCGTGCTACGCTTTACGAGGTGTGGGAATTAGAATGTAACTTTCAAACAGCAAACGTGACCTTCGAGGTCACAGGCAATAGGAGAGGCGACCGTGTCAAATTAGTGAATTCAGAGGACACAATAAGTTGGGCTACTTTTGGGCTAGTCTGCAGACGCCGTTGGCCACGAATTTCGACGCCGGCCTGACAACCAAGTGACACACGTTTGCACGATTGCACAGATGGCAATTGGGTATATATACCTTTTGTATAACACCTGTTATTTTTTGGATAGTTAACTATTAAAACACCATTCTGCAACACATATGTGCACACTGATTGACTGAGTTAAGGTTTCACGTCCCACAAGACACAAAATAGGTCATTTTGGAGACGTTCTTCCCCGACAATCTCTTGGCTTAGTACTGAAAAATGAAAACAAACAACAAAAGCAAACATGCATCCGTAACAGAATATACTACAACACAATTAACATAAAAACTATAGTCAGGTTTGGTCGCCTCGTGCGACCTCTGGCCTGGAAACATAACAAATCTATTCTCGAAGGAGTATCATAGATAAGTCCGGAAGTAAACGAGTAAGAAAGTAAATAAGTAAGAAAAAAGCATAAGAAAAGAAGAAAGTGAGGAAGGAAGTTAGGTAAACACACAATTTATATAATGCCGAAATCAACACATGAATCATGGCGCAATACCATCCTGGAGCCTATACACAGTATATGTGCACATATTGTGTTTTTACTTAAGCTGCTATAAATAGTTTTCAAATGTAATGTAAAGTAACGTAATTAGCAAGTGGATATAACAAACAAACATTACTTCAACATCTACAGACATCTTTTGCACAGCCATAATTCCATCGCTATCGCTAACAATTAACAAATGCCAATAATTAGCCCCGTGTGGGACTGATGGTCGACTCTTCACAAATGACATTTCTGTCAACTTCAAAGTCACGTGACACAAAAACTAGGATAAAATAAAAAAATCTGGCCCGATCAAATTTAGATATTGTGCCCTAGCTTAAGAGTCAGTGATCAGTTGCCAGCTCCCATTGTAAATGGCAAAAAAGATAGCTTTTGAAAATGGAAGGACTTCCTACTTTTAAGAACTCGACCTTGAACTTCGATCAAGTCATACTGCATACTGTCATGCATCACTCATTGACCTCTACCTACATGCTAAATTTCACTGAAATCAAAAAACTTTTTGTGGACGGACGGACGGACGTACGTAAGGACGGTCATTTGAGACCCACTTTATTAGGTCGACTCAAAAGAGTCGATCTAAAAACTGTAAACAGTGACAGCCATCAAGAGAAAAAGATAACTTCATAAGTATTGTCATTTCACTTAACAGGAATATTACATCATTAAATATGATTCAAAAGTAAAAGGAAGACCTAGATGTGCAGCAAATCACACTGCTAAAATTACAAGTTACAATGTGGTCTAAACAAAATCGCCATAACAATATAAATATTCCAACAGTGTGAGTTATACTGCATAAAATCCATCGAGAATATTCACCTGCCAACATCTTTGGAAGTTTTTTTCAGTGCACCATAAATACAGTGACAAATGCGAAGTTGTTTAACATACATTTTTATATAAAGCCTATTTCACATCTTGTGGATTTTACAAGTTTAGTCAGGTTGGTTGATTTGTTAGTGCTTAACGACACTTAGTTTAGTCAGTTTTACGCAGTTTGCAGTATAACAGACATACCGATGATTGGTGATATCACAGTAACACATACAACACACATCAACAACTCTGTTCAAATACAGATAACAACAAAAAACAAATTTATATTTCAGTTTTGCATCAATTCTATTCAATTATTCAAATAATAAATCATATTTACAGTATGTAAAATACGACCTCCTGCCTGGGAATGGCACGGGTCTATTCTTAAGAAAGTAAGTAAGCTAATTGACTAAGTTAAGGTTATATGCCCAACTGACACAAAATAGGTCACTTCAGAGACTACAACATGAAATTAACACAAACAAGTAGCTCAGCTGTCGCTGACAAACCTGCGCGACGCACTGCATCATGACAAATGGCCAAATTTAAAACAGTAACGTGACCAAAACCACGCCCATTTTGTTGGTGATATGTCATCCTGTTGTTAGAATTGATATAGCCTACTCGTGTACAAAATTTGACGACTTTAGGTTCAGCCGTTCCACTGATATGATTGGAGCCCCCAAAATTCTGTAATGGGCCACATGACCTGACCACGTCCCTATCAGGAACAGTTTGTCGTCCGTAGACTGTGACTTGCACAATCAACCTTTACATCAAATCTGGAGTCTTTGTGATCGCCAATTACGAAGATCCAAAAGGCAGTGCAAAATGTAGAAACTGAGGTCGTTTAACGTGCTTAGGGGTCACCCAAGGTCATCGGCAACATAACCATTCGATAGAGCGCATACGATTTCCTATTCGAATTTAATAGAAACTATGAGGCTATCTCGTATCGTTTGCGAGATATTATCGCTTATTTTCCAAACAATTAAAGAGGTCACGTGACAGTGACCACCCCCCTTTCAGGGACAACTTGTCGCACGTAGGCTGGGACAGGCTATGATCAACATGCACACAAAATTTAAAGTCTCTAGCTTAAGCCGTTCCAGAGATATCTTAAGGGGACTAAAAGTTTAAAATGGGTTACATGATGTGGCCATGCCCATTTCAGGGACGTTTTGTCATCCGTAGGCTGGGACTTGCAATGTTTAACCCACATATTAAGTTTGAAATGTCTACATTTACATGCAACGAAGAAATGAAGGGCAACGCCAAATGTAAAAATTCTCGTTTTGAGCCACCCTTTGAGGGACTTAGGGGTAACGTACACGGTTCATCTATGGCTCGATGGAAAGCGCGTTGTCGACTTCCCATTAGCGCTAATTGAATTTTTCTCGCTGGCTCTCATGGCTGCAGCACTATTAGGCGAAATCTGTCGAAATCAGCGTTTTCTGAAAAGGTGGGTCACTTTGAGCGCAAATTTTTGGTAGATGGGGACGTCGCCCACAATTCACCTATGGACCGTTAGATAGAATAATGATGTAGCTCCAACACTGCCGCTGGAAGTTTTCACACAAACAAACTTTGTAGAGACTTTTTCGACAGAAGTTGAAATTTACTTGACAAAATAGTAAAATGGCATTTGTGCCACCCTTTGTGGGAGGTAGGGGTAGCGTACACGGTTAATCTATGGCTCGTTGGAAAGCGCGTGTTCGACTTCCTATTAGTGCTAATTGAACTTTTTTCGCCAGCTCTCATGGTTGAGGCGCTGTGAGCAAATATTGGTCAAAATTGTGCTTTTTGAAAGGGGGGCAGTTTGAGCGCAAATTTCGGGGGAATGGGGTCGTCTACCAACGAATTTTGGCGTCAGAAAACTTGAGTCCCTGAGCTATTACATGGTGTTGTTTGCGTGATCCTACGTTTAGCCGTTTTGATACAATACGGGCGTGTGACACACAAATAGACGGACACACGATGATGTCTATTACTCATGCATCGCTTGCGCCGGACGGGTAAAAATAAAGCCATGTTTGGTCGCCTCCTATGACTTCGAGCCTGGAAACAGAACCATTCTATTCTCAATGGAGTAGATAAGCCAGGAAGTAAATAAGTAAGAAAGTAACTACAAGAAAAGTAAGGAAGGAAGAAACTAAGGGCAAGTAAGTAAGGAAGTAATAAAGGAATAAGTAAGTAAACGATGTATACAGTGCCAGAATCAACAAATAAATCAGAATGCTATACAGCTCCAGAGCCCACATGGGGGACCTAAGTATTTAAATGCTATATAAATATTCATACGAATATTTAAATGCATATTTTAATATCACTGTAAAAATTGCAATTAAACAGTATTTAAATATTTGCTAGCAG
>Ga0209363_1000696_pt1 | contig 14129 bp, 9 predicted proteins | sample WorMetexBAHAMAS3_FD_187385 | JGI IMG/M metagenome (GOLD analysis project Ga0209363, IMG submission 187385) | Marine gutless worms symbiont microbial communities from Max Planck institute for Marine Microbiology, Germany - Inanidrilus exumae... | ecosystem: Host-associated > Annelida > Digestive... | reverse complement strand
CCGCCTCTCGAGTCTGGAACAGTCTGCCACATCACGTCACGTCTGCACAGTCACTGCCTGTTTTTTGCAGTCGTCTGAAGACTCATCTCTTCAGTCGCAGCTTTCGTTAACTATATTGTCGTGCCTGCGAAGTGACACTCGTCATTACGGACACGTTAATCGTTGTTTTTACTTACTTATTTACTTACTTACTTACTTACTTACTTACTTACTTACTTACTTACTTACTACCCACTCACTCCTTTCCTTCCCTCCCTTTTCTTTCTTTCCTGTGCCTGCTCTTATACGTTCCTTTAATACACCTATGGGTCTGGGAAACTCTTGAAAGACTTCTTGTTGTAATATCGTATTTTAATTACAAATCTGATTGCTTTTAAATTTAACACATTTAGAACTAAAACTAACACACGGAACGTGGAGTGATTGAATGTTATATAAGTGTAAACTTTGTAAAAATAGAGTACAGTGACTGTGGGGCATGATCTTACGTATGAAATGATTACGAGAAAATTCGTGCAACAGACTCTATTATTGTTTTCTTATTAAAACTATGACAGACGTAGTCAAATCGTTAAATACTTCGCTAGTGCATTATTGCCAGAAGCAAAGTGACACGTTATACGGCAATACTGTGTTTGACGATAAAATGATTAGTAATAGTTAGAGGGTTAAAGACTGTCAATGAATGATGGACATACTTGATTTATTGTGGTTTACACTGTTTCAGGCATTTATCCCAATGAACGACGAAGTAAATGTTACTGAAGTTGATGTTTCTTCGTATGGGATTTGCTACGATAAATACGTGGAAAACCTAGAGTTTTTATCTCCTGAAGGAGTGGTTAGACTGATACTACGGGATGTACATGAAGGCATGACACTGTCATACTCGGTTGTATCGACTGTGACAGGTAACCTCTACTTTTTATTGTGCCTTAGTACCAAAGTAGAAGCATTGACCGAACTGCTGTCCTTCCGTCTGTCTGTATTTGCCATGCCCCTAGCTCAAAACCGGTGCGCTTTAGGGGTCCTATAGTTTTGGTTACTACAGAATACTAACAGGAAACCCCGTGCTGGAAGTCGAACCTGCCAATGTGGCAGTGGCCTGAACGCCCTTAAGGCCAAAAAAACTTACGTCGTCATTATTTCGAAAACAAATCGCGATAGAGCCATGGTTACTTCTAAATGTGAATAGGCAGTCGTAGGCTGCTTATCATTTGTCGCAGTCATCGGTGTCGCCTATCACTGGAAAGGACCGAAATGGCCATTAGCGGCCGGAGTGATATGTTTCCGCTGCAATCGGGACGATTCCGTTTGTTACGTACGAATAATATCTCGATAAGATATCGTCACTTTGAAATTCTATGGTCGATAGTACGTGCAGTATTGGGTAGGCCTATACAGTGACGTGGAAATAGGTTCAGCTATCGCCGAGAGAGCCGCGCGACGTTCTGTGTCGGTTGAAATGTTGTCCTACTATTGTACGATTAACGCAAACAGATCATAGGTTAGCCTGATGATCACTTTCAGCAACTGCCACTTTTTATTCGGTTATCTGCATAGTTTTGTAGCCTCAACTATCGCACAGCGAGAATGCGCTGCTCCGTACCACATACATGTAACGCCGAAGTAAGCCGTACGTGTGATAAACAGACGTCCACGATAAGCAATGTTGTTGCTGTCAACTGGACCGTAACTGTGGTCAAAAAACTTCTACTACTACCAACGTTGTTGATGACACCGCGTATTCCTCCGCCATCGCACTTTCGTGGACACGGACCACCTTGGCGGATGGACTAAAATTTATGGCAGTAAGACGTTTGAGCCAGACTTCTCGATCTGTCGAAAAACGCAATTTTTACCTGTCGCACCTGCATTTGTCGCCCCTGTTGGGGTGATCCCATCGGATTTTCGTATAGAAATCTTTTGTACCATAAAACTAGAGTCCCGGGCTATCGCGCGGCGTTGTTTGTGTGATCCTATGTTTAGCCTTTATGGTGCAACTCTGACGTTTGAGGAACGGACATATGGACGGATGAACGGTCGGACTCGCGATGAAGCAAATACCGCGCCAGTGTAGAGTCGCTGTCTTTTTTTTGAGCAGACAAAATTTAGTCGCAGTGTTATGATAGCACGTTACCATTTTAGTTACTCGTTATTTCGTTATTCCGTGCATCTCTACAAGTTGCCGCCAACTGACCGCCGCTCATATGACACGCTCGGCGCGAAAGGCAGTCTACCGTGAAGTCCAGTTCAGAATACTGTATAACAGTTGAGACGAGTGAACACTTCTTGTACGCGAATGTTGCTAGTTACGTTTGCTTTGACGTACGACACGGTCTGTTGAATGAATCTACCGTTTTCTCTGCTGACGTCGGAGCGACTACCTGTCGATTCACCGGTACAGTTGAACTGTGGAACCGTGGAGCGTTGATCCAGAAGTCGTGAACGGAATCGCTGTGTGAAGGTGAAGTATCTGAGCACTCGACGTGGTCAACTTGTCAGCCGTCAGACGTACGTCCTCAAGTCGCTATCGCCGAGCTATCCACCGTCGAGACGCCGCCATCAACGACATCTTGTTAGTCCGTCGCGGCTACGTTCATTGACGTTTGATTTCAGTTTCGTCTGTCTTCCTCCCCTAGACACTTGCCACATTGAATTGATTTACTGTTTGCCGTGAACAGTGTTTTTCACCGATTAGTTGTACTCGATTAATTGCTCGCATTTTGCTTATTATTCTGATTGTCACTGTTTAAATAAAGTATTTTACACGTAGCCTGTGACCAGTTCGTAACACGCAGTATCATAAACCGTCGTAAGATTGATGATGGTGATCTATTCTATTCATTTCAAGACGGCGGCCATACGCCATGTTGTATTTTACCTTATGCTGTTTTTGTCTCCTGGTTTGCTAGGATCAACGTTTTCACGTATGTGCGAAATTGGGTGCAAATAGTACTGACAGTTTTCGAGATATTAAATGTTATAGATGTGACATTGATGTTTTCATTTTGAACGCGCCTAGTCCTTGCTGTTTTGGCGGTTTTTACCGCGCGATGACATGCAAGCGCGGTACATGCTGTCGTCCTGTGTCCATCAGTTCGTCTGTCCGTTACAAGTTGGTGTTCTACCAAGACGGCTAAAACCAGGATCACGCAAACAACGCCAAATGATAGCCCAGCGACTCCAGTTTGCCATTTCCAAAGATCTCGGCGAAATTCCAATGGGGCCACCCCAATAAGGGCGCCAAATAGAGGTGGGGGTAGGTTACAATCGGCGATTGTCGACCAATATCTCGCTATATCTTAGAAACGAGGCAAGATAGGGACATACAGTGTAGTTACGATGGAAGGCTAATAAAAACTGGTACGCGCTTTATCGAATGGCGCTATTTTCGGTGACCTTGGGTGACCCGTAATTACCACAAACCACCCCATTTCCACATTTTATATCTCTTTTCATATCTTCGTATTGTATGGAGATAGAGACTTCATATTTGGCAGGCAGGTTAATAGTAGCAAGTCCTAGCCCAAGGAAGACAAAACATCCCTGAAAGGGGCGTGGTCAGATCACGTGAAACATTTAAATTTTGGTGGGCACCAACTACATCTCTGGAACGGCTGAAGCTAGAGTGATCAAATTTTGTACACTGGTAGACTATATCGAATCACCCTTAAAAGGGCGTGGTCAGGGTCACGTGACCCGTTTTTTAATTTTTCCCCAATCATGTCTTTGGAAGTGGTGCAGCTATTCATTTCAAATTTCGTTTGCTGATTGATACACAGGAATACAAGCGCATGCATTATATATTACCTCCCAAAGGGATGTGCGATGTGTCACGTGACTTCTTTATATTTTGGGAAATAAATGATAATATCTCATTAACGGTGCAAGATAGAGACATAGTTGCAATAAAATACTAATAGGAAATCGTGTGTGGCTTATCGAATGGCACCGTTGCCAATATTTTTGAATGACTTGAAGGTCACTTTTGCTGTTTAAAACCTTTCTAACTCTCGTACCTCGTGAAACATAGCACGAATTAGCTAACATAGCGCGTGGCGCGGTCCCTCTGCAATATAAGAGCTTCTTGTTTAGGTAGGCCTACGTATGGGGGAGGTAGTCAATCATGCCAAATTTAAACTCAATCGATTCAAAGATTTAGAAGCCCCCATTTTGTTGAAATTCATAGCATAGCATAGCATTAGAAATCACATGATGTGCTTACATGTGTCTATAGGATATTCGCTGTGGTATTTGCCACACTCAAACGGAGCAAGTAAATATCTGTACAACGGTGAATGGATATCGAGTGTGACACCGATAGCCAACAGCTGGCTATGTGTGTCGCTGAATCTGTCACTGCCAGTGACGTTCCACGTGTCTGTGGACCTTCTGACGAACACCAGCACCAAGGCAGTGTACGCTGTAGACAACGTCGTGGGTGAAACAGTTGAAGCTGATATGCTGACTGTCTTCGAGTTCAAAATTGATGCAGCGCAGACCAACTACGTTCAGTTGGTGGTCTACGTGTCTGAAGGAACTGTCATTCGAAACGTCGACATACAGAACGACCATTGCAGTGGCAGCACTATACGTTAGTAACTTAACAACTGCTAACGGTTGATTAATATCAGCAGAAATTAGCCATATCTGTGTATAGGCCTACATGTTTTTCATATTAACGAGCACAATGGTCAGCCGTTAAAACTCTACATCACTAGGTAAACAAGATGCGATTAAGCACTGGCAGGGAAGAACGATTTAAAGAAAAAAATTAAGTTTACGGTAGAAGGTCGCAAGAGATGGATAACGAAGGGATAGTGGAATCACGGCTTCTACTATACCGCTGTTGTATAAGCCAACGGCCAAGGCAATGGGAAAGGGCAAATTTCGACGCCCACGTCTCGGAAACCACTTAATCGATTTTTATGAAACTTTGAGACTTGAAACTTATAAGTACCGCAAAGATTACGATCGTGCAAAATTTGATTTCGATCCCATAACATGAATAGTCTGCTCGAATACTCAGTTTGCCGCTGTAACGCTTCGTTCTTCGTCTTACTTTCAGATCTCTTCGTCCCGCGCTCAGGTCACACCGCGATGGACTAATTTTGTCGATCTATAGACCTACGTCTGACGTGTGACGTCTTTCCTCACAAGGACACGCATTTTCGAGTTTCGTTGATACGTGCCCCCACTTAGGGGGTCAAGTCCCAAAAATCCCCAAAAGGGGCGTGAATAGGCATTTTCGAGCCAAATGTACAAATTATTACAACTGGCATATTATCGAAACTACTGCACCGATTCCAACCAAATTTTGCACTATGATAAGGACCACCAAGCAGACATACGATGTGTCTAGACTCACGTACAACAAATCCTAGATAGTGTACGGCCGCCATCTTGAAAAATCGATAAAGCGTTAAATCTGTTGAATTTCGTGGCGAGTGGTCGAACCGTTGCGGTGTGGTGGCTCATGTTGACCTTCTACACCCGTTAACATTTCGAATTTTGAAAATCCAATGTGGTAGACGGCCGCCATATTGAAAACCGTTAAATCATCATGTCTCAACCACAGGTTGACTGATTGCCATGAAATACACATATTCCTTGAGATGAAATTATCTTTGTGTTGATACACGCAGTATAGGTGGCTTTACAATGTCATAGTCTAGATCAGCATACTACTTGAGCTTTTGTTGATACTGATTATGTAGGTACTTCGAGAGATATTAGCACATGTGACATTAATCGTTTCCAAAGATGTGGCGTCGTGGACAAATCGTCATCTTCGGCTCGCTGGTCATTTGTTGCTGAAGACTTTTTCATCAATTCGACAAGTAAGTGATTATGTACTAGAACATTGAAGTCTTAAGGTAATTTAGTAGTAAGTTCATGTAAATTTGACTGTGTTCTTTTTACGACGTCGATCATTTGATGCAAATAAGGGACTTAAGACTGAACTAGCGTATAGGCGCCTACAGTGCTCGATAGTTCTTTTTATTGCATTTTATTGTTCTACATGCTGCTTATTTTATCTGTGTCTACAAATAAAATATATATAGCTTTTCCCGAATAACGTTTGGAATAATGCGTGATTTTATATCGATTCATGACTAGAATCCAACGTACGTTTGCTAGTTTCCAGATTTACTTGGTTAATTTCTGGTTTTATAAATTTCTATAGTATTCAGTATAATGACGAGCAGGATTGGCCGCAAGGCATACTGCCAGGAATACATCTGATTTATACGTCACGGTGAAATTTGGAAAGGACGAGCGTATATTATGCGTATGAGGTTGTTGCAGTTTCCAGCCTGAGCGATAAAGGTAACTGTCCAAAAGATAGTACTATTGAGAAGTTAATCAGGCAAATAATACCCCAAAGTGTGTGCAATAGACCCATCTAAAGCCTTCGACAAAGTTACTAAGAAAGTAAGCAGTCAAATGGTATTTTATTTTCTCACCTCACCTAACTAATGCTTCTGCACTACCTGGGGAAACAGAAAGCCGAAAATTGCGTTTTTTCACTTAAACGCTGAATGTTGTTTTGCCAACAGACACATAAAACACATTCATATTATCATTCGGCCAGAGCTGAACTGCCCTTAATTCTCATAAGAACCGGCCATATGCACCAAACAAGATCTAGTAAGCGAGTATAGCATGCTACCGTCTGTTAGCACACACTCATCGTTTACCAAGTCCGTCGTGATGTCGACGATCGCTGTGTCAAAAGTGGGAATTGTTCTTTGTCGAGCCTCAAGTGAAAAGTCAATAGACAGTATTGGTGGGGTACCTTACTATCTCAACAAATGTTAGCTGTCATCAAACACATTGTAGACGACAATATTATTTGCCTTTCTGCGACACAGTTTATGCATGCCCATTGCATGGTGCGCGTAACACAGTTCAACAGCTGTTGCATAAAACTATCAACTTCGTTTCTCCTGAGCTATGGCCCCAACAGGCCACAACTGAACTCAATTAACTGCAAGATTTAGGGAGTCTATAGCAGCGTGATTATGAGTTCCATTTCAACAAATTGACGAAATCAAGCAGCGACTGGTTGAACTCTGGAAAAGCAGTAATACAACATTTGAGTGAAAAGATGCGATTTTCGTGTTTCCGTGTTTTGCCAGATGGTGCAGAACCGCTAGTTAGGTGAGGTGGTAAAATAAAGTACCATTTGACTTCTCACTTTTTTGGCAACATTCCTGCCAAACATTATCAACATCGGTTAATGTAGGTCGAAGTTATAGCAAGCCAAAGCGGTGTCGTTTTTTGAGACACAGTGTATTACTGATAACCTGCTCTGTTACGGAACTAGAGCGTCTCTTCGATGCCTGCCAGCGCGAGCTCATGTGGCTGGACATGATAATATAAATGTTAAAAAATACTGCTGCTTGCGGATTGGATCTAGGCATAGTAATACATGTGCTGGCATATCTACCTTTTCTGGGCTTAATATTCCATGGGTAAATGACATTCGCTATCTCGGGATTTACATTACGCAAAGCCATACCTTTAAATGCTCCCTCGTTTAGCCAATGCCATATTTGGGAAGGCTGGTAGAATAGCATCAGAGGGGGTAATCATATAGTTAATTAAAAGCAAATGTATATTTATACCCATTCTACTCTGCGATTTGGAATGTGTACCATTAAAGAATAGGGACCTAAAGTCACTGGACTTTACCGTCAATAGACGTGTAATGAAATTATTTAAATCATCGAATATTGACATGATAAACGAATGTAGGAATTCTTTTGCATTTCAGTTACCCAGCGAAATTCTTCAACGTAGAAAAGAAAACTTTAACACGAAAATAATGGATTTCGGTTACATGCTCAGTTACTTTGAATTACATAAATTGAATTGACTGATCGCTTGCAGTATATTTAGTTATTAGTTATATTTATCAGTTATTATTATCACCGATTGATATATATAAACAGTTGTTTTGCATCTGATCTATGCTGATGTTGTTGTTATTTATTTTTTTCTTTCTATTGCTTTGCAGTATTAATTATTGTATGTTGTCTAGCATGTATATATGGTGAATAAAAGATTTTCAAAGGTAAAGGTAGAGGCGTAGATTTGTATAGCGCTTAATTATGAAACTCATCTCTAAAGCACTTAGGATGGCACTTGTTAAAAGGATCACGCAGGTTTACCTGTTGTCCACACACTTATCCACGAATGGAATGAGGCATCCTGCCTTTATTCCCAGCCGCAGAGCATCGCCGCACTTTGACCGGTACTCATTTTCCGTCCCATAGAGGGTAGGAGGCTGAGTTGGCATGAATGGCTGGTTACATACCGAGGTGGTATGCCGCCCGAAGACGGTCACCCATCGATATGCGTCGGCCGGAGATTGAGCTCACGACCATTTCAGTCGCAAGTCTGACCAAGCCATCAATTTACCATTACCGATTTTGTAGATGCACTTATTTGGTTTATACATCATAGTCGAATGGGACTGATGCAGTCTCTTCACGATGCACTGCCATCCGGCGTGGCATGGTCCTGGTTCAGAATTTAGCAAAGGTGTTTCTTGTTATTTGGCAGAAATAACTGAACACACCACGAATACACTCGATCGTGAATGTCGTTCTACGGAATACGGCGAAAGCTACACAGGCCACGTAAATTACACTCTCTCTGGAATACCGTGTCAGAGGTGGGACGATAAATCGCCTCACTCACATGGCTATGACGATATCACGTGGTTCGCCGATTACAAGATCAATCCAAACGTTAGCATCAAGATGATTGATAATTACTGCCGCAATCCATCAGTCTTGTCGACATATAACATTCGTCCGTGGTGCTTTACAACAAGTTATCTCATCTCGACTGAATACTGCGACATCCCAAGATGTAAAAGTAAGTGTGCCATTTATGATATGGTATAGAAATTTCAACGACTGTAATAACGCAAAACAAGAAGCTCAGCTATCGCAGAGGGACTGCGCAGTGCAGTTGAAATCTGGACAACTGCCAAAAACTGCTACACAGCTTAACGAAAAATAGCTTTATAGAAGTACATGGTAGGTGAATGACCTTCATGGTCACTCAAGGTCATCGGAAGTGCCGCTATTTGAAGGACCATACATCACTTCATATTAATGGTCTATAGTAATAACGACTCCATCTTGCACCCTTTCCAAGATATTACCGCTTTGACAGTGTACCTGAATGTCTGTGACCTTGAGAAGTGATTCATTTCCCAATAGACAGTTGAAACTAGATGGCTGCATTGTGTCATCGCTTCGAGTCGAATACTGTATTGTCGGCATTCCACACAAATTATGTGGAACGCCCACGATACAGTATTCGGCTCGAAGAGATCGGCTATATGTGCACAAGCTGTTTACTTCCTGCATTCGACGAGGCCTAGTGTCTAGTGTCACGTGACTCTATAGTCGATGAAGAACGTATGCTTTCTTATGCATGTGTAAACGTATCTCGTGACAACACGTACCACATGTCCTAAGCTATGGAAGTTAGAAAGGTTTCTGGCCGCAAAAGTGGCCTTCAAAGTCATTTACCAGTCGGTAATGGTGCCATTCGAAAGGCCACGTACGATTTCCTATTAGTCTGTTATTACAGCCATGTCTCTATCTTGCAAGGTTTCCGATATATTATCACTTTTGCCAAAACCTAAAAAGATCACGTGACCCTGAACACATCACCTTCGGAGCTAATCTATCGTGCATGAACTAGTTCTCCTTAGTATCACTCAGCACACGAAATTTGAAGTGCCTAGCTTCACTGATTTCAAAAATGATTGAGGCTGAAAATTTTAAAATGGGTCACATGACCCTGACCACGGCCACTATTGGTAGTTTGTCATCCCATGACTAACATTTAACATACTCTACCTTATACAAAATGTGACGACTCCAGCGTCAGCCGTTCCAGAGATATGTTTTCGGCCCAAAAATTTAAAATGCTTGCGTGACCCAGACAACGCCGCTTTTAGGAATGGTTTGTCATCCCTATATAGGCTACAACTTGATATATTCAACCGATGTACAAAATTTCACTACTCTAGCTTCAGCCGTTATAGAGATACAACTAGGCCCCCAAAACTTAAGTGGATCACGTCACCTAACCAAGCCCATTTCAGGAGTGGCTTGTCATCCATCCATGGGCTAGGACTTTCAAGGTCAACATTCCTACCAAATTTGGTGTCTCTATATCTGCATCCGTTACGAAGATATGAAACGCGACACAAAATGTGGAAAATTGGGTGATTTTGGGGTCACTAGAAACAACACTATTCGAAATAGCGTACGCTAGATCCTATTAGCCTACTGCAATATAAGTATAACCCTAGCTTGCACCGTTTCTGAGATATAGTGAGATTTTGATAGAAAAGTCGCTAATTTTAACCTACCCCACTTGTATTTGGCATCCCTGATAAGGGTAGCGCAATTGGAATTTCGCCGAGATCTTGGCTGTAGAAAACTATAGAGTTCCTGCGCTATCGCATCGTGTTGTTTGCGTGATGATACGTTTAGCTGTTTTGATACAATAAGGCGCAGGCCTACGTGGAACAGACGGACAGAAGCGCCAATGACGTGGGGCACGATAAAATCGGCGATTTTTGACCAATATCTCGTCATATCTCAGAACACAGTTACTATGGAACGCTAATATAGAAACTCTGTGCGCTCCATCGTATCTCGCTATTTCCAGTGACCTTGAATGACCCCTAGCTAGTGCTATCCCAAACCATGTGCCCTATTTTCCACATTTGTATATATTCGTACTGGTTGAAGATATAGACTTCAAATTTGGCAGACAGGTTGACCGTAGCAAGTTCTAGCCCACGGATGACAAACCACCCCGAAATGGGCTTGGTTGGGTCACGTGACTCATTTGAATTTTTTGCATCAAAATTTATATCTCTGGAACGGCTGAAGATAGAGTTGTCATATTTTGTGTAAAGTAGGCTACATCAAGTCCTAGCATACGGATAACAAACTGCCCCTAAAAGGGGGCGTGGTCAGGGTCACGTGACTCATTTTAAATTTTGTGTGCCGCAAAGATATCTCTGGAATGGCTAGATCTAGAGTCGTCAACTTTTGTGTACACTTAGAATACGTCGAGTGTTACCCTTGCGATTACAAACTACCCCCTAATGGGTGTAAACTCGCCTCGTTACCCGATGGTAGAGTCGGGTCCGGGTCGTCATTGTTACGAGTCGAATTGGGTAAAAATTTGTACGGGTACGGGTGTACCGTTCATAAACTAATTATTAACACAGTGGAAAGCTATGACAGTTATGTAGTATTCAGGGGTCTAAAACTCTCGCGCCATAAGGGCGGTAGCTGGCGGGAAGGCTCCCATCTAGACGATGTCACATTAAATTTTTTCCTGCGTGAAAAATTTGCTCCATGTTCACTGTCATAGACCTAGTCTCTTGAGCCCACGTGAATGCGATCGACGTAAATTTTATACTGGTAATGTAACATTGATAGGGTACGGTGACAGTTTTACACATCCCTGGTAATCGGTCAGTTTCTCACAGCTACGAATTAACAAAATTGTCAACTTTCTTAGGATCGGCCAGGTCGCCTATCTTAGAACTTGCTGACCTTGTACGGGCTTCCTGGCGGGAATGCGCCCTGATTCATTTGTTGATTTTGGCGTTGTTTGTTTGTTTGTGTACTTAACTTCCTTCCTTACTTCCTTCCTTCCTTATACTCTCTTCCTTACTCAGTTACTTTCTGACTTATCTACTCCCTTCAGAATATACCCGTTCCGTTTCCAGGCCGGGGGTTGGAGGAGGCGACCAAACCTGGCTTTAGTTCTTTTGTGTTAATTTTATGTTGTAGTATATTTTATTACGGACGAACGTTTGGCTTTGTTTTGTTTGATTTAGTTTTTCAGTACTAAACCAATATATTGGCTGGGAAGAATGTCTCAGAAATGACCTATGTTGTGTCGGGTGGGACGTAAAACAATCAGTCAATCAATCAATCAATCAACCAATCAATCAATCAGCACTTGCTGAGCTCTTAATTGTTCAATTGTTCAATATATGCTCCTTCAACATCAGTGCATTTTTTACGTGAATAAATATGATTAGGAGCTTCAACAATGTTGATAATTTTTCCGCTAGGTGGCGCATGCGCACAACCGCAACGCCATCTTGGATTTTGGGACTCCCCTTATATCTTAGGAAGTAATTGAGAGAGGAAGCTGAAATTTGGTATGTGAATTGATATGCATAGGAGCTTTAACATAGATGAAAATTTTTTATGATAGGTGCAGCTTTTACACCACCATGACGCAATTTTGGATTTTTGGGACCCTCTCATACGTCAGGAAGTAAGTAAGATAGAAAGCTCAAATTTGGTGTGTGAATAGATATTCTTAGTAGCTTTACTACTGCAGAAAATTTTATCCGCCAGTGGGCGTATTTGCGCCACCCCGTAATGTTAAAACAATGGGAAATAGAGGACTCCATAGTTATTAGTAGGTAAGTAAGTAACAAGGTAGGTTTTGGTGTGCTACATTTAAAGGAGATGCCATTTTGTTACCTTTTTGGAAGATAGATTAGTATAATGTGACGCTCTTTTCAGCTGTACAGTAACACATGAGAAACCAATTAAACTCTGAACATGTGTAATAAATAAATAACTTCTATAGAAGAATTCATGTCAGACACGACACATCGCCTATGTACGAACCACAATTGTCAGATTTCGTTCGTTTTTGGTGTATATCTTGTATGGCTTCCTTTACACGGAGGCTGCGAATAGCTGGGGCAGGTTTTGGTGTGCTGCATGCAACTCAGTTAATCGGACATGCAGCACGTCTACTTTATTGTTATGCTGAGTAGTAGCTGTGGGGGGAAATGTAATGGAAAAAGTAGTGAGATTGCGTCAGTCAGCGACGACGCCATCCGCGAAGTGAAGCGAGGCTTACGGCCAACCTCAGCGACCCCGCGCGTCGATTGGCCAGAGGACCACGCGTGCGGATGCAGCGGGAAAAATATGGGAGATGGAGACCAGCGAGAGAGGTGATCGAACGCCAACGGAGAGACATGGTGTATATACGTTGTATATCATGCAGAATAAATGTATAAAGAACGACCAGTTTAGCAATGCGGCATTTCGTGTGCAAAAATAAACACTCGCATCTTAGTCAGTACACCTGCTAACATACAGTACTGGTCATCATTACCATAGCAGCTCGAGTTATGACAGTCTCTCGTGTACGTATAATTCGCTTTTTGAAGTCAACAGTGTTATGGTGTAGAGTAGATCTAAGGGCAGACGTAGGAGTTTACAGCATATTTTGCTAGAAGCAAAGTACACGAAAAACTCATTGAAAATGAGCTGCTGCAATAGGCCTTTATAGTAAGTACTGCTCTACAGCAACAGCACAATTATAAAATAATGTAAATCGCATCAAGTGTTCCTACAAATATTGCTGCTCGAACTGGTGACACCGTGAAAATTTTTATTTGTACGTATATAATTTTGTGCAGTTCGGTACCTGATGGCGACATTTGGACCAGCTATTGGTGACGCCGTGTTGGAGATCCCGGTGTCTATTACTGGTGACAACATCGCCCTCAGATTCCTGTACCGTATTTCCTCGTTGAAGATTGAGCTAGCTGTTCGGAAATCCAAGGCTGGCAAGCTCCATGATGCGAAGGTTACTACAACTACCGAACGATATAAAACTGGCGAATGGAACATTGTTTATGTTCCTCTGGATTCCGATGTAGAAGCAGTTCAGCTCGTAGCCAAGAAGAACTTTGTAACGAGCGCCAACGAGTATGTTCTTGTGAATTCTCTGGAACTGATTGAAGGGTACATCATTCCCACAGGTATTTCGTCACAGTTGCACTACGTATGATGTGTGCTATTATGCCCCGCCACCAAAGTTGGGACACTAAGCAATGCTGTAATACGTCCGTCTGTCAGGGCTGCTGTTTAGATTCGATTTCAATCCCCTTACCCATCCCATCCCACAGAGAAATGAAAAACCTGTGTGAATCCCCACAGTATCCCCATACCAACAGAACCCCGAAATCCTCCAAAATAAGCGTATTTATGTTGTATACGACGGTACTAATATGTGTATTCACTACTCAGTAA
>Ga0209363_1000695_pt1 | contig 14129 bp, 13 predicted proteins | sample WorMetexBAHAMAS3_FD_187385 | JGI IMG/M metagenome (GOLD analysis project Ga0209363, IMG submission 187385) | Marine gutless worms symbiont microbial communities from Max Planck institute for Marine Microbiology, Germany - Inanidrilus exumae... | ecosystem: Host-associated > Annelida > Digestive... | reverse complement strand
ATACATAACAGAACCCCTAGTTAACGAGAAAGCCCGCACTCGAGGTCGCACCGACCGCCTTAGCACAAAGAACTTAGAGCAACAGCACTGGCCAGAGCGCATTTTCCTGCACTGTGCCGTAGAAACATTAGTCCTCCGGTTGTCATGAACTGTTTGACTTATGTCCTTAGCTTAACCTTCACACTTGACCTGGTGTCCAGATGAACCAACGTGCCAAATATCTACGTTGAAGATCACTTTGTTCAAAAGTTATGTTCTGGACACACAGACATACGCACGCACAGCGGATCGATTACTCTCCCTGGACCACTAAATTGGTCGGTAATTAATTTGCATTAAGTTGTATACTGGGTTGTGCAAACTGCTAGTTGATCACAACTGGGATTCGAGAATGCCCATCAGTTATGCTGCAGTTATTCTGTAGCGGCTTTGTGAGTATAATTTATAATCATAATGGTGGTGACGATAACTGACGAAGGGATGCTGGGCGTTTGCAGAGCCGTTGTCAAGACAGCAACATCCCTTACCTCAAGATCGGTTGATGGGTCAAGAAAGGATGAGGCCACTGGGTCCTTGTCCCCAAGGCTGCTATTAAGATTTATTTTCGGGGTGTTTGGGAAACGACACAGCGAGGCCCAAAGGGCCGAGGCGTAGATGCGGTTCTTTGGGAGGGGGCGGCCAGCCCCCTTCCCACCAGCCAGATGGTCTGGGTGAGCGCTATAAGCTCCCCCAGTGGGGTCCGGGGCAAAGTACCGACCGTAAACGATTTTGGCACATTTTTAAGTTTGTAGAAGACATCTCCTGGAAGCAATAATATTTTTGTCACACGAACAGCAAATATGTAGTGGACAGTTTTGAACCTTTAGTCATTATAATGAGCTTAAATATACATTTTTGTGCGTCAAATTTTTCTGAAATTTCCGGGTGTTCAAACACCCAAAACACCTCTCTAGTTACGGCCTTGCTTGTCCCTGGTCGGCATATCAGCGACACTTCTTCGAGTTTCTTTCAGTGCTTCTTTGAAACCGTTGGTTGGGTGATAGAAAGATCAAAAATGGGAACGGATGGGAGTGGCAAACGTGTCAAATCAAATCAAATCAAACGCAAATTTATATAGCGCCGTATATGGCAAGCGAATCAGAGGCGCTGGGGCTGGGACTAGACTGGATAGGCTACATTAAACAGTTAGTCTTTGTCGAACGCGTGGAATGCCAAACAAGCTTAGGGTTGGGGATGGGGTGAGGATTTAGGCTTAGGGTTAGGGGTTTGTAGGATTATGGTTAGGGTTAGCATTAGGGTTAGGGTTAAGCTTTGGCATTCCGGCATATGGCACGCTGACCCCTTTCCATAAAAAACCGCACCAGTGACTTTCGCAGCAGGTCGATGAAGTAGGCCAGGAGGCAGTCAACTAACACACGATCACCTGTGTAGATAAATGATCGTTAAATTGGTGTGCTTGCACGTGATGATGTTGATGCTGCTGCTGACGATCAGTGTGATGTGTGTCTGTATGTAGGACAGGAACTGGGAGATTCTAGAAGTAAGTCGTGCACGCGTGGATCAGTTTCGTCGAACAGTTCCGCTCATCACCGACCTCAAAAACCCGGCAATGAGGCAACGCCATTGGGACCAAGTTCAGGTTGGGTTGATTACTTATTATTTATTGCACGCAGCGACCTTGTCTGTGTTTAGCCCGTTGTCGTGTTGTTCTGAAGCGAAATATGTTCCCCGTGGGTTTTAGTTGGTTTGCGTGGCTCAGTGGTAGAACTTCGGTCTTCGGCCGGCGTACTTTCTCTGTCCTGCGCTCGACCTGTAGCTGACGGGTGACCACTTATGTGGGTAAACCGTCCGCTGTGGGTCAACCAGCCAGGCCAACTCAGCCTTTCATCCTTTCGCCGCCTTCAGGGTCGATAGATGAGTAGTAAGCTGCAATTAGATGTCTCTTACCTCAGTTAGAGGTGGCGCCATCTGGTGAATGCATACGAAGGAAAGGCAGGCATGGTGTATTTGCAGGTAAAACTGTGTGATCCATGCCTGAGCGCGTTGAGATATACGGTGCTATATAAATACGCTTCCTTTCCTTTTCCTTTTTTTTGCACTAATCTGTCGAGCAAACCAGTCAATAGATTGGAATATCACATGCCATTGTGTTGCTGTTATTGCACACGGCACGGCTGTAGTGTCCTGAAATACTGTGTAGTTAGTTTGAAATATACCACGATAAATGTAAGCTGTATGTCAGATTGACTGGATGATATTTGGTGTGATTTATGTGAAGGATGAAGCTGGTGTGACCGAATCACCGCGCCCTAACTCATCTCAACCCATAAGCCACTACGACCCTCTAGACCTTGACGCCGAAGATCTTTTTGTCAAGTATAAGGTAACAATTTTACTGTTTAGTTCTTTTCCGATTTATTTTTTAGTTCATAAATAGTGCTTTCGGCCTTTATTTGGCCAAGGCAGCCCTCCCATTATGTATTTAATACTAAGCACTAGTTACGACAGTTAATAAATTACTGTCATTTACTGCTGCAATGACTACAACATTCTATTGTTTTTACAGGCCCGCCTACACATAGTGTAGGGGCCAGTATAGTTTTGCTCTCTGGGGCTGTCGTCATCGTCTGTAACACTCCACAGCGGGCCTGCAGGTTGTTTAACCCGAGCAGGCCAGGTGATGATGTCATGCCGCCTCCAGTCTAATTATAGCTCAACGGTAGCACTGCACGGCGGGCCAGTAGTGTTACATCCCGTTAGGGTGACACTTTGTATAGTCTAGTTATTTGCATGTGTGTATTTTGTCGGTAAGTGAATATCAGTGAGAGATCGCGAATGGAATAGGACTGAGTTATATTCATCATCATCATCATCATCATGAACGAAGAGATTATCGTGGCGTTTAGTATTGTTGGCACTAAGTTTTTTTGTTTTTGACGTTCAGTCACAGCACCATCAAACCTCCGGTTTACTCCGGCACCCAGTTTTGGAAGCACTGTTACCATTACATGTACTTGTTGCTGCCAGGAAGGACTGTCATCTGGATGACTTCTAAGACACGTCATTAGCCATCAGATTACAATGCTCCAGTGCCCCGTTTTATAGATGGGCATGCCTGATTGCCCATGCAACTAAACAACTGAACAGATCAGTGCAGAATATTAAGCGGCATAGTGGCATCCTTCACTGCTGCTGTGAATTAATTTCCATTAGCGATTCAGCAGGTATTGGCATCAGAGAGCCGCATTAAAGGTTGTGTTGTCAAATTGCCTCACGACGAGTTGTTGATGAAGAAAGTAATTGTGTGATTTTCACTAGTCAGTGGTCAGTGCTATGAATTTCGTTCAGTGCTTTAAAGGTGATATGGTGATAGTTTCTAGCTGCTTACTGCAATATAAACCTGTCTGTCTAACAAATTTTGATAAATTATTAAAGTGCTGAAAAAAGTACAAGTTTATTGGTCTTTTTGGTATAGTTATTCTTCGGCTGTTTCCGTCATTTGTGACGTCATACACTTGTCTTGTTTGCGTTGTTATGCGTTATTGAGATTAGATTAGCATTGTTTTGCGCGACGGTAGGGGTGCACTAAGTGAGACCATCGCAACGGTATTACTAAGAACTGAGAAAATGCTTAGCATGTTCCGGCTCTGGAACAAAAAATGTTCCGAGACCGGACCGAACCAACGTTGTTCCGGGCCGGAACAGTACCAGAAACTGTTCCGGTTCGATCTTTGGTTCTTTTTTAATATAAACAGGTCTTGAAGCCCTATTATTGACTTTCCCTGAGATCTTAAAACCTCTATCAAATCCTGTCTGTTTCTTCTTTCCTCCAAAGACCATAAGTTATTGAGATTAGATAAGAAGTTATTTATTTTACCAGTTTATGTTTTAAGAACATTTACATTTTACTAGTTACTACTGTAGTTTAGTGTAGTGTAATGTCTCACTCAACACTCCAATAGCCTGTTCCCTTGTTTGTTTTCCTGGTATGACGTCATAATTTGCAAAAGTAAACAAATCATCGGGCGCGCACTTTCGGGTGCTTTTTCTAAAATTTCCTAATTATTATTATGTTTCTTAATATTCAAATAGATTTGATTGTATTAAAGACACACGATGGGCAGTTTGCTTTAACAACCAAAAAAATCATTGCATATCATACCGTTGATTGACCAACACATAGGGCATCCAGCCTGCACTAGCTGTCTTCAAAGGTTCTGTGTCGGTTGCCTGGCCTAATGTGGCTTATCGACAGCTAAGAAGATTTCAGCAGAAACATAACGGTTGCATGTTATCACACACGTGTGACGAGGTTACCATTGCTTGCAAGTTGGCAGGTCTTGTTAATTACTCTCAGTAATGGTTTTGCATGGTTTCTGTTACTTATTTAAAAGTATTATATGTCATTGCCACTTGATGGTGTCACCGAAGGCATTATGCTTTCAGGCTGTCCGTCGGCCATATTCGTCCATTTTTTCGTCTGGACAAATTTTATTAGTTTTCACCACAATATCACATGAATGGCTTGAGCAGTCTCAGTAAAACTCGCAGGGAATATCCACTAGCCTTCACTAATGATTTGATTACATTTTGGGGGTCAAAGGTTAAGGTCACAATAGGCTGTCAAGGTCGCGAAGGCATCCACGTCAACGGTGGGACGTTGAAGTGGTTTTAATTAATGTGATTTGTTTTTGTTTGTGAATTATGTCGTGAGCTTTCCGTTAAGAGCAATGAAGTGGCTTATTGTGCACAGAAACTGCAGAAGCAGCTGGAGTTTCTCCAGGTCCAGGAGGACTACATCAAGGATGAGCAGAGGAACCTCAAGAAGGAGTACCTTCATGCTCAGGAGGAAGTGAAACGTATACAGAGCGTTCCCCTCGTCATTGGTCAGTTCCTTGAAGCCGTCGATCAGAACAACGGCATTGTGGGATCAACGACAGGTACAGGCATTGCATTAACGAAACTGCTTTGTTTACAAAGCTTGCTGACAGCTGTGGAGAGGTCTTTTGTTTGTCTGTAATTACCACTTCACCATTATTCACTGTTATGCAGACTGTCACTAGTACATTCAGCGTCTGTTTTATCAGCCATCTTCTCCAGGCTTACTCCATGGTGGGCCACGTCTGCATTCTGACCCATTCACTCAGTTGCGTGAAAATAGTGATGTACCAGATTGTAAATTTTACCATCCGGTTGGAACCGGATAGCCGCATGACAACTTTATGTCGCACACATTACACACCGCCACCATGCAATTTGTCGGATCGATGGCAAAATGTTCCCAAATACTGCTACTTCTCTTAGTAGACATTTCTATTTTTCTTTTATACTCTTTACATTAATGAATTTTTGTTTACTTTTGCAAAAAATAGCGCTTCATGGCTCCGTTAAATAAGTAAATTATCTGGCTGCACTATCCGGTGCCAGTCAATAATTTTGCCGGAACCGGAACTGGATAGCAAAAAAATGGCCGGATATCCGGCCAACCGGAACCGGATATCCGGTACATCCCGACGTGAAAACATGACTGTGTCATCCACAAAACCGGATGTAAGTAATATATTGTGTTGAGAATTGAGGCATGGCCATAGGTAATATACACAATTGGTGGAACTTAGACGTGTGGCTTTTGAGATTCAGACAGACGCTGTGATCGCAATACTTTGCATCCCTACCGAGGGTGAAGTAAAACTGGAGAGAGAAAACTGACAGGGAACCTACGACTAATCTAGTTTTACATTTATAACGGCCACTTAGACGGACGTGTTGGCTAGTGCTGTGCGGTTCTGGATTTTCATCAATCGATTCGGTTTCAGTTCGGTTTTGGATTAAAACCGCGGTTTCGGGTTTGATTTCAAAACCTTCACAGCACTACTTTTAATAAAAAGTATAATCAGCCTTTAACTTGCCTACGCAGCGCAAATAAACCTACGTCCCTTCAGCAAAGCTCAACACCACACAGCAGGCGGGCAATTAAGGCCAATTAGCGTTAATCTGCAGTCCTGCCGTTGGGTTAGGGCCTTTTATTTGGCGTGGTAGATCTGCCTTAACACAACCGAATTTTAGTCTGTGGAGTATCTGAAATAAATCCGTGAGTTAGCCTGCAAAATTTGGAGGTTTCGGTTCGGTTTTGGATTGAAACATGTGGTTTCGGTTTCGATTTCAGAACCGTCACAGCACTAGTGTTGGCATTGTTTGATGACTGGGGTGTACTGTCTGTGACCAGGTTCTAATTATTACGTGCGTATTTTGTCGACGATCGACCGTGAGTTGTTGAAACCGAGTGCCAGTGTTGCTCTGCACAAGCACAGCAATGCACTTGTTGACGTCCTTCCGCCAGAAGCCGACAGCAGCATCACCATGTTGTCAGCCGGTGAGTTAGTTATTTTTAGGTCGACTCTTACGAGTCGACCTAATATAGTGGGTCTCAAATGTCCGTCCGTCTGTATGTGTGTACATCCGTCCGTCCACAAAAAGTTTCTTCAATTTCAATGAAATTTTGCTTGTAGGTAGAGGTCGATGAGTGATGCACGACGGTATGCAGTATGACCTGATCCAAGGTCAAGGTCATGAGCCCATCAAAGTTGTAAATCCTTTCATTTTTAAATGCTATCTCCTCCGCCATTTACAGTGGGAGCCGGCAACTGACCATGGACTCTTAAACTAGGGCACAATATCTAAATTTGATCATGCCCGATCTTCGATATGCAAATGCACACCGTCCAATGCTTATTGCTTACACTCGACTTAACAGTCACCAGCGGCGCGACACAGCTGAATGGCACAGGGTTCACACAATTTTACCTGCCACCCATACGTTTATCCACGAATGGAATGAGCCATCCTGCATGCATTTCGCAAGTATTTAGTTTGTGAAATCTTCTTATCTTTATGCTCATGCTGCTGTTAACTTACTTATTTACAGCATTGGTGGTGATCAAACAAGTGATGAAACCAGTGAACGATTTTATTTTCAGTACTTCATCATCAGCATCATCGTCGTCATCATCATATGGAAATTTATAGCTTACCTATTACAAAAACCAAACATATTTGCATTGTAAAGTCAGTGACTATGAGCTAAAATGAGCAAAATTAACAAATGTTAAAAGCAGCGCTAAAATAGTGCATTTTTAACAGTTTTCAGAACTTGGCACTATCAGCCATGACACAGATGTTGTCGGGAAGGGCGTTCCATGTGGAAGGACCTGTATAAAAGCAGGATTCTCACCTCTGTCGGGTAGCAGGTAACACTGTGTAATCCTCCTGTATGGCATGTGAGTTTCCCGTAGCAGTGAAGAGCTAAGTTGATGCTATACTGCTATACACTGTTTACTTACTTACTTACTTTTATACAAGAACACGTGCTTTCCAAACTTTGTGCATAGCCGTGGTAGAGAGTAGTCCATTGATGAGGTGGATGGGGACCAAAGCCCAGAGCGTGATCTGCTGTCTCTGATAGAGTGAACTGTTTGCGTCAGATACGTTGGGCTATGACCGTGGTGGATGTCGTGCATAAGGCAGCACAGTTTAAACTTTATTCTGCAGCTGACTGGCCAGCCAGTGCAGCTGGATTAGGCTCAGCATGACATGGTCAAAGTGACATAAGTCAAACACCAGTCCGGCAGCTGCATTCTGGACATGCTGAAATGGCTCCAGTGTGGACATTGGCAAACCTGCCAGCACACTGTTACAGTAGTCCAGCCAGTAGAACCAGCTGCTGTGTGCCTTCTTGGCCGACCCTACAACGACCCTGACGCAGATTGTGAATATGGTAGAAGCGTACTGCAGTGTTTTTATGGGATATGAACCGAGAGTGGTTTCTAGATGGCGGTGTCATTGTAGTGAGGGCAAAGTGTTTGTATTTTGATTGGCAGATGACAAGCCGGATGTAGCCTACTCGGACATTGGAGGCATGGACATCCAGAAGCAGGAAGTTCGTGAGGCCGTCGAGTTGCCACTCACTCATTTTGAGCTTTACAAACAGATCGGCATCGACCCGCCGCGAGGCGTTCTGATGTTTGGTCCGCCGGGCTGCGGAAAGACGATGCTTGCAAAGGCCGTCGCACACCACACTACTGGTACGCGTGTCTGTGCCGTGTTATTTTGGTCGTAATTTTGGCCGTACGTCGTAAGTAAATGAACAAAGGTTACTGCATGAAAATATAATTGCTGGAAGGTTAATTTCACAACCTTCTACACAATGACCATGCCATGAATTTGTGAATATTCATGACCGTGAGGGATATGGTGATCAGTGCTAGAGCAGGTTGCCAATATTATTCGGCCGCATCGCATTTATATCATAGATGTGGCCTGTTGTCGCTGATGTCACATGTAGCTTTGTCTGCATGCGTGTGTGTGTGTCTGTCTGTCCGTCCGTCCGTCTGTTGGTGACACTGATGAGCTGTGCAAAAACAGCTGAACCAATGGAGGTGCCGTTTGGGGGGCTGACGCATGTGGGCTCATCGAACCATGTAGTAGATGGGGTCCAGAAGGAGCAATTTTGGGGGTTGTCCGGCCCATTGAAAAGCATTGGGAGTCACTGCTGCAGTGTACACAGCAAAAATAACGGCATCAGCGTGACTGCTGCAGCTAACTGCATTGCTCCCAGTGGCCAGTGTCGCGTTAACTTTCCCCCGTGAAAAATCCACCCCTCTCTCCCCCTGTGATATGGCCTCTCATAAAAATTCTTTGACCGCTGGTTTGTATTATTTACTGCCTGCGATGAAGACATTGGCCAAACATCGTAGGACTTGTGAAATAGTATGTATGTTAAGTCTGTTACACAAGGTTCTGGTTTTGGATGATGGGTATAAAAGGAGCAGTGCCCCTTGCACCAGGAATCTGTTGGTGGATAACGAAAGAATGAAGCCAGTTGATGGTTTTCCTGGTTGAAGTCGATGCTTTGTGTTAACGTTAGTGTCTTAACGCTGTTGGTTGTTGGCATCCAGCTTGTTAGATATTCGTGCCAGTCATCCACAACGGTCCTGTACCGGAACGGCTAAAAGAAAAAATGAGGGGCAGCCAGCTGATCCGGGTTTCTTAAAAGAAGAGGGCCGTTGAAAAAGAAGTGACGGTGATGGCCTGTTACTCCAGAGCAACCCCGATTTAGGTACCGACACGTGATCGCTGGAGTGTGATATTTTATTTTGTTCCGCGTGCTTGGTCGGTGCTGTACTAGCGTCGGTGTTTGTTGCAAATGTCGATGCTTGCAGCGGCCTTCATTCGAGTGGTCGGCTCCGAGTTTGTGCAGAAATATCTCGGCGAAGGTCCGCGTATGGTTCGCGACGTGTTCCGCCTGGCCAAGGAGAACGCACCGGCGATCATCTTCATTGACGAAATTGATGCTATTGCCACGAAACGCTTTGACGCTCAGACTGGAGGTGAGCAACGACCCGCTTTAATTAACTCGAAACACTCACTCCAGTTTAGCAGTTCTTTACCGAATGGATTAGAACCTAGTAGGATAGAATATATAAATTCTGGACTGCTGACTGGCCTATTTCAACAACAGATGATACTGGCTACCTTGTTCTGCGATACGAAGGAATCCATTATTTCGTATTTTTTGTCAATCTGACACGACAGCATGATCTGTAGCAATAAAAAATGAGAATAAGAAATATGCTAAATTTGATAAAATATTTTAACATTTACGTCACTAAACATTTTGTTACAAACTTAGTGCTGCCGTGGGCTATTTTCTTTGTGGTTTTACTGGTGTGCTCACGTGATTTGGGTTTTTTGCACGACATGAATATTCAACAGATCATCTTACCGGCAGATGATTGGCAGCATGCGGTTGTAAAAAACACCCACAAGAAGTAGGTAGTTGCAGGCCTTGCACAGATGGCCCGCAATATATATTACTATGTGCCACTTTGGCCATGCCTCTAGCTGGCTGTGAGAAGAGGCATGCGCGAGGAACCCAGTCAAGTAGTACCTTGAAACAACGTTCCTGTGTTGATAATGAAAGTAACTGGTGCCGACCTTGTTCAGTAAGTAAACCGGTGGGCTGTGCAGTAACAACAGCCAAGTTCTTGTCCACCTCAAGACTACGTTGGGGTCGTTGATGACTGCTCAGTGACTCGGAAACTGTTAGCCAGACACATAGTGCTGGTAAAGAACTACAAATATGGCTCAAATGCATCACATAGTGCTTTCCACGGAGTGTTTGACACCGCTGGTTAGCTGACAGATACAGCATTCAGCCTCTAATTGTAGCTCCTAGAGCAAGGTGTACAGGTTGCTTGCTGTATCTGTCACACAACCAATGGTGTCGTGTCAACCATTCTGTAGTTCAAACAGCCTGTAATTGTTTCCGTTGGTCGTCTTTTAGAGGACCTGGCTTGACCTTGATGTGTCCTTCTCTTCTTCTGATCTGTTTTAACAGTCATGAACCTGGGTTTGCTATGTTCCACTCAATTTTTGTCCTCCATTTATTCCAGAAGAAAACTTTCCGGGATAGTGGCACATGTTTTTGTGGGCTGGGTGTCTTTTCGGTCACCCGACCAACAATGTAGAGGCACTGGTGGAAATTCTAAACACCATCCCCAAACAGGGAAAAATCACCTCTGGCTGTACCATATTCTTTAAAGATGGCATATTGTACGTCAAGTGGGACAATGAGTTCTACAGAGCCGTATGTTACGTAATGTTAGTTACACGTTGACGTCTTTGACGAGTGATGACGCTGAATGTCTGTGTTGATAATGTGTGACCTCTTGACCTTTGTGTGAATGCTCAGCTGATCGTGAGGTGCAGAGAATCCTGTTGGAACTTCTCAACCAGATGGACGGCTTTGATCAGACCGTTAACGTCAAGGTACAACACTTCAGCTTAGTGTTTGTCATGTGTGTTAGACCAATGGCAAACTGTCATCAGGCCTCTGCTTGCCCAGTGTGGGCCCGAGGTAATCCCCTCCTTATCCCTTCACTTTTCCACCTTGTACTCTTATCTTTTAGTATCTTCTGCTTTTACTTTTTCCCTTTCTTACTCGCTTCATCTATCTTTTTCTTGCTTTTCCATCCCTTCCCATTCTACCAGAATAGTCTCACTCCGTTTCCAGGCCAGATGTCATAGGAGGCGACTAAACCTGGCTTCAGGTTTTTTTGATTTTGTGTTATGCGTATTTCTTAGTAAAGGATGCATGCTTATGATTGTTTTGTTGTATTTGATTTGGTTTTGTCTTGCGGTGTGATAGTTTTCTCCCCCTGATGTAGGCGAGTCACTCACGCGTCTGACTTTGGGTCCGTGATTTACTTGTGACGTATGGTGCTATGCAGATGCATTCGTTTCTTTTCAGTTTCATCTAGGTTTACACTGATGTACATACCTGTTAATTGGTTGCCCTTTAAAGATTATATGCAATGATTTTTTGGTTGTTAAAGTAAATTGCCTATCGTATGTCTTCAATATAGGCAAATCGATTTGAATATTAAGGAACATAAAAAAATTAGGAAATGTTACCACAGAAAAAGCGCCCGAAAGTGCGCGCCCGATGATTTGTTTACTTTTTCAAGTGATGACGTCACAGCAGTAAAACAAACAAGGGAACAGGCTATTGGAGTGTTGAGTGAGACATTACACTACACTACAGTAGTATGTCAATGTTCTTAAAACATAAACTGGTGAAATAAATAACTTCTTATCTAATCTCAATAACGCATAACAACGCAAACAAGACAAGCGTGTCCTGGTATGACGTTACACATGACGGAAACAGCTGAAGAATAACTATACCAAAAAGACCAATAAACTTGTACTTTTTAGCATTTTACGGTATAATTTATCAAAATTTGTTACACAGACGGGTTTATATTGCTGTAAGCAGCTAGAAACTACTTTTGATCAATTTGGTAAAAAATCGTTGCATATCACCTTTAAGGGTTTGGAGAATTTTGTGTATATATGTTCTTAATACTGATGTCGCACAGCTGGCATATATGGTGTGGGTCCCTTCTCGTAGAAGCCATTAATTGGGTGAAGAAAGTATGTGGTCACGTGGTTGATTCTTACGCCTTCTTCACCTGACAGTGTCAGTGAAAACGTTATGTTTTTAGGCTGCCCCATTTGTCCGTCATTTCCTTTGTTCATCAGTCTACGTTTGTCCAGTCAGATATCATTACCACGATGTCTCATGAACGACTTGAAGAATTTTGATAAAAGTGATGGAATATTAATTAGCCCATACCAATCAGTGGTCGAACGAAGAGAAAAGTAGTGGGGATGACACTTGTAGCGCCCAAAGTAGCGACACTTCGACGCCATGTATTACATGGGGTCCCACAGCTGCAGTGGGGGCAAGTCCCCCGTCCCACCCGGTAGCACTGATACTGATGACCTAGTTAGATTCTGAAGGTCAAGGTTTCAGCAGGCCGTCGAGGTCAGATCCTCTGATCGCCAGATCTTGTGAGTATTTTACGACATGACCTCTGTTCCTAATGAGTACACCGTCACTTACAGGGTTCCCACGCCTCCTGGAAAGTCTTGGATTTGGGGGTAAAATTTCCAGGCCCTGAAAAGTCCTGGAAATTTTAGTGCAAGGTGCTGGAAAGTCCTGGAATTTTCTAGGCTATGATGTGGGAGGCGGACACAATGATGCAGGTGCAAATTTGTGGCTTCCTTGGGACACGCAAAATAGAAAAGGCATTTAGCTTCAGGAGGGCTTTGCCCCCTGACTCCCGGGCTTCGCCCCCTGACTCCCCACCATGCAGTTTTCAGGCTTTACTGTGTAAAGTGCCCCTGCATCGTTCTGCGTGACAGTGTCACTTAAATAAGTACATTTTTAATAATAATAATAATAATTTGTTTGCTATTTCTCAGTGACAGTGATCAACGTATACTAGAGTATGGATGCAGCTATCATATGATGTATATATATGGTTCGTAACTGCTGTTTGTCTCTATATTTAAACATCGCTGGCATCCGCCAGGGTCCTGGGAAAATGCTTCTGGGGTCCTGCAAAGTTCTGGAAAATTTTGTAACCAACAGATACACTTGTGCTAACCCTGCACTTACTTTGGGGTCAGTCAGCTGGTAGTCGTGGTGCTATCGTACAGGTGATTATGGCCACAAATCGGGCCGACACGTTGGACCCGGCACTGCTGCGGCCCGGCCGACTCGACCGGAAGATTGAGTTCCCGATGCCGGACCGTCGTCAGAAGCGGCTCATCTTCGCGACCATCACCGGCAAAATGAACCTCAGCGAAGACGTCGACTTGGAAGACTACGTCGCACGGCCCGACAGAATCAGTGGCGCGGACATCAACGCTATCTGTCAAGAGGTGAACGCCGTCTCTGTGCCTTAGCCATGCCTGACTGTTATTTAAGTTAACTAGAACTTTAACTAAAACTAAACTTTACTGTAACTAGAATGTTTGTACGTAAAATAATTGTAGTTGCTGTGTATTCTAGAAAAAGTCTAATAATGCTAATTAACGAAACTAAGTCTCCTGAATTTTACATAAATCTGTTCGCCATTTTTTCTGGCAGGATGGCTGCATGTATTTTTGTTAACTTACTTGGGGATGTTTTTGAGGTTTCTCGTCGTTAGTGGCAAAACTATAAGTCGGGCATGAAATCGTTTTTGGAGATGCAAGAATGGTATGTATCTCCTTTATCACTTTGCCAAATTTGGTTGGGATGGGACTTCTTGCTGAGCTGGGGAGCGAAGAAGTTTGATGTTTTTTGTCCGTTGCGCTTCTAAATTACAGTGTTTGTGCTAACGACTTTGCCACAAAGGCATTAGAATCTAAAAACAGTTTGGTGTCGTCGATTTGGGGAAGGCCGTAGTTGTGCACCCATGTTCAGCGTTGTCTCTACGCCGCTAGTTGGTGCCACCACAGAATGTCAGAGTCAAAAACATGGTCAAATTTGAGTTTTTCCCAGTAGAGCGACGCAGTCGACTGATCCAGATGACATTTGGAACATAAATGTACACCATGGGTCTTCTCTAGCATGCCTAATTGGCCATGATCATCAACAGGATGTGGGTACAAGAGCCCTAAGAATTTCTTTAAAAGTACAGTATTTGACAGTTTTTCTTCATTTTACCTCCCTCTCCTTCCTTCCATTCCATTCTCTTTCTTCCCTTACGTTGCTCCTGTTTGCACCTTTCTTCCCC
>Ga0209363_1000694_pt1 | contig 14132 bp, 13 predicted proteins | sample WorMetexBAHAMAS3_FD_187385 | JGI IMG/M metagenome (GOLD analysis project Ga0209363, IMG submission 187385) | Marine gutless worms symbiont microbial communities from Max Planck institute for Marine Microbiology, Germany - Inanidrilus exumae... | ecosystem: Host-associated > Annelida > Digestive... | reverse complement strand
ACTTTACATCGAGCGCGGATAGCACCGAGATGCTTGACCGTTATGGTAGGTAACCAAGCCAGCCAGACCAACTCCGCTTCTACCCTCAGCGGGATTGGAAATGTATCATTATTTGTTAACAGGTACGTGCCGTGCCTGAGAGGCGAGGATCACATATAAAGCGCTATACAAATATATATATCATGTTAACAAATGATGATACATTTCCAATCCCGCTGAGGGTAGAAGCGGAATATATTTATTGTACAACATGATGTTTTGTACGGAGGTACGGCTTCTTGTATTGGGCGGAACATTTCTTACGTATAACAGGCATTATTTTAGTGTAGTGGTTTAGCTTTTATAGTCATGTCATGTTGGTTAGCTTTTACCTTTTACTGTTTACTTCGTGTACGATTCTTATAATAATCATAATAATAAAAATTAGCCCTGACGGTCGACTCATCGCAACGGAAGTTTGTGCTAACTTCAGTCACGTGACCCAAAAAACTAGGCCGAATATCAAAAATCAGGCCCGACCAAATTCAGATATTGTGCCCTAGTTTAAGAATCCATGGTCAGTTGCCAGCTCCCGTTGTAAATGGCAGAGGAGATAGCTTTTGAAAACGGCCAGATTTCTAACTTTAAAGGGCTCGTGACCTTGACCTCGGATCCGGTCATACTGCATACCGTCGTGCATCACTCATCGATGTCTACCTACATGCCAAATGTCATTGAAATCAAAGAAACTTTTTGTGGATGGTCGTACGGACATCTGAGACTGGCTTTATTAAATGGACTCCGTAGAAGAGTCGACCTAATAATAATAATAATAATAATAATATAGGCTTTACTTTTAATACGTGTCAATCCACTGCAATCAAATCATTTTTAATATGCGATCATCACGACCGTTCATAAAAGAAATCAAACTCTGATGTTTATTTCTGCAACGTAAGAGAAATACAATTAACAGATCGCATGAACAAAAAGTTAACAAAATACATTACACGTCAAACATCTTCCATATAAAAAACAACTTCTTCAGTAACACTGTGATACAAGCATGCAGTTTAGTTTCATGTGCTAACAGTAAAAATATTCAAAATAAGTAAACCTATTATATCAGCAAATACTGAAAACAATTAGTGACTTTAATAAGATAAATATAATAAATTTGCTTGCTAAAAAGTACTGTTATATACTTGGCTATCTACATTCAAGCATCTGACAGGATGACTCAGAAATCTATCACTAACTGCACTATCGTAACATTATTACCACTACCACTGCGACAATTTTCTAGCATAGTCAAGTGGAACTAAACTTAGTATATCGCCAGTTCCTACATAATAGTAATGGCAATCTTACGTTTCAACGCTGTTTCCTTTTTCATATTTAGAACACTAATCTCAAAGACGCCCGGTGGAAAACAGCGTAATGTTGTGGATACATGTCACATAGGTGCTAGCTTAATAAGCAGGTCTTAGCTTTCAGGTACCTTCCCAATTTTTTCAGGAGGGGGACGACAGAAAATATGCAACGATATCACAGCTCACGGCTGTAAACAACAACACACGTAGATGACAGATTCCACGTCATCTCTGAAACAATCGTGAACTAGAAGTAGCCAGCACTCACAAGAGTACAAAACCCACGTTGGCACTGTTTTTATGCTTAATGACCTTGATCTTTGACCCCAAAATAAATGAGTTTCCAGTACTCATGATGGAACATTTCTATGTCAGGTTTGGTTATCCTAGTTGCAGCAGTTTTTGAGATCGTGTGGCAAGAGATGGACACACACACAAATGCCGCTAAAAATCCTACCCCCACAACTACCATCGGCTAGGGTAACAAATACAAGCCACGTGCAACAAAGCAGAATGCACATGAGCAACAGTCAACTGCCATTTGTAAACAATAACAACTCAATATTGATCAACAATAATCAAAGACGTGGCAACCGTAAAACTGACGGATTCAGACCTCCTCATCACTGGCTAAAGAAAAAGAAACAAAAATAAACGCGTTCGCGCATCAGTTTAAACGATCATATTCCAACCGAACCAGGACTAACTAACTGGTCCTGATGCTGAGCAGTAACTGGCGCAAAATAACCACGGAATCATTCACCAAATCTCAACCATTAACTACTCCCATCACTTCTTTTACATCATCGGATCTCCAGTGCCAGTGCCATAAAATATGGAAAGAGAATGCAAGAGACATCGGTAGACGATCATCTGAGATGTACGACGGTGAGACCGGCGTCGCAGCGCTGTGTTGTCATGCTCTTCTCAAGTAGTTCCCACGATTCCGTCTGTTGATTGTACACCTCAATACAGCTCAGTAAAGCATTGCCATCATACCTGCAATCATGCGGTAGTATTACATCAATCGCCAGCTCTATCAACATCATGTTAGAAGCAACATGTCTATATTGTGAGTTTGTCAAATTAATGTTCAAAGCAAAAAATACACCATCAGAACTTTCAATACTGCTAAACTCTTTACATATACTCATGGCTCAGTGGTTCAATTGAACAGATACTCACTTGGGACGACTCAAGTTTGATTCCCACCAACAATCATATGAGTGGCCACTGGCCAGTGGTGATAAGCAATTGCTTGAATGCTGCGAAAGACGATTGCATCTCAAGAAGGTGCATACAGGACCCTTAATGGTGGACTGCAGTGTCTTTTTCTTTACAACTGCTAAAAACCACATTACTAAACAATTTTGAGAAAATTCATCAAAAATAAGCACAGACCCGGCAACAACGTAGAGTTTTCCTTTGAGGACACAGGCGCCGACGTAACACCGTGGAATGTTCATATTACTAACAGCTGACCAGTGGCCAGTGCACACATTGTAACTCTCGACCGACACCAAATGGTTCGCTCCGTCGTAGCCCCCACAGACGTAGATCGTGTCTGTAATGACTGCAACGCCGGCACCTACCACACAAAAAACATAAACACCAGTTATTTCCTGCCTATATTTATTTATTTATCAATAAAACATGGATTACATTTACATGTACATAAAAACAACGGCAGCACACCAAGGTTGAAAAAAACTTACAGTTGCCTGCTTAAAACATAAAACAAACTAAACGTTTAAAATCTGGAAAAGTCGATGGAGTTGAGCGAGCATTTAAAACTACACAGTGCACTAAAATTTACTACATCCTTGGGTAAAAAGTTTCAAATGTTGATAACTCTGGTAGTAAAGAAATGTCTCCGATAATCATGACATTGGTGCTTCATGAGCTTGAACCGATGGCCGCAAATAATACTGCACCCATTTAATTGGATAATTCCAGACATTTCTATATGCATACTTACTGGTTGTTTTATGCTGCAACACAATTCAAATAGTAGCAATAGCTATAGTGTATCAAAGAAGAAAAGTTAATAAACTATGAAAAATAAGTAGTGGATCAAAAAGCTCATTTGCACTTACCTTACATTGCACTACTAATTCTGCATTAGATGCAAAAGAATTGGACATCAAGTAAATTAAATGAGCGGTCAAAGAATTTTGACAAAAGGCCACATCACAGGGGTGGATTTCACACGGGGACAATGTACTGTGGCACCAGCCAGTCCGGAGCCTTGCAGCTGGCTGCAGCAGTCACTTTTGAATGATCCTTTTGGCTGCATGTCGTTGCTGAGCGAATGATCCCTTTTGCTGTGCATACACCACAGCAGAGACTCCTAATGCTTATCAATGGGCCGGATATTCCCCTTCCCATGGGGGATCTCGACCTCATTTATACACTGTTCAATCGGCATCTCGATTCAGCTGTTTTTGCAGGGCTCACAATGGTTGGTTGGAGTTTAATGGCACTTTCAACACAATGTACGTCATATCGCACCTTTAAGGTAAAATTACATTAGAAATATTAACATTTAATGAGTATTAATTCTTGAAGAAAGACAACTGAAAAAGAAAATCATGACCAACAAAAATACACAGACAGACCATGCTACTCTATCTATAGCAATAGGCTGCATCTAGGTATTGGTGCAAAGCAGCCTCAAAATGAGGGGCATTTAACATTGATAGCCAGGGTCTGGTTGTTGTTAGCTTATTGTCACATTTAGACACCAGTTGTTCAATTGGGTCTACCACAATCAGGATTAGCCAACCGGAGTCTAACAGACGTTTACCGTGTGAGAGGCAACCCACTACACGCCGGTCATTGACGAAAAATGCACAAACAAATCTCCAATGGTAAACTTTACTACCAGATCGTCTTGTGGACATAGAAGCAATAAGTGTCCACTGTCCGGTGTTGGGATCATAACGTTCGGCTGAGTTGAGCAGGTTCAGTCCGTCATAGCCACCGATGCAGTACAGCATGTCATTGGCAACTACGAGACCGGCTCCTTCACGGCCTGTACTCATGCTTGCCAGCATCGTCCACTGGTCGATGGTTGGGTCATAACGTTCCATGCTCGTGTGTCTGACTGAACCGTCAAATCCACCGCATACGTAGACAAGATCTGCAATGTACAGCATTATAACAAATTGGATGGAGTTAAGGTTTAACATTCAGCAAACCTACAGATATTATTACACAAAATAAACATAAAACCAAACCATGTTTAATCATTTTGTATCACACATGGCCTAAAAACCGATGGGCTCAGTGTTACAACCAGGAACCCACATGCGGTGGAGTTACAACAGAACTGAAAGATTCTGTGCTTATAGTAATGAAATGCAGACTTTCAGTGACATTTTGTAGGAGAATATTATAACAGAAATGTTAATGTTCCCGTTGCACTTAAGCAACAATATCCGAAAATAAAGCAGGTAAAAAAGAACAAAAGTAACTTACTAAATAAACAAAATAGACTACATTATCAATTATGTCACTATCTGTACATTCAAATGTCGACTTTTGTAAACTTATAATCACACTGATTAAATCTGCAGAGGTGCAAACAGTACGGACTGTAAGTCTAGCTGGATTAATGATACACGATGATCAAAATCTGAAGGCATCCTATTTAGTTGGAAATAAAAAAAGAATCATCTGTTGTTAAAAGACAAGTTTGACTCACAAAACATGCAGCAGACAACTTATTTATTTAGGACAAGCCAATTATGCATCAAGTTAGATAGTGAATACTGCTTACTCACTAGATCATCAACAGCAGAATCTTGCATAAATGTTATTATATAGCAGAGAAGTTCAGTTCATAAGACTGTAATTTACAATGCCAGAATTACTGTACAGACCTTGGTAGGTGCAGGCACCGGCAAGCCCTCGGCGATGATGCATTGGAGCAGCAGGTTGCCAACGTGCTTCGTTGTCGCTGAGGTCCAGGCAGTCAACGGCACTTAGACGTGCTGCACCATTGTAGCCACCAATCACGTAGACTTTGTTCCGTATTGACGCCGACGCCACATACCTCCGTTTTACCGGAATTCTCTGCAATTGTAGTAACAGTAATACATGTGATAGCTACAAGCTGACTGACTGACTGAGTTAAGGTTTTTACATCCCACTCGACACAAAACGGGTCATTTCAGAGACAGCCAATCACTTAGCACGATACTAAAGAAACTAAATGCAACACAAAAACCTCACACGCACCAATGAATCAATAGCTTTTACAACAAAATAAACATTAAACCAAAGCCAGCTTTGATTGCCTTGTATGATGTCTGGCCTTGAAACGGATCAGGCCTATTCTTACAGCTACCTCCATGGGACAACAGTCATGGTTATTCTAGCATTTACCACACAATGCATAACTGCAGCATACATTACAGCAATTCTATGTCACACAAACATTTCTCACAACAGTCTACTGCACTGAAATTCCAAAGGCACCAGCCTTATTTCAAATGAATTAACCCTTTCGCTGCTTTGCCTGACGGATATTTCCGGCAGAGGAAATAAATAATAATCCCCACACTGCGGGATGAATCCGGCGATGCTAGGTAGGCTATACCTATAACCGTGGTATGTGATATAATGCTGCCTGTGATATTGGCTATTACCCATACACTGACTACGTATTACATTTTGTCCGGTATGGCAGTAAAAGGGTTAATTACGGGTGTGACAACTTCACAGTTTAAAACAAATATGTGATGATATCGTGAAAACAGTATGAGAGAAAATAACATACAAGATTCTAGCTATCACAAAGGGATCATGCAACAGACTCTGTAGTTGAAATTATGTTAACTGCTGCACAACTGTATAAATTTTGCCAATATCTTTGGCATTAGAAAACTAGAGTCCCAGACTATCATATGGCATGTTTGTGTATAATCCTGTGTATAGCCATTCTCATAAGACACTGGCTTGACTTAGAAAGGGAGATGGACTCGAGATTACATCACACACCATGCTAGCATGTGCTGTCATGCAGTAAATCTCGTCATAGAAGCCACAATACACAAACAGTAAAAGATGGGCATATAAACAAACTGGTAATGGCTGCCACTCTTGTGTCTTGGGGTCGAACTTCTCAACTGTGTCGACAGGCATCTGCTGATTGCCGAATCCACCAAGAACTACAAGGACATCATTGCAACCTGCACATACACACAACGCTCTGTGACTGCTTCCTATGCATACTTACAGCTTTAGCGGAGATTTTATTTTTAAAAACTCATGACATAACATGCTGTAGCATTTGTCACTCCAATTATGTTAGTTCTGCCTACACTCTACGACCTGCCCTTGTGGCCGAGTGATTAACGCAGTCGGCCACCATGTGCAGTAGAGCGTGACGCGCTCAGTGTCCGGGGTTCAACTCGGCCCGGGTGCGTCCGCCTACCAAACAATTATTTCTAATAATTTCCATGCACATGATGAACAGGGAGATAATCCCAGGCGACAAAAAGATGGTTCGACAGTGTCCTCTATAAACTGTGACCACTGCAGGCACCTTGATCTAGCAGTTTCAAGTCTGCCTGCCGCGCCGGCGTGAGTCGAAGTAAATAGACCTGGCTGGCTGCTGGCTGGCATAATATACAGCGCCAGTCAGGGCTGAGCCAGACAGTAGGCCACGTCCAGAAGGGGCGTGCTATAGAAATACCCGACAAGCTGCTCACTCCTACTCAATCCCTCCTTCACCCTACACTTCGCTAACACACATCACACACACCTACCAATTCCCTTCCTCTCCCTGGGCAAGCGCACTGGACCGTTATATGGTCTCAGCGCTGGGATCCAGAGTAGGCTGGGCCCCTGCCCGCAAAGAACGAACACCTACACTCTACAACCTTGTTTTTGCTTCAGTTTTACCATTTCTTCTTGATTTTCACATTTTTCCCCCCAACATTCTATCGCAACAAGGGGGCTGTGATGTGGTTACATACCCTAATGAATCTGCTCACTCAGTCAGTCACAACATACTCTTCAGACAGCAACAATGGTTTGAATAGTCTATCATGTCTTGAAGAAGTAATGGCATTGGAGAGCAGGCATAGAGGGAGCAATGTCCTTTCCTGCAGTGATTGACAAATGTTGAGCCAGTGAGCAAGAGACAACCAGTTAATCCAGGCTGTTAAACTAGCAGACATGACATTGTGTGTCATGTTTATCTCACTGCTAGTTGCTAATCCTATCACATTTTTTGTCTGCATCAACTTAGGACCTGCCATTATCTCAAATTAGCTTTCACCACGACATGAACGAATGGAACTTTGTGCAATCATAACTAGTTTTATTCACTCGATAACCGATACATCATTGATTGCTACATATGCAATACCAAATACCGCAAAGTGTCCGGCAATTTAGCTTGCCTGTTCTAACTCGAGTGCTATCTGACTGCATGAGTGGTCGCAGGTCTGGCCGCAAGTGATACTTTTTGGCAGCATCCATCAGATCTCGGCACTGCATACTCTTCCGCACCAACGGCTGATACACAGACAGTAAAATAACTGCAAAGTATATGAAGCAATAACAATCATCGATAAATACTACAACAAACAACAGTGAAAAAAATGTAGTGAATTTACTGATGGTTGATTGGGAGATTAACGTCCCCTATCAGCATAAAAATAGGCTATATCAGGGACAAGGTCTTGGGAAGAGAACTAGTTCAGTGAGTTCACTGAACAATACCCATAAATAATAATTACCAAAATACGCTCATATAGGCAAAAATGATACGAATTTGTGACAGATGACTGAGACATGACGGAATACAATGGCAGCAATGAAATCAATTGAGTGTGTCAGTTTGTCACTCAATGTATCAGCAGGATTAATAAAAAGTTACAAACAAATTTACTAGAAATTTTAGATGGTATAATCAATTACATTCTGGCGTAATCTGGACACAGGAATTTTTCACAGATGCCTGTAGATAAGTGCACTGGGCTTAAATAAATTGAGCATCAGTCCTGACATGGCTTGAAGGAATAAATAAATCACGTGTGTCAAGGAATAAGAACTTGAACCGTTGCAGAAAAAAATGCACAACAGCACAGCACAAGATGTAACCTCGCTATCGACGACGTCTGTAATAAACTTGGCTGACAGCAACGGCAATCTGACATGCTGCAGTAGACGAGGTAGGTGCTCTTCACGAGTGCTAGGACTGTACTGAATCCACGCCAACAATGCCTCAAATACAGACTCCTCAGATTCAACCTACTCAAAAGTGAATGCATCAACAGTAGTGTTTTATAGAGATCAAACGAACCAATTGCTGCTATTCTGATACCGAATCAGTAACTGCACAAATTGTTCCGGCCGGAACTGAACCGAACCGAACCACACACAGGATAGTCACGTTTGTTCTTGGTTAACTACGGAGGTCAAAATGCTGCTCACATATATTTACTGTTCGACGACATTACGTGTATCATATTTACACGACATTAGTATTAATCATAATCTCGTGACGTTAATTACTTGTTTGCAGTATAGTTTTTTAGGTATACTTATCATGCATTACAGCCTGTTACAGGTGATGTGACCGGACCGAACTGACGTTGTTCCGGGTCGTAACAGTACAAGAAACGGTTCCGGTACGATCTCTAGTGTTTTACATCAATGTTTTACATAAGAGTACTGGTGTTGCATGGTTGCTCTGAGATAGTGCAGCTTCTTGTTAGTTAACAGTGTTTCAATAAGAAACTATATACCTAAGTACATCCGTCTTAAAAGCCATTCTCAGGTGAGCCTTGCCTAGCTGGTCCCCCTCAGTATAAGTAGGACAGCTCTTTTATGGGCCAGATACCAAATTGACACCCAATCAATGGTGTAAAGGCACTGAAGAAATCTCAAAGCACTGACTGCAATCACTGACCTAGCCTCATCTTTTCTACATCTACCACTGAGGTAAATGGCACTGATCCCCTTTACATATGCTGTCTCTGATGCTAGTACTCAAATGGAAAATAAATTTTGTTTAGCTGCAGCAGCATGTCGAGCTTCAATAGTAAATCATGTGCAACGTAAAATAACCTGTAAAATTAAAAGAAAAGCCTTTTTAGTTGAAATTGAAAATGCAGTACCTCAAAGGGCATTTATGCCATCAACAGTACGGCAATTGATCATTAGTGATTTGGTTTTGCAATAAAAACACAGTAAATGACACGAACACATTAATGTAACGCAAAATAACTGCCTGCCTGAATTTCATCGCTTTTCAACAGTGATTCCACATCTTTAAGGCCAAGCGTGCAGAATTCTTCTAGACGCGTAACATCTTCAAAGTACTTGAATGAATACAGCTCAGCAGCTTGCCGAAGTGATTCACAGCCATGGTTTTCAGCAAATATTCGAATCCCCAGGCAATTTGATGGATCTAACTGCTTTTCCAGAAACTCGGAGCATGCTTGCTTGACCCCTGTAAATATAAATATATACACACTTATTATCACTATGCACAAATATAGCGTTAGAACAATGTGCATTGCAATACGCAGAACTGGTATTACGCATCATTGAGGAACTTCTACATTTATTGCAAGCTCGCATCCATTTATATGGTCACTGATTAATTGAATTAACGTTTTACGTCCCACAAACCAACACAAAACAGGTAATTTTGGATATGTTCTTCCAGCCAATCTCTTGGCTTGGTACTGAAAAACTAAATCTAACACAATGGAAGCAAGCCAGCATCTGTAACAAAATATACTATAACACAAAATAAACATATAACCAAAGCCAGGTTCATTCACCTCTTATGACCTCTGGCCTAGAAACAGAACAGGCCTATTCTCAAGGAAACAAGTAAGTAATTTATATAGCACCAAAATCAACAAATGAATTATGGCACATTACAGTCCCGCAGCCCAAACAGGGCTATTTATACTGTCAATAAAAATTAGTTTAGGATTATTGAGAAGACCTGTTAACTGAAGAAGACATGCGGCAGGCAGCAAGTCTTGCACATTCTCAACACTGACGTTAACAGTCTCTGTGTACACAAAGTCAAGAAGTACTTCCATGATGCTGGCAGATATGTCATGAAGCTCAACAACCGACTTCTCCATTTCACACATCTAATGAATACGACATACACAACTACAGTAACTGCTACAATCAATACTTCCGCATAACGGTCGTTTTTCAGGTTAACCTTGATCAACCAGTTCTGCGTGGGTGGTCCTCCTCCTTCATCTGTTATGGAAGAGACGGTTTGGAGATTAGTGGAATGGGGTTAATATCCTTCCTTATAATATCCTTATTATAATATCCTTCCTGCCACCCAATCATCATTGTAAAAATACTGAAGGGAACACAAAGAAGCACAAACCCTAACCAGTTGCCTGACCTCTTCCTTTCTTCTTCCACAGTGGGACTCCTGATAAAAGGCACAATACTGTCTTTATGCAACAAACAACAACACGGCTATTATAACAGAATTATTATTACCCAACACTATCAACAGTATCATGACATATACACGCAAAACTGACCGGTAATGAAAACACGGCATAAATATTTTCAGTTTCTATTTAACTGATCTTCTTTTTTGGAGTTACTCCAGGATGGGAAAGGTCTCCAAAAAGAACATTTAGGGATCACTGGAAAAAGGCTTTTTACACGGATGCCTTCCTGTTCATCAACCAACAATGGCAACGCCCAAAGTAAACAGATACATCTAACAACCAAGTCTAAGACCAGACAAATGGAAATGGACTTCTAAAGCCGTAATGTCTCTCTCAGCATCAGGTTACGTGGCCTATTTAGACTGAGACCACAAACGTCCATCAGAGGAGTTCTGCAGAAGCTGACTTGACTGAAGAACTGCACACATATATCAGAATCGGAGTAAAAAAATCAAACAGCAGACATTGCTAGTTACAACACGTAGCTCAGCTCTTGCTGGTGAGCCCACGCGATGCGCTACATCATGGCAAACAGCAAAATTTTTAAAAGTCACATGACCATAACCATGCCCATTTATGGGGTGATATGTCATCCCTTTGGTAACATTAGATATCGCCTAACTGGGCAAGAAATTTGACGATTCTAGCTTAAGTTATTCTTGAGGTATGTTTCGGGCCTTGAAATTTAAAGTGGATCACGTGACATGACCTTGCCCCTTTCAGGGACAGTTTGTCGTGCGTACGCTGGCATTTGCTATGGTCAATCTGCAAACCAAATTTAAAATGTCTATGATTACCTGCAACGAAGAAATGAAAGGCAACGCCAAATACGTCGCCCGCAATCCTTCTATGGACCATTAGACAGAGGAATGATGTAGCTACAAACTTGCCTATGGAAGTTTCACACAAAGTAACTTCGCAGCAGACATCTGTCGACAGAAGTTGAATTTTACTGGCAAAAACAGCAAAATCGTGTTTTGTGTCACGGTTCATCTATGGCTCATTGGAAAGTGTGTGGTCGACTTCCTATTAGTGGCTTAGTGCTAATTAAACATTTTCGCCAGCTGTCATGGTTGAGGTATTATGAGCAGATATTGGTCGAAATTGTTGTGTTCAAAAGGGGGGTGGGTCACTTTGAGCACAAATTTCAGGGGGAATGGGGCATTGCCCACCAAAGACTGTTGGCATCAGAAAACTAGAGTCCCTGGGCTATCACGTGGCATTGTTTGCATGATCCTACGTTTAGCCTTTTTCACATATACTGGCATGTGACATACACACAGACACATAATGACAGCTAATACCCACACTAGCATAGCATTGTGTGGGTAATAAAAACTATACTATCTGAAGTGAAGTACCTGATGCGTAAACATAGCACAAAAGTAGTCACTGCAGGCAGCTAAGACAATGCGATGAACTGGAAATTGGCAACCATCAACATACAGCGTCACATCACAGAGTGTGTTTGACTTGCGTAAATTGTTCATTGTGGACAGTATTGATTTTGCATGACTGTCAGTAAATATACTGCGGTCCATGACTGCAGCCATTGTGCACACAGAGTAGAATCCACTGCAACAGATTCAAACAGAAGTAGCTATACAGATATTGGTAATAACAACATTATAATAAACTTCATTCGCACAAGTATACAGCAAACAATACAGAAGGAGAGAAACACAACATATATACACACAACAGAAACAATCAAAATGCAATTAACTACCAAAAGAGATTGGACAGTGACAGGAGGGAAAAGAAAGAAAAATAAGCCTAGACATCAACAGCATGTATAATAACATCCGACCAGAAAAAAGCCTCGAAACATTAACGAAAAATATGTAGCCGGCATTCTGCTATTATCGTAATAGCAGGCAGATCGAACACATCCCTTATATATTTAATATCTGCAGTCTGACCACAACCAAAAATGTGATAAACAGCTCTGTCAATAACATTATTCCAAGCAGTTAATGTTGACTTATGCTGCTGAAGTACCTCTACCGCATATAAAATAACCCGTAAACAGGGATTTTAGCAGGTGTACACTAATACATTTGGATCCAGCATTACTAACTCTATAGCACAGTGTGCCGCCATGCCGTCCACCACACACAAATATTACAAGCTTCAATTCCCTGTCACAACGGTCGCGTCAGACACCTGGCTGCCACAGTGTCCTTCCCGACACCGCCCGCCGGACGACCACCCACATAACTAAACTATGAGTACTTTAATTGTTTTCACTATGCGTTAAATAAAAGCACTAGTTTCATTGAAGGTTTCTCTCTCCGCACTGTACTGCTTTTATCTGAAGTGTCCGATTTTACTATTACCTGCATGGCTTTCTCAGCTCGCATTTGCTTACTTGTTCGTGGTGCGATAATGCTTGTCGAGTTTGCATCTTCATTGGAAGAAGAAGTCACTAGGTCACGGCAAAGGAATCCTGGTTGAAGAACTGTGGTGTTGTTGCAACTCTTCACATTACTGGCTGGTCTCTGTACGTTGCTGCTTATAACTCAGGGTGCAGTCTACAGTGATGTCAAGGTAGACTGGACGAAGGAAGGCCACTTTCAATGGGTCACTTTATCTTTCGCTAAAACCAAAAGTCTAAAACTTTAGTTTAAAACCAAGAGGTCGGTTTAAGACCTAATTAATGCAAAACATGAAGTGATGCTAAACTTTAGTCTTAAACTAAAGACTAAAACCAAACTTACCGCTTAAACTAAAGTTTTAGACTAAAATTTAGTTTAAAACCAAAGTTAATCTCCAATCCGGTTTTAAACCAAACGTCCGTAATGCATTTAAATAGGCAGTTATCACTAAACCCTTAGAGTTAAAACTTTTACTAAAACTAAACCACTTTAGCTTTAGACTTTAGTTTAAAACTAAAGTTTAAATTGAACTCGGTCTAAAACCAGGTTTTAGCCATTCAGTTTAAACTTTAGTTTTAGACTAAAGTTTTAGTCTTAGCGAATGATAAAGTGACCCAATGTGCACAACAGTAAATGCCGCAGCTGTCATCGTAATTAGTGATGGCACGATACAACGTATCGTATCAAATATCGCTATAATTCCCTCTCAAACGATTCGATATTTTGCACTAGTCTACTAAGGCGTGTTGTCCGTATATAACAGGTCGCGCTATCGGAGTCACCAACAAAGAGAGAGCGACGGGCGGCACATGATAACGACGGTCGTGCGGGCGGGAAGTAATTAGTGTCACACTCACACTCCAAGGCAGGTGGATGCATTCAACTAAAGCGGCCGGACTTACCCACTGCCAGTAATTGCCCGGAGTGGGCACGACCGTCGT
>Ga0209363_1000693_pt1 | contig 14134 bp, 6 predicted proteins | sample WorMetexBAHAMAS3_FD_187385 | JGI IMG/M metagenome (GOLD analysis project Ga0209363, IMG submission 187385) | Marine gutless worms symbiont microbial communities from Max Planck institute for Marine Microbiology, Germany - Inanidrilus exumae... | ecosystem: Host-associated > Annelida > Digestive... | reverse complement strand
CCAAAAACAGAGAAGCCGTGACTTTCTTAACAGTGAGAATGAAATAAAAGTTCTAAAAAATACTGTAACGAAACTTATTATGTAGAACTTTATGCACCGTGACATGGTAGCAAATGATAAAAAAAACAAATACAAAGAACTGCAACACAAAAAACCAAAACATACAGCAAGCAAATAAGTATCTTTACCTGCACAATGTCCGACATAAATAATTTTAACGTAATTGTTACTAAATATACAACTTTATTTTACCATCATAGCATGGTAGCATGGTACTTATAACAACAAGAATTAATAGCTACAAATAAACAACAATACTAGACCAAACAATTTACCAAATTTATTGTAGAATCAGACATAAAAAAGCGCATATATCGGGAGAGCAGAGCTATCGCGCGATGCTCTGAGCCTCTGTCAGTTAAAATGCGGTCAACTGTTGCACAACTGTATAAAAAATCGCATTTAAACAGGCTTGCAATATGTGAATAACTATAAAAATAACACAAGGAACTGACACTATATTCGATAGGCCATAATATCACTTCCTATTAACTGCCACAACAACGTTTGTATCTTGCACAGCTTCCGAGATATTACCACACGTATACAGTGTACGTGACTTTTGTCGCTTTAATGATTCCTTCAAATTAGATATGAGACATTTGCGTGTTTTTCGATTCGCTAGCTAGCTAATACGTGCTGTATTTCGGGGTAAAAGATTTAGAAAGGTTTCAAACAGCTAAGGTGACCTTTACGGTTGCCAAGCAATCTGCTAAACAATAGCACGAACAGGAATAGCAAAAGATTCGTTGTACATCATAGTAGAATGTTCAAATGCAGTTACAGAGTGATGGAAGACGTCCATGGAAAAAACAAGAACAAGACACCACAACAGTTTACAACGCTTGTCGAGTTGTCGACAAACTGGTTTTTCGAAATCTGAAACCTCCACTGATACGATCCACGTCAAAATGTAGCATACGATACGATACAATATATTTACGTGCGCTCACAAGCTGACGAGATGGCCAGCCTAATCTAGCGCGTAGCACAGAAATGAAAAAATAAGAAAAACTAAAAACCGAGTAGCTCAGCAGAAACGGTCTGAACACGGACGTTCTTCAGTCAGTTCGTATTGCCTCAAGATAACCGATTTTTACAACAAGCCGGTTCAAGCGGCTAAGAAAACGACTCACGGCGTTTTGACGAACAAGATTTTCTGCTGCCGCTGACAGACCCGCGCGACGCAAAGGCTCAGCTCATGCTAAATATTCCGATCAGCTGTTCCAGAGATGTGGTTAGTGCCCCTTAAAATTTAAATGGTTCACGTGACCTAACCACGTCGCTATCAGGGATGGTTTGCCAGCCATGGGGTAGCACTTGCTACCGTCAGTCTATCTACTAAATTTGAAGTATCTATTACCATTCACTACAAAGACATGAAAGGCGAAACAAAATGTTTAAAATGGGGTGGTTTTGGGTCACTCAAAGTAGCTGGAAATAGCACCAATCAACAAAGCACATACGAGTTCCTATTAAAGTTTCATAGTAACTATGCCCCTATCTTGCACATTTTTATATATAGCGAAAATCGCCGTTTGAACCTAACCTACCCACCTCTATTTGGCGCCCCCGTTTGGGGTGGCCCCATTGGAATTTTGCACAGATTTTAGTCGTCAAAAAACTAGAGTCCCTGGGCTATCGTATGGCGTCTGCGTGATCCTAGGTTTAACCTTCTTAGTAGAACTCTTGTGAAGGACAGACTGAGAGACGGACGGACGGACGGACAGACACACGATGACAGCATAATTAATCACGTTAGCATAGCGTCGCGCGGTAGAAACCAACGCGGCTACAAAAATAACTGGCTGGCGGCGGCTTACCGATCCAATCGGCGGTTTAGAGTGGCTTACGGCAGCGGCTGAGAGGTTTAGCCCCTTCCCATGGTTCCTTGGGCCCACATGAGTCAGCTATCCAAACGGAATCTCGATCAATACGCCAGTTTTTGAACATCTCACCCATGTACCGAACAGACAGACACACAGGCGTACGATAGGCTATCTGTAGCAATAGGCCACATCTATGCAACGCATGCGATGTGGCCTAATTATACTCAAACAAGGTGTCGCCCTAACGGGACGTAATATCACTAGCCCGCCGTCACGTGCTGCCCCTTGGTGAGTTACCTTGCACCGTGGTGTGTTACAGACGCCGACAGACGACGACGACAGACGCCAGCGACCATTACTAGTCTGGCCCCCTACACTATGTGTAGGCGGGCCAGTAGTAACTCGTGGATCAGTTCTTAACGTTAGCACGTTCGCGATGCAACTTTCTGCTGTTTAATTTATTATGCTCGCACTGCTAAATTGTAATCCGCAAAGAAAAAATCGCCCAAGCTGTAACAAAGCAATCAAACCTACCTCGAAAACACTGGATGCAAATATAGCGAAGACGTCGATGTCTTGATTCTGTGTAACTCTAACCGCTTCGAAGAGCTACTGTCAAATTTTATCAATGCTAATCACAAGTTAAAGTCGCCTGCTGAGATACTGTATACGTCGGAAATTTGTGATCGCGAGGACGATTGGATTAACGTCGCCTCTTTTATACGTCTTGGGGAGAGGGTCGACGGGTGAAAGCAACTTGGGTGACGCGGGTCGGACGCAGATTGTGAGCAGGTATCAAACAGATTCTGATTGCTCGTGCCACCGCAAGCAATCGTTCGGTGAGCAGCGCGTGTCATCGTGTGATATCTACTCGTGCCTGTGATCGCATGTGAGAAACGCCGTAATTGACAGCTCGCACCTGGCTGGCGGCGGCCCACCTGGGCGGATTGAGTCATTTTAACGGACTCGAGCACTGACGACTACTGACTGAGCAGACACCAATTTAGCAACGCTGACCGGCAGCCTCAACTTGACACGAGTTCTGCTCATTGGCAATTAAGTAGCAGGATGACAGGAACTGGATGGCTGGAACAAAGCCGTCCGCCATACCTTTCAATGCTCTACCGAATTCGTGAAAAATCAGTAGACTGTCTGTAACCTACCTCGATTTTCTGGTCACACGATTCCAAATAAAACTTTTTATATTTCAATTTTCTGTTATCCGGTTACACAAAACAACGATCTGCGACCCCGTCGACATGACAGACAGCTACCAGCTCATGTTAGTCATCTTATGGACTGCGAACTTGTTACTCGCATTTTGTACAAACACTCTTATTAGCATTTTTTTCACTATTTTACGTGTGTTTTATTGTTTCTTCTGCTCTCTGTATATGGCGGCATGTGCGTGTTGTCACTGCTTAATAAAGACATGATGATGATGGTAGAAAAGAGAAGAACTTATCAAGAAGCTCACTTGCTTACTTGCTTACTTATTTACTAAAACTAACTTTGAAAGCTGAAATGTAGATTGTAACAGCCTGCTTCGTTGTTTTAGTATTTGCGAAAACTAATGTATTTACTGTATACACGACTTCTTGTCAGTGTTAAGAATTACAAAATTGTTAATGGGGGCGCATTCGCGAGCGGAAAATTTTTTCCGGCCCCCAGGGGGCTCAAAAAAGTTAAAAGTAAATCGTTTGGTTGTGATTGTAAAAATCATGTTTATGTGGTATTAAAATGTTGTATAAATCATTTGGTTGTGATTGTAAAAATCATGTTTATGTGGTATAAAAATGTTGTAGCAACTAATATTACAGATATAAATATACCTGTTGTTACATTGTGTGATGCTGATTTTAGCGTGTTTTTTTTAGAAAATTAGAAAATTTTTAGTTGTTGGTCTTATGTGTTATATAATTCAAACTACACCAAAATTTTAGGAGTATTCTGACCGTAACATCGATAAACAGACTGAACAGTAGGAACTGTTTCATGCTGTTTTATTACCAAATAGTAACTTGCTTGCTATAGTTCGTGTGCTGCTGCTGCTGCTGCTGCCGACGTGCGTCTGCATGTCGATGCGACTGCCTGTTGTTGTTTTCCAGTTTAAAATTCTTTCAGTGACGTGATAATGAACATCTCAAACTAAAAGCGGTCAACGGGGATACGGTGTGAAGAGGAGTGTCCTCTGGGAATGGGACTAGGCTGGGTGCCCAAAACAGGCAAAAGATGCCTATTTTAGACATAAAATACTGAGCCTTAAGCATCCTGATTTCTGATTTCTGTCTTTTAAAGTTTGGCTGCCTGTTTTACATAATTTATTTGCGGCCCCCATAAGTTCAATTTTAACACCTATTGGGGGGCCGCTGACTCTATTGGGGGGCCCGGCCCGACCGTGGGTATTGGTAATTCTAACGCAGTAACACTGCTTCTTGTATCGGCCTACGTGAGTGGTTATAGTCCGCGAGAGTAGTATACAAATAGCACACGTGACCAGTTGAATTATACATATTGATATCATGACAAATGAACGATAGTCAGAGTGACAGAGATTTGTCAAAACAAATTATAAACCTGGCGAACACACATTGCGTTTGAGAGTTCGGCAGTTTGACGTTTGTTGCAAATGCTGATTAACGTTCCAATAACAAGAAGCTCACCCGACGCAGAGGGACCGCGCGACGCCACTTGCAATTACGTTATCTGCTGCACAGCTCTACGAAAATCACATTTTGGAAAGGCTTGTAGTTAGTGAATGACCTTGAAGATCACTCAAGGTCATCCGAATTGCCGCTATTTGATAGGCCATAATTACATCACTTCCCATTAGTGGTCTGTAATGACAACGACTCCATCTTGCACCGTTTCCGAGACACTACCACATTTACAGTGTGACGGCACGTGACCTTCAGGTCCTTCGTTTTAGAGAAGACAGTTAAAATTACAAGCCACGTATGTTTTCCGATTCTTGTGCAGACATATCCTAGACATTTCTCGAAGTATGGGAGTTAAAGGTTTCAGACAGCTAACATGACTTTCAAAGTCATTCAAGGTCATTGGTAATGGTGCCATTCAATAGGCCACGGCCGATTTCTCATTAGTTTTCCATTGCCGCTATGTCTCTATCTTGCGCCGTTTCTAAGATATTATCCCTTATTTCCCCGAATTTAAAGACATCACTCTACCCTAAACATATCTCTTTCCGGGGTAATCTATCATCATGCATGCATTAGTACTCCTCAGCATGAATTACCACAAGGCAGCTATAAAGTTCCTAGCTTCGCCGATTCCAAATTATACGATTGCGAAACCAAAATTATAAAAAAACGGTCACGTGACTCTCACCATACGCCCATAAGAGTAGTTTGTCTCTCTTATGGGCGTATGGATGTGCCATGCCAAGGCTAACATTCAACCTACTCTATACCTGTAAACAAAATTTGTCGACTCTAGCTTCATCCGTTCCAGAGATATCATTGGGGCCCCAAAAATATAGAATGGGTCACATGACCCTAACCACGCCCCTTTTAGGGGTGATTTGTCATCCATATGCTAGGACTTGATATAGCCTTTTTATATTAATAAACTAAAATGATGTCGCGGACTTTCTTCTGTTCATATCATAGCTTAGCGTTACGTTACGTAATGTATTTTATTGTGTGAAACAAAAGTATACTATTTCAACGCACATAATTTTAGCGTACCGTGCGTACGTTAAAGTAGTACAAAATAATTTAAACTACTACATGTAGTATTTAGTACTAGAATTTACAATAAATGCTACGAGGTTTGAGCCAAGGGCACATTTTAATTCAGTCTGATGAATGAAACGTACGCGTACGGTACGATTACGCTATTTTTGAAAGGTACGTTCGTATTGTATGTGTATTTTATACAACGCACCTGTCTTATAATTATGTATTTGTTATTAACGGTAATTATAGGTACCTGTGCGGTATAAAAAATGCCACTTTTTCTGCAGAATTCCTCCTTCTATCGACAAAATAAATAATCAATAAATATCTACAGGGTGGGCCAAAAAAGTGGTAGTCTCGGCAATATGCAATACAGTCCAGTGCATTGGTCAGAATAATTGGTCTCAGTAATCCACGTTACCGACAGCGTTAACCGGGAAGGTAGAACAATCGCTAGCGACCATCTCATCATCATCATTATCATTATCATCATCATCATCATCAAATCTTTATTATAAGTTGTCAAACCGCAACCAAGCAAATTAAAAGAATGAATAATGTAACTGTAAGACTAGTACATATCTTTGAAAAACATTCTGTCCGTCCGTTTGTTTCCACTCTATCTTTTGAACCGACTAACCTTTGAACTTGAGTTTTTGTGAGTGGGTGGATCACGACCATAGCTCGCCTGGGATTGAAAATCAAGGTCAAAGGTCAAGGTCAATGTCCGGTGCGTACGGGCGTGGTAACGCGATCGCCGATCGGTCTGACCTCGATCCGTATCGACGACAGGTTTTTGTAGTTGTAATTGGAAAATTGCAACCAACTAAACGTGAGTCCAACATCAAACGTCATCGCTCTTTGACGAACGCTATACAGTCGTCGATTTTCATAATATTCCACATAACCACGAACAGTAATATGCAATCAATCGGTTCCAACAGAACACAAAATAAGTTGTCAGGTAGATTCTACAAGTCTGTCGAGGCCACACAATACCTAAATTAGCCTCACACGTTGACAACTCAGCACGTGCCTCTCGACACATTTCGGAAACGAGGCAACAGTGCGAAACAATGGCAGAATAATTGTTTATTATTGCAAATATACCTACCTATATAACGGTACAGGTGAATCATACTGCAGTATTTTGCAACAAATCAACGCATTTATGATGATAATAATAGGTCTAGTAAGCGATAGTGAGAAAAACGAACTACATTTTCACATTAAATTTTCATGACGTGAATACCAACAACCTCACCGATGAAGTTTTATTTTCCATCATTAAGATGACTGAACAACACCTCCGTATCAAGTCCAATGTGATTGTATTAAAATACCACCAGCTTAAGAATGCATTCATCCCATTAGCCTACAGAGAAACTTCAAGGAGCAGTTTTTGTTAATTGTTTGCACTAATGCGACAAGACCAACTACATACCAGAGATACGTCCAAAACTCACAACTTTTAGGCCTATTACGCAAGTTAAAAACGACTTTTTAAGTTCCTAATGCACGTCAAGAAAATCGCGGACAGAAATGGTGCATAGATTCGCTGAGAACGCTACAACATGGCAAATATAAGAAATGATCGAAAACCAGGTTCACCAATCACTGTAGCTATTTCACTCTGGCTATAATTTATCACTTACGGTGACGCAACGGGTAGTGTGTTGGACTTGCGATCAACATGTCATGTGTTAAAATCCTACTCGGGGCAAAAGCTGCGTAACAACCTTGGGCAAGTTGTTCACACCTATGTGCCTCTCTCACCAAGCAGTATAACTTGGTACCGGCCAATGGGCGGTGATGCTCTGCGGCTGGGAAGGTAACCGCAGGCCAGGCGGAAAGTAATGGCAGCCTACCGCCAGGTGGATGACTTATAGTCACCTGCGGGCTGCCTGTACACCGGGATCAGCTCCGGGCCCAACGCTCGGTAACGAGTATAAGCATATTATCACTTATTAATCTTATCGATTTGCTATTATCAAACAATGTAGTTTTCATTTAAGTGCAGGCGTTCTTCAGTTTAATACCTCTACTTCGTGACGGTTCTCAGCAATTCGCTGGCAATTTTATGCCGCTAAATGAAGTGGATGATCCGCGGCTATTTTATACACTTTAACCTAGTCGTTTTCTTTTCTGAGAATATGACACATTCCATCTCACAAGTTGTTATTAAGTCTTGGAGCTCTCGAGACCAAAACACAAAGTCGCAAGAACCATGAGTCTAATGTCTCAACGTACATCTCTGCCATATGCATTTCCGCAAGAAAGCTATCTAGTGGACAGAAATGTGTAAATGCAGTGACCCGTGACACTAGGCATCGTCGAATGCAGAAAGTAAACAGCTTGTGCACAGATAGCGTACCCTTCGAGCCGAATACTGTATTGTGGCATTCCACACAATACAGCCATCCAGTTGAAGATGTTTATAATGTCAGTAAAGGATTGATGTCGTGTTTAACCATATATAGTACATTCTGTTAGTGTCTGACGATGTTTAAACAAAATGGTTAACTGCCGCGTTAGGGTGGTTTCCTGGTAGAAAACATTTAGCAACTTTTGAAAGTATTTTATTTACTCGTTTTCTAACATTTGATAGTAAAAGCTGCACTAATGTTGTTTCAGATATAATTCATCTATGATCTACTGATATTCAACAAATATTAATTCACCTGCTGTGTGGCACACAGTAATGAAGTAATGAAGTCAATCAAATAATGTGCAAAATCTAAACAGAATTTTTCCTGAATGAGACAGCATTATCATCAGCTATTTCATCTTACTGACTTCCACCACAACATAACACAAACTGAAGATAATTTCCGACACTCGACTAGCGTGCTTCAAAAATCATTCCAGTAAACCAAAAATATTCAAAACACAATTCTGCAAACGTCAAGAATCTCACAAGTATGTGAGCACTACTGCAGCACTCTGCAATCCAATCCACACATGACACACAAGACCGTAACTAAGGCTTAATTTTCTGCGTGTTGTCACTGACAGCGACTATAAGATCTCAGCAAGTGACTGGGTCGAATTACATTGAAAATGCCTATTCAGGCCCAAAAGACCAGTCATTACTAGGGGGCAAGTTTTTCAGTTCACGTGGCTTTAATAAAACTAGTTGTAACCACCTTAGTTTGCACAAAACTGGACTAATTAATTTATGGCGATTTGTACCTCCGGAAAAAAGTTACTGCAAGAAGCAACCGGTATACGCCGTGGGCGGGTATACCCTGTTGCTAAAAATAATGAAGTAAGTAGAAATCTTCGACTCCAGACGTCTGATGGTGTCAGTCTGCTTAAATGACATTCATTCTATTATATAATCGTAATTACATACGCAATAAATAATAAGTTAGTAAAACTGTTGATCGAATCTAAAAAAAGAATCCGACGTGACAATTTTAATTTAATTCTGGGGTTGCCAACTCAGCCTTTCATCCCTTCGGGTCATTAGATTAGTAAGCTGCAATTGGATGTCTCTTACATCAGTTGGGGAGGCGCCATCTGGTGAACGCTTACGAAGGAAAGGCAGACATGGTGTATTTGCAGGTAAAACTGTGTGATCCATGCCTGAGCGCTTTGAGATATACATAGTACTTAGAAGGCGCTATATAAATACTCTTCCTTTCCTTTTTTCCTTTGTATGAACACCCAAAAACCTTAGTTATGGCCTTGGTAGCGTACAAGTTTTACGTGCGAACTGGTAAAAATCGGACACTGCTTCATTACTCACAAGCAATAAAGACAGCGAATCTGCATGCCACATGTAGGCATACATTGTGCATGCTGAAAGACATTATTGCACTTCTAACAAAAGACACTTTGAAACGTCATAAATAATCGAACAGAAGCAAACAACCATCGGAAACTGAACAGTAGGGCTGTAACACAGTTGTCGGTGGTATCAACTTCGATTTAAATCAGTACTAGACTCCGACAGCCATGCAAAGGAACACAGTTACGTCCTAGAAGAAATGATCAGGTCTATGTGATTACCCTGGTGGGCAATAGGAGAATCATCTGGCCATATTAATCAGCCGACACCTCAACCGACTAACCCAGGTTAGTGTCTCGGTATCTAGTGGTTAGGGCATCGGACTTGCAACTCGATGGTCGTGAGGTCGATCCCGGGCCGCTGCACTATCGGTCAGTTGGGACTGGATGGGTGATGTCTTCGGGTCGGTAAACCACCTCGGTGTGCAACCGGCCACCAGGCCAACTCAGCCTGCTACCCTCCATGGGACGGAAAATGAGTACCGGCCAAAGTGCGGTGACACTCTGCGACTGAGGAGTAAAGGCAGGACGGCGCGTTCCATTCGTGGATAAACGTGTGGGTGGCAGATAAAACTGTGTGATCCCTCGTTAACATGTGCCATCCCGAGCGCTTTAGAGACGAGTTTATAGCATGCGATACAAATCTACGCCTTTACTATTTCACCTTACAATGGCCGTTAAACTGGCATCTATGGGTGTATCAAATTTGTTAATTACTACACTGCATCACAGTGGACAATGACAAAACTAGGTGTAGCTACCGCCAGAGTCATATCACTGTACCTGCAACCACATACTGCCACCACACTGTAACGTAAGAAAGGATCCGAAAATGTTTAGCTGTAACTTAAGCAAGCATAATCCGATTATAATAACCTTTGTCAGAAATGATACTTACAAAGCAGGCAATCAAAAGCTGCTTCAATGTTCGACCACATAGTCTCGTAAGAACTAGTTAGGTAAGGCATCAAATATATGTGCTTTTGATTGTCTAATTACTAAGTAATATTACAGCCAAAAATTATTTAAAATCGGACAATGCTTCCTATTGAAAGACTGTGTACTGTTCTGTCTGTGACTGAACAGCCTGTGTTCTCCCGTCACCTCTAGGTCAACTAACAATCTCTAGAGAACACTTAACTGATTGAAATGAGGTTTTGCATGTTTCACTCGACACAAAAATAGGTCATATCGGAGACGTTCTCCCCAGCCAATCACTTAACACAGTAATGAAGAAACTAAATCTAACACAACAAATGCGGACATGCACCAATAAACTGGAAGATATTGTAACACAAAATATAAATAAAGCACTAAAGCCAGGTTTGGTCACCTTGTATAAATGTCATTATTATTAATACTACACCATGTCCGGAAGAAAGGTGCCACTATATTTTTGCTTTAACTTTGCCAAATGCTGATCGATGTTCAAAACTCTTTCACCGACAGACTTAGCAGTACATTTGGAGTAAAGTGATAATAAAATATCCCACCACCCCTCAAATGCGTCGCTACGCTACCTTGTTAAGTGTTTGTGCTCAAAAATGGCCCTGCTCCAGAGATGAGTGGAGGGAACTGTCATGCACAACTCAGCCGTTCGATACAGCTGCTGAAAAAATATTCATCTAGTGACGTTAGCACAATTGTGTTAACTGAAGAAAAGATATTTACAGTGGTCACGTTGAAATACACAAAGAATCACAAACTCTACACAACTGCAGCAACCACAAAGAAAGACATCATTAAAAACGCTTGCGCACATGGTCAGCGTTCAGTCACTGATGGCATCAGTCGGCGAGTCACAAATAGTCGAGAAAACACAAGTTTGATACTTGTCTTTCATGGAGTCAAAGTTATTGAAGGAAGGCTGTTGTCATAACGTGATGCTGTTATAACAGTTACTGCCCGCCATATGTCAGATCTCAAACGAGTTTTCCATCTTTCAGCAGGACAGTGCCCGACAAACATGGTGCTTGAGGCAATCAACTTTCTTACCGATAACTTTGCCAGACATCGACTAATTTTATAAATTCTTTCAAGGCCGAACTCAGCAGTAAATTTGTAATAAAGCATTATTAAAAGATCCCACCATTCCCAAATCACGTCGCTGCACTACCTTGTGATATATCATTAATCACCATACACGTTTCAGGTTGTTGCTGTTTTTCTGACATTAATATTTTACAAGGTAGTGTAGCAACGAATTTGACGGGTGGTGGGATATTTCATTATCGCTTTACAACAAATTTCATGCTAAGTCTGTCGGTTTAGAGGAAATAATACAGTGGCACCTTTTTTATAGACACGGTGTATTTGTTATTATGAATATTTGTAAAGCACCGGATCGCCTAAGGGCCACAAGTACGTTGTACAGCATGGAAATGTGTTACAGCCCCAGGACTCACACAGGGCAGTCTGCCAGCCCGCACTGTCCGATCACTGAACAATAATTACCTGTTACTACTTAATGGAGCTGCATCAACAAACGACTTCACATTAGAGCCTACCTTACGTCACATATCAAGGTAACCCATCGGCAGACAGCTTTAATGCTGTTAATCACTTCAAGTCATACTTTCTGCATTAGTGTTACACAAATGCATCACGATTTCACAGCCTGCTGACAACCATGACTCAGAAAAAAATTGCCCACATCTACTGAAAATCACACATCAAAAACTCCAAAGGTAGCAAAGGTACACCAACTGTCGTAACACTTGGTTAGCGTTTAACGGTGCTTTCAACACAATTTAAGTTACATCGTGCCTTTAGGGTTATAATTTATCGTACAAATTTTTACTTTTCGTACGTCTGTAATGTGTAAATAGACTCCAAACAAACAACATTGTAGTATAATGCCATGGATCACAGTCTACAGCTTAGTCTGTAGTGACAACAAAATTTACTAAAATGATGCTACTACAAAAACCGGTATTTTCCGCCAGTAAATTTAAAGAGTAACAATCATCGAGATTTCCTAATTTTAATATGCTATAAAATCACTGAGAAAGACACTAAGGTTATTTTTTTTCTGGACACTGTGCACACAACATAAACTAAATAATGCGACTGTATAATTCCACACATTGCGATCATATTTACAAACAAAAAATCCAATTAAACACCCCTGCTACAGGCATTACAGAAACAGACGGACTACCAAATAACCCACACAGAAGACATAAGCAGCACACACCAAATATTGCAACAGTCGAAATAAAAGATACCAAAACAGGTCACATTTACAATTATATACAGGCATTCTGTGGAACAATCTTGCATTCGAAACCATAAAGGCCAGTCAAAAAAAAAATCATGACAAAGGCAGGAAATAATAAATACCCTGACAATAGTAAAACAGGGCATATAAATGTATGGCAATGACCATAAACTGTCAGATTTTAATATAAAAGCTGTGCGATTACATCAGATTCAGCAAGTTCAAAATTTAATTTGCCTACTTCAGACCATCCACTGCCTTATGTGGCTCATTCAACTGAATATTTTCCCAAGCAATCAAAACACAGGAGTCCTGTCCTAATTCACAATTTCCAGTGACTCATTTTCCGAACAGTTTTCATTGGTTTTTGTTGAAAAGATAGACTATATTCAACCCGACATGTTAGTCGGCTACGAACTAAAAATACAGCTCCAAATAGTAAAACAGCTGAGGTCAAAAGCCATTCTTGTATCCTTTGTTACTCATGATGTTAATACAACTGCCAGAATAAAGGTAGAAATCATGTGTCAATTATCGAGTCACACAAAAAATCGACAGCGGTCACCGAAAGCGTTATCGGAAATAAATCAGACAACGATCGCGTACGCGCGAGTATACAAATACGGAACGGAAACGATGGGATTCATGATCGGCTCTCAGGGCAAAACAAACGCTAGCGACAAATACTCGCTGAAGAGCCGCACTAACAAAGCAAGTTTACAGAAGAAAGCATTCCGATCCACATCTCCAAAAACTACACCACACCATTTGCAGTAACCGACGGTGCAAAAAAACACTGAAGATGTCTACGAAACAAACCGATGTTTATGCCACTTGGCAAATGCATGCACCAATTTTCCATTTCCAGAACAAATTACATTAAAGTACAACGCAAACATGGAAGAATTTGAAGCTGAAAAACCAATTAAGCACGTAACGTGCTGTAGTTTTTGGAACTGCTAAGGAACGGTATGCTTGACTGGCAAAAGTCAGTTCGGTCTTTGGAAAATACAGTCAAGGATGTCAAAACCACATTGGTTATAGCTCCATTTCCTGCGTCTCGTCCTCGGAGAAGTCACTGAGCGAACTTTCGCTTGATGAGTTTAGACTCTCCTGTTCACGGAGTGCCGCCTCTGTCGCATACTTTTGTACGTATTCTAGACAACACACACAGACTTACTCATTGTTTATTCATAAAGAGAAGGAGCCATCACAGCTCATCGGTTAATGCCCATATTACAACTGAGATAAAATGTTCTAACTAAAACATTTTAGCGAAAATTTTTGTTTTAGCTAAAATGTTTTGTTTTAAGACCGATCACAACTGAGATAAAATGTTTTAGCTAAAATGTTTTACCGTAGCTAAAATTTTTGTTTTACCTGTATCACAACTGAGATAAAATGATTTTACTAAAACATTTTAGCTAAAATGTTTTAGCTAAAACATTTTATCTCAGTTGTAATACGGGCATAATGCAATGGCTTCTTATCTTGGCAAACCAGATCTGACTCCTGCCAAGATCGGAAGCACTGGT
>Ga0209363_1000692_pt1 | contig 14145 bp, 10 predicted proteins | sample WorMetexBAHAMAS3_FD_187385 | JGI IMG/M metagenome (GOLD analysis project Ga0209363, IMG submission 187385) | Marine gutless worms symbiont microbial communities from Max Planck institute for Marine Microbiology, Germany - Inanidrilus exumae... | ecosystem: Host-associated > Annelida > Digestive... | reverse complement strand
AACAAACGCGCAATGAAAAAACACGACTTTGCGCCTATTTTTACTGCGTGTCGTCGGCTTGAGCTGCAACAGCCATCAACAGCTTCATCGTCATCATCGTCATCAATTCATCATCATCCCTAGGAGCAGGAGCAGCAGCAGCAGCAGAGGTCGGCAGCGATGCCGGTAAAATCGCGCAGGTGAAGGAACGGCGTGACTGGGGGCGATATTTGCTGATCGCAGACGCTGAATATCGGCGACTAAAGTGATGCATCCATGACGCACTTCGTTAATGTACTGATGAAATTTTTACTCAAAGTGCATGGCCGCGCCCTGCCAGTATTATGAGATAAGAGCAGTTGAGTATTATGTGACTGCAATCAAGCCCAATTAAGAAACGTAATAAAATGCTGTACAGTGCAATCAGTGCAAAGTATATACGTTAAGATGATTTTGTTGCGATTAACTTTCCACGACGGCGCACGTTTCTAAAGTGTTCCAATGCCCATGCCGTGAATGGATTGCCAGCAGACTGTCGATATTATTATCACAACCGTTTCCGTTAGTGAATATCCCAGAATGATGCCTCGGTACACATGCAGCGGCATATTTTGGTATAATGAGTTTATGAGCAAATTCCTAACGGCACGTCAGCACAAATATTATTATATTGGCCGCGTTTATCGCAAAGTGTAGTGTAACGGTCTGGCGTCCGTCCGTCCGTCTGTCTGTCTGTCCTGTCGGCCCACTCACCGTGACTCACCAGGAGGCAGCATGCGATGTGGTTAGCGTACATTTCGGTCCGACAATAAGGAGGACCGACATACGTATTTACATTATACTACTCCAGCACAATGAACCAGCCATCTTTGGCGGCCGTATAGAAAGGTTCTGCTTGTTCGTAGAACGAATCTTATGTGCCATATTTTGGTTAACTTACCGGATTGGGTGTGGATACCCCCAGATTAAAAGGCAAGTTATTTTTGACATCGTTGCCACGAGGAACGGTTGCCATGTATAAAGACGACGCTAGAGCATCGTTTTCTGTCGAGCGGGATCCTGTTAAAACGGTTTCTGACTGACATAAACCTGCGGAATTGTCCTGTCACGTGTCCCGAGCTGTCGAGGGATAGCATCAGTAATGCTTTCGGTCGTTGACGGCGCTGTCGAATTCTTGACCGAAAATAGCATATCTGTATGTAAATCGTCGCTGGCTTTCCGTATGAATGCTTTTTCCAGGCCGAACATGCGGTCCGTGGCGCCTGACGCATGATGTGAACTGAATCACTGTGCATTTGATTGATGGAACATTTGCTCACATATAGGCATGCATATCTATATGTACAGCTATTGTTTCCCACCGAGTCACAGTCAACCGGTACGCGGCAGCATTTTACGTACCATAATAATAATAATAATAATAGCCAGTCACGTGATACAATGGCAGAAAAACATATAACATAAACATATTACATAATACAAGTAAAATAGTTAATCTAAATTAATCGGCTAAAATTTTTAATCGGTTATTTTTTGCCGTTTAGTCAGTTAATCAATCGTCAAAATACAGTCCCGGAAATGCCCCGTCGTCTTTGATTAGTTGCAGTGTTAGAAATCGGGTGTTTTTTCGCGACGCCGTGTATATGATGTCGTTGTCATGGTGATGCGTACAGGACACGCTGACGTTTATCCTCGACCATCTCAAGCGCATCAGCGCTAAGTCGGCTGTCAATCAAATGACGTCATCGAACCTGGCCGTCACATTCGGCCCGCTGCTGCTCTGTCCGTCGCCGCATCTTGACCAGGATCGGCGACTCGCCTTGAACTTCGACCAACAGATCCAGCTCGTCAAATACCTTCTCGACATCTGGCCCGACAACCGCGGTCAGTTGATCTTATCTTTATTAAGTTCACTCGGAGTTTTACTGTATTCATATTTTTTGTTTTTAGTTCTTATCTTTCTTATCGGCGGGCTCCTGTCAACATTTGAATACAATCCTATTGTGCAGTGCATTTGTGCGGAGTTGTTACCGGCCCGCCTACACATAATGTACGGGCAGACTAGTAACGGTCGCTGGCGTCTGTCGTCGTCTGTCGTCGTCTGTAACACGCGCATATATGCAACGTAACTCACCAGGAGACAGCAAGCGACGGCGGGCCAGTAGTGTAGGTTGAGCGACAGAGTGCCCGAAAGTCAAAAACTAAAAATGATCGGTTAGCCATTCCGAATCCCTTAGTCATTGTCTCCATTTTGGAACTCTGTGCAAAAATGGGTTTAAACGAAATGAATAATGTGCATATTTCTTGTGGTGTGAACGTAAGCCTGCGTGTGCTCGCAACTGTATGCGCATTGTGAGTTGTTTTAATCACTTGTGAATACGGAAGGGGAACGGAACCATGCCCGTAGACAAAAAACACCGCAGATGCAGGGAAGGTGAGAAAATTTGAGAAAACCAGAATTATCTCTATGATAATTTCTCTGTTTGGGTTGTGTTTATAACGTTAGCCTAAACATAAACATGCGAACATATTATGTTCCGTATCATTGGCGTAATTCTCTGAAGTTGAACCATGTCCCTAATCTGATGCATAAAACAAAACAGCGAAGTACAGCGTGGAAGAGCTGACCTATCGCAAAAATATTGATTGTTGTACTAATTTTTGTACACATTTAAGTATTCCACAATTTGATGACATTAGATTAGTTTAATACTTAACCTTTTAACTCAAAAATATACCCTGCAAGAAAAAATTGTCCATTGCGCAGTTATGGATAGACGCCGGTGATGTTAAACGGCTTAAAGTCATCACATCAACTGATGCGGTTGCTTTTGCTGCTGTTGCTGCTGCTACTTTGAGAGCCGTCGTTCGTTGTGTTTGTCCTCTGGTAATGCATGTTATCAGGGACACTGCAGACGACCGGGCAGTCAATTGATTCGCAATTCATCACTATTTTATGGCACGTCCCATTGTACGCGCTGTCGACCACTGTGGTATGCCGACCGTGGCAGAACCGTGCGTGACGTGTGCACTGCGCATCATGTGTCTGCATTATAAACTCCCTTCGGACTGACCCGGCCGTCTATACTTATGCCCCAGTGCACGCTAACAGCATTTCCTTGGGCTACTCATCGGCTACCTGAAACCATCCCAGTTATATTATTCGATCGTCGTGCAGTGTTTGTTCCGACCGCGTGTATACCGTATCCCTGAAGTAGACAGTTCCCAAATTATCATTAATAACTTTGGTAGATTGTAGTACAGTATTTTCTATTAATAAATTTTCGTTAATTTTTCTAGATATTTGCCATATTTTTACATTTTTACAGTTGGTGGCAGTAAACATGCAGTTACAATGTTTACCACCGTTTATTACCACTTTTGTTATTTTTCAGTTTTACCGCGCGACGCTATGCTAGCGCTGTATATGCAGTCGTCGCGTGTCTGTCCGTCCGTCCGTCACAAGCCGACACTGTGCCAAAATGGTTAAACGTAGGATCACGCAAATAACGCCAGATGATAGCCCCGGGATTCTAGTTTTTTTGTCGCCAAATATTTCGACGAAATTCCAAAAAGGTCACCCCCAGTAGGGGCACCAAATAGAGGTGGGGTACTTTCATATCGGCGATTTTCGACCAATATCTCGCTATGTTTGTAAAGTGCTGCAAAATGTTTACATTTCCTTGCCCTACATCATGGCGGCCAGAACAGCTGGAGTAGATAGAAATGAAGAAATTTTATCACCGTCACCGTCACCCTATGTATAACCTATAGATTTGCGTGGAAATTGGTTGCTGAACGTTTATGTTTGGGTTGTAGATTGTCTAGTGCCGCTGTCTCGACTGCATGAGTTCATCAGCGGCTCCAGCAGTCATCACCATCTTCATCAACCTCATTATCTCTCTCAGCATCCGCAGCAGATTTCATCGCTGACCAACAACGACTGACACTGTTGTCGCTGACATTTGTTTCTCGCGATATATTTTGCAGTCAGAGTGTTAAGTATTTCAGTAACGTTTTTAGCGTCGAACTACACGTACCACAATACACTTTGGCAGCTGTTGACAGCTGCATTTTTCAACACTGTTTGGCTTTCATATGCTGCAGTACGGTAGTAGTCTGTATACCATTACTGCAGTCAAGCTATGCAACATCGTCAGCCGAACGTATATCAAGGTTGAACGCAGGCTTGTCATTAATGCTTTACCGAATATCTGTAGGTCTAAGTCACATTTGATAACGTTTTAGTTCTCTCGAACTGAATTTTAAAGCACATTTTGTTGACTGCTCTATGGCGTGGCGAGACACTGCCCAGTGGCGGCGCCAGGCATTGGCCAGGGAGAGCTAAGCTCCCCAAAAATGTCGCTTACCCCTGCCCCCGTGGAACAAAGGAAGTCGCCCCTGGACCCCACTGGGGGACTTCCATCCCCAAACCTCCTGGCCATAGCCCCCGAATGAAAATTCCTGGCGCCGACACTGGCACTACGTATGTAACGTGATGTTAAATTATAAGTGTACTGAAAAGTCAGGGCGTAAACCTTAGGAAGAGGGGAACATGCCTCAACCATATTTTGGAGTTGATCGAATATTGTATTTGTCTCCAGATTTGTACGGCAACTCGCCTAGTATAACCTAGTAGTAACCCAAAGCTTACATGGTTTTAGGGCAGCCACCTGGCGGCAGGGAGGGAGGAGAAGAAAGGGAAAAAGGGAGGGGAAGAAAAGGGAGAAGTGGAAGAGTGAAATGAAGAAGAGTAGTTTGGGATTGAAAGGTGCTGCCTCTGATTTTAGACCAAGTTTACGCCTTCACGTCCTTGTGCCGTGTTATCATAAATATTCATTTTGTTGTTAACTAGGCTATTACGCCTTGCGAGCTGTTAGTCAAGGCTGAAGAGTGTACGACTGTGATGTGTGAATGTACAGCTTAGATATAAATGTACTTGTTCGTTTTAAATTTTAAATGACTATAGGCACTTAACTTGTCAATTAACCTTGTTCGCATAGAAGGTTAAGTTTGGACGTGCATGTGATCGGCTCATGAACGCATAGATGTAAAAAACGTTCATATAAAAATTTAAAAAAAAACGTTAAAAAACGTAAAAACGTGACAAAAATAAAAAAACGTTTGTAATAGTTGAATAAAAAACGTTACCTATACTAGCCTGTGTTTAACCCTTAATGTCTAAGGCCTAACAGAACTGCATCGAACTACACAACAAAATTTTGCAGTTTTTTTCTTTTTCGTCAACATTCACTTAATGCGTGGTAGCCTATACATTAAGTAAGTAAAAAGCTGGCAACTGGGTTATTAATAGCCCCGTTCCGATTAATCGACTCTTGAAAAATGTATTATATTATTAAACTGTATTATTTCGTTGGCGTTCTTTCGCTTACTTACACGACAATTTTGCCAACGTTTTTTTTAAAAAACAAAAAACGTTGACAAAATAAAAAACGTTAAAAAACGTAAAAACGTGACCAAAATTTAAAAAAAACGTAAAAACGTTTTTACATCTATGCATGAAAGTACGTAATATATCGCTAACACGCATATCGCATGGTTTAATTGCATCAAGGTATGTAGAAAACGTCGTAGCTCAATAAAATCGCAGCGTTACGTCGTAGAAATGTACAAAATGCAAGTCGAGAGTATTGTGCACAAAGCGGACCGTCGCTGTGGTTCAAGACGAAGACCGAGAAACGGACAGACAGATGGAGAACGAACATTATATACAGACACACACAGAGCAAAAACACAAGGTGCGCCGTGCAGTCTCAATTATTAATAATGAAAGCGAACTTCAAAACGACGGCGAACGCAGAGGGAATAATAATCCATGACATGAGGAAATAACTTCATTATGAATTCCATGACAAGAAAAACTGTTTAACTAACAAGGCAAGAATCCTTCAGAATATTTATTTTGCTGACAGTAGGCTACTACGCGTAGGGCTGAGACTTTTGTTGCTGAATTTGTTGCTGAAGCTTAGCCTAATTGTTACAACTCAACACACTGCAACACTGCCATTGAAATTTCATCGTTATTCGTTATAGTCTACAATTTTATTACTTCGCCTCCGGTAGGGGTGCGTAGTATTGCGTTCAGCGTGTCTGTATGTCTTTCTGTCTGTCTGTCCATCAGATCGCATATCTCAAAAAAAAACACGTGTCCAAATACCACACAATGTACGTGTTATCTGTGGCCGTGGCTTGGTCATCCTCTGACGACAGTGCAATACGTTATGTACTTCCGATTCTGTGGACGACATCATGTTTTCACATAATGGGGCCAATGGGCCAGAATCAAGCACAACGCTATATTTGATCGAGTTCGCCGGATAGCGCCACCGGAGATGAAATTGCTGTCTACGACTGTATACTTGACCGCCTTTGTTAGTTTGCCTGCAACGTGATAATAAAGAATTTATGTGTATGCGGCACAACTCCGTGTTACAATAGGCCTGCATTGAGTTAACAATGCCGTAGATATGCAAATCGCTTGGCATGCAAGATAGGAAGTAACTGTCTAGCACCTAGTGCTCCAAATTTCTAGTACATAACAAATGTATGAGATCGGGTCACGTGAGCTCAACACATTTCAAGCAGTAGACTGAATAACATTTCTGTCTGTCAAGTTTACACGTTTAGGCCCATATCTGCGGTGAAAACAAAGCAGTCAGGCGCTGTCTTTTCACAGTAACGACGTAGCAAAACAACGCGATGATTCGATGAATAGCAATTAGTAACAAATGTCAACAAACCTCAAGTTAAAATGCACACACACACACACACGCACGCACACTCCGCTTTTGTCTGATCGACATTCTCTGGACCGAGTCCCCAAGAACAGAACATTTGGGGTGATTGGAGCAGGATTTCAAAGGCGTGATATCCTTCCTCTTGCCCAACCAGCGGTGTCAAAGCACCGAAGGAAAATGGGCTTTCCTGCATTTCGGGGTCCCATATACTCCATAGCATTATCACGGAAAACATTCCATTGAATTAACATGGAAAACGTTTTCTATGGCAATTCCATGGAATGTTTTCCATGGTAATTCCGTGGAATGTGTGGAATGTGGTCCAAACCGATTGGGATCTCCGAAATGCAGGATTGCCGGAAAATGTTCACGCAAGACATGGCAGTTGTCCATTGTAGCTTCGAGAAACCATATCGCGTTATCAAATTGCCTATCTTATTTGTGAGTGCTTTTACAGTAGGCCTACTAAGCTTATCACAGCTCTGAATTTTGTTGACCTGATGTTGGGTTGAAATGACCACACCATAGACGACCATTTTCGCAATGTTCCGGATGCATGAACTTTAGCAACTTGTTAGCTATTGCATTTTAACACATTACAAGCTTTTTGAGCAGTAAGCTAGCATCATTAAGGCTAATGCCACTAAATGCCAACAGCTTCTTCAAACGCTTCATGCAAATTGCATTTTGTCGATTGAAATAAACAGAGCTCGCTGTATTAATTTTGACGACAGACATTGACATGTTACATTTTTGAGAGTATCGAAAGAAACGTTGACACTGCGGCTGCAAGCAAGTATAAGCAGCTGCTAAATGGATGGAGTTAGTTGACAAGTAGACGTCACGTTGCCAAGCAACGGATGCTGACGTCGTTGTCGACTGCCAATCACTGACGTCCATGACAGGACACGTGACCAAATCGTGTCACTCCGGGACTCCCGATGGCGTAGGGTATATTGCTGTTGGATGACGAATGATATGACGTCATGTCAGTGGGTTTTCACGTCTGCATCCACACGACAAAGAAACAAACTACAATTATTGTACGCGATTTAAGTGTGAATCATCACAAATTTATGCACTTGACGTCTATGTGATCACTAAAAGTTGTGAATTTCCTACGAGAGAATGCGCAGATCCTGTATGTATGATACACAGACTTTTGTAACAGAAACGCATTAAAATACTACTTTTACTACATATATATTACTGTGCCTTAATTAGTTGACAATGTCGGCGAAGGCATTGTTTTTTCCCGCGTTTCTGCCGCGTTCGTTCGTCCGGACAGATTTTGATACCACGATATCTCACGAGCTTGAGCAATCTCGATGAAACTTGCAGGGAAAATTCATCAGCCCCCACTGATAATCGGATTAGCTTCTGGAGGTCAAAGGTCAAGGTCACAGCAGGCCGTCGAGGGCAAATATTGTGAACACCATATCTCATAAACTACTTGAGCAATGTTTGTAAACGTTCATTAGGTTGGATTAAATTGATAACTACGTTCATGTTACACAACCGAAACGTAAAATTTATACCTAATTGACAATAATTGCGACGTTTCGTTCGCCAACGGCGAACTTCATCAGGCATGTGGTCACGTGACGTTGCCGATGAACACGTGACCAAAATACGGTCATAGGTCGTAGGTAGGCTGTAGGCTCCCCCATCTCTGTTCATACAGTTGACCTCCCTGCGTGTGTGGATAGACTCTGTGAGCTGTCGTGTCTTCCGATGACTTACTTGAGCAATCTCGGCAAAACTTACAGGAAATAACCAATAGCAGCCCCTACTGATGACCTTATTAGATTCCGATTTTACTTTTACGGTGAAACGGCGTGCGAGAGAAAGACGTGAGTCACCGGTGAGTTTGTGTCGACTTGATATGACGTCGATGACGTCGACGTTGACGTCATTGACGTGACGCGGGTCGTCACTGGTGACGTCAAGACTGGAACTTGATGACGACACTGACAGACAGCGTACGCGCCCGACAGTCAGCGATACACGCCCCATCAGCGTCTACATACATGCACGCGACTCGCTGAATATTCACTCCATTCACGCATCTGCTGCATAATTAACTAGAAAGACTTCACTGGAGGTCGCACCGACCGATTTAGCACAATGAACTCGACAAACAACCAACTATCTGGCTGCTACTTAAATATAAAGTTTGAATCCATGTTGACGTTTTCGCCATGGTCAGCTCGTCTCGTCTTGTAACGTACCGTGCACTCATAGCCGATAAAAAGAATATTTTCACCATGTGACCCCCTGAACTTTGACCTGTGAACCTGTGCTCTTCGAATGTGACCTAGATGCAGTCATGCTGAACCAGCACGCCAACTGTTTAAGTCAGAGGTCATTCAGTTCAAACGTTATTGGCCAGACAGACACACCCGACCAAATGCTCTACCTGTATCACTAGAGTAGTCAATAACTAGAAATGCATGGCAAAGCCCAGCGTGTAGCCCGCCCGGCGCAAACGCGCCTGCAAAACTCAAGGGTTACTGGACCAAAGTTTACCAAATTTTTAACGGACGTAGAGTGATCATCGGCGGTGTTAACTCATGCATACACGTCTTGATTCTCTCATTCGTTGTGGAATGCCAGCGCACAGAATGACGGTGGGGTATGCCATTTTCGCAGATTCGCGCCAAAATCGGTTACCATACCAACGTCCCTTGAGCGATCGCGAAAAGACGGTCAGACTGATCACGTCAATCCATACGTGTACATATCCTGAAAATTTGTTGAAGATCGGTCCACTCCAGTACACTGCATTCTGAGACAGTTGGTGTCCAGCGGAACCGTTAAAAACAACGAAAGTAACATCGGCGCATGTTGCACAAAACTTTCGGCAGCCAGAGGCAGGCCGGGCTGGCTAAATAAAAGGGAAAACTGCAAGTGTTTTATTTATAATGTTCTTGGTTGGAGGCAGTAACGATACAGACATTAGACAATAGTGGACCTTGAGCAAGGCGGCAGTCTCCTGCTGCTGTGAACTGCGTACGTCTATACCGTTGACGACTAAGATCTGATCTCCGGGAACCAGCTGTCCGTCAACGTCAGCCACGCTTCCTTTGATCTGCACACGAACTGTCAATTATCAACAGGATGCTGCAGCGAAAACCAACGCATTGGTCAATGAGAGTAATAAAGATGCCAAATATTTCACAAGTTAGTGTAGCGACATTTGTTCTCTGTGGCAAAATCTTTTATGATGACTTAAACAGAAATTTACCGATGAGTCTTGTGGTAGAGGAATTTTGAAAATCGGTCATCATTTGGAGAGATTACGTACGGACAAGCAATAGTGGCATCTCTTTACACTCACACTGGCTAATGGCCACACTTGTAGTACTCGGATCCAGTTTTGCTGGACTCGGATTCGGCCGTCCTAAAATCGAGTCCTTTTAGCCACGGTGGAATTCTTATGCAACCAAATAGGTACAGGCTGTCAGAGAAAACATTATTGTCGCTGGTATTTCTGAAATGCAACTGTAATGATGCAATATGGTCATGCACTTGATAGCACATTAAACGTTAAACTTGTTGTTACGTTAAAATGACTCAATCTCGCACTCGGACCCAGGCTAGTACTCGGACTGGACATCAGTGGACTTGGATTCGGACTTGGTAGATGCTGGACTCGTTACAAGTCCGCCAATGGCTAATTCATGTCGCATCCTGTGTACACAATTTGTACAGCATTACATGTTTTTATTCTGGGGCTGGTAGCGCTGTGATAGGTGGTGATACCGTGGGCCAATGGGGCTTGTGCATGGGATGATAGGGGCGCAGTGACATACAATGGGCTATACGTTCACAGAGTACAAAATTCTCGGAGGAACGTTTTCAGACATCGCGGGGGATTGTTGCGCTTCAAATATAGCAGACACATTCATGAACCATGTCAACAGAAAAAATGAACAAAGTGAAAGTATAAGCAAAAGCCAAAGGGGGCCACGGCCGTCAACATTCCAATGTTATATGACACGATACGATACGATACGGTACAGTATATTTACGTGCGCTCAAAAGCTGATGAAATGGCCGGCTTAATCTAGCGCACTGCGCCAAATACGGAATAATAAAGAAAAAAAACAACAACCGGCTAGTAGAAGAAACGATCCGGGTGATAGTCCGCGAAGGCAGTCCGCAAAGAGAAGTGAAACTACGGGGGAAGGATTTGTGAAACGGGTAGGATTTAAGCCAACGCATCACTAAAACCACAAGTAATTAGACGCGGTATAGAATGTAGCGGTCTCCGCTGTCCGGCGAATCCTGCCCGAGTCGGACCACCACAGAGTTTGAGACAGCCGAAATATAAGAGCAAATAGGATGTCCCGAGCACAAAAAGGAAGCTGCGGACTGGCTGTTGAGCAGGACTGGACAACGTTGGACTCACGACGTCCGAGACGTAGATGCCATTGTCGTGTTGACGTCCGACGATGCTGAAGCCGAGACCTTTGCCGGGCTTCTTGACGAGGTCGAGGGTGAACACCTCGTAGAGGTCCTTGTCGTCAGAGAGGATGGCCAGGGTCTCGTCACGTAGCACGGTCAGTCGCACCACACCAGGCGTCTGACGGAGCACTTCAGTCGCCCACTCGTCCGTCACCTCGCTCCGGAAGTCCTCGCCGTTCGCCTGGACACACAGACGACGGTCCGCCCAACCCAACCCATAGCATAGGTAACCCAATACGATCCGACCCAAATTAGAATGAAACTCGGCACCCAACCCGACATGAACGGTTTTGCACGACGTTTCAATCATCGCAAATCTACTGCAGTTTTGATCTCGAAAAAAGGATTAAAAATTAACGGAACAGCAGATGTCAACTTAGATATCCCTAGAATGATAGTAGAAATCTGGTTTAATGCATCAGTCATAACGACAGTTAAGCCTAACAACTACACTAAAAAGGTTAATCAGTTTCCTGACACCAGGAACAAACTGCACATTTATTACTATCAACTGCGAAGTATTGTAATGAGCGCGTCTGTGTGTGTGTGTGTGTGTCGGTCCTCCTCCGGCGGAGTGAAGCAACCCCAAGGGAAAGGGGCAATTCTGGGGGTTTTCTTTTCCATTGACAATGCATTGCATGGGCCGTACAGCGGTATGAATTTCGCTACGAAGGACCGATTACGCTTAAATTTTCTTCTTTACTGTAAAGTCGGAAGAATTCAATTTACGATTATTAAACGGCATAATTGTGACTGTGTCCAAATTACTCGCAAACTAAACTAAAAGAGGAACGGAAAAAAACTGACGATTAATGGGAAGAATTACGGAAACGCACTGCGCCGTTGTCACTGTCATTATGGCAACGGTGTATGTTGCCGAATAAAGAAATATATATTGATGGACGTAGGAAAGCGAAGTTCATTTAGCGTTAATGGGACTTAGTTAAGGAATTATATAGAGTTAAGGGTGCGATTGCATACCGCGGGCGACGAAGTCTGAGATCTATGATTGCCTTGTTAGAAATATTTTACAACGAATCCGACCGACCCATCCAAGTCGGAGAATCTGTGACCAGACCCGGCCGCATACTGTTAACGATCTCTCCGCCATAAACGTCATAGCATAAATTATGCCTGTGTTATGTAGACATGAGTTGAAAGGTTGACGGTTCTACCTCCAGTATCTGGTCTCCGACTTGCAGTCTGCCGTCAGCGGCCGCCACGCCACCTTCAAATATCTCGTGCACCACTATGCTTCCCTGCAACGTATATAACGATGAAATCATGGTGCGTCCAAAACTGTAAGCTAATAACTACGTAATCATGTACATTATATCGATACGTTTTAACAAAATCGAACGGATATAGCTAAATAATATGTATTAAAAACTGCGCGGGTTTCGACATCACTGCAACATATAAAAATAAAAACTTAAATGCATCGGTTTCATCACCACAATCACTATGGAGAAGACGATAAAGGGCTGTCGTTGACATGCAATCTATTATCAAGAAAAGAAAACACTAAAATTGCAATGCACTGCACTGCTTGCGAACGTACGGAACATACCGCTAAACGAGTCAAGTCGTACGTGGTGCTTATTACTGGCCCGCCTACACATAATGCAGTGGGCCAGTATTGTTTTGCTCGCTGTGCGTCTGTCGTCGTCTGTCGGCGTGTGTAACACTCCACGGCGAAACGTAACTCACCAGGGGCAGCACGCGGCGGGCCAGTAGTGTTACGTCCCGTCAGGGCGACACCGTGTGTTTAGTCTCATTTCTACTAATAATTTGCCAGATGATGTAACGCTGAGCTGAGCTTACGACAAAGGCGGAGCTTCTCCATGGGGTCTACATGGTCACGTGATTTGTTGCAGTGGGCGTAGGAAGCTATCTATGCTTAAAAAAGATGTCGCCGTATAATGTGCTCAGTTGGTTAATAATAACAAATGTCCAAAGTATTTTGGCAAAAGGCCGCATCGCCGTCTTGTCACCCCTCGCGGCTGCGAATGGATTTGTCCAATTTTGACCCCATCTAATACATGGTTTCTTGGACCCACATGAGTCAGCTCCCCACAAACGGCATCTCGATCGGTTCAGCAGCCGTTTTTGCAGAATCTTGAAGCGAGCGATATACACGTAATGTTCGCTAAGGTCTGTATGGCAATTACGGTATTCGACGAAAGCTGAGGCGGTCGTTAAGTGCAAAAAAAGTAACGTACATGGAGTATTTAAAAACGAAGCTCCATCGGCTCGACGAAATAACTAAGGTCAGTGCAATTAGTGATGGAAAGTACCAGGCAAGTACTCGATCCGCCGATAACGTCGATGCCGAGTGGTTCGAATCCTTTGTTGAGTTCGATAACGGTCTCGCGGCCCGGCACGATGGGGCATGTGACTGGGTCGGCCTGGCTCGGTCGTGATGACGAACCTTTGGACGTGGACGAGTGCCCGCCGCCGTTCCTACCTGCTGAATACACGGCAACCATATCTCAAATTCAATTCTTGACGTGCTAGGTCAGCCTGATTCATTTCTTGGCTGAAAATATTGTAACATTGGAGGCATCGTCGGCTATTAGATAAATAAAACTGTTCAGCGGCTGGGCGCTCCGCTTCCAGTCTCCGTTTTCCAGATCTTAGCCGGTAATCCCACCATGGGCTCCGCTCCCGGACCCTGCTGCACGCTCGGTCCCAGATTCCTTAATCCGCTCTTTCATTCTCAGAATCCTGAATCTGCCACTGCCGAAAACAGGTAACTACGTGTTTTAAAACAAGTTGTTATACCACGGAAGAAACAAAACTCATTCGCGGGCCTAACCGCTGTTATTAATATTATAAAAACAAAAACTGGCTTCAGTTTTTCTTCATTGTAAAAGCCGCCGTTCTAAAACAGCAAATATCAAAATTTTATCCGCAAATTCTAAGCACAGAAGATAGC
>Ga0209363_1000690_pt1 | contig 14148 bp, 11 predicted proteins | sample WorMetexBAHAMAS3_FD_187385 | JGI IMG/M metagenome (GOLD analysis project Ga0209363, IMG submission 187385) | Marine gutless worms symbiont microbial communities from Max Planck institute for Marine Microbiology, Germany - Inanidrilus exumae... | ecosystem: Host-associated > Annelida > Digestive... | reverse complement strand
GTGTAGGGGGGGGGGGCAATCGCCAGTATTGGTTTGCTTTCTGACATCTGTCATCGTCTGTTGGGGTATTTAACACTCCACGGTAGCACATATGCAACGTAACTCACCAGGGGCAGCATGAGACGGCGGGCCAGTAGTGTTACGTCCCGTTAGGGCGACACCTTGTTTATATTCTGATTGAAAAATAAAATAAACAGCTGCTTTTGCTGTTTGTGGAGATTAGCCGTATGTCATATTTATGTGACATATTAACAAGTAGATTTCCTCTCAATTTCATTTTTATTGGCTGTTAGTGGTTCTGTTTTGTTTGCAGATTGAGTGTGTTGGATCTGTATCATGTGGTATGAAGGCAGCTGCTTGGAGCCCTGACCTTGATCTCCTTGTCATCGTAACAGGTCCACATTTATGTCATGACTATTTCTATGTAGAGGGAGGCACACTAACTGAGCTGTTAGCCAGTGAATGCCAAAAAGATGCCACATATTTCACAAGATAGTGTAGTAATGTCTTCAACATAGGGTTGTTAAACGATTTTCGAAAATCCGATTATCGAAATTTTTTATCGTTCTTGTTTTCGATTTACAGAAATCGAATATCGTTTCCTATACTGCGCTGTGCAACTGTACTAACTTTATAAAATAGAGATAGACGGATATCGTATACCGGTCAGTATTCATTCACTGCACTGACGTATCGGCGAATATGGTCTCCGCTGATACAGAGTGTGATAATAATCAGTTGTAATCTGACTCGGCGAGTGAAGCTAGCAGACGGCGACTGGATGCCTTTTGATATCTGCATGGACAGATCGTGAGAAAAAAATGAGGCCTGTATTCTAACCGTTTCATCATGCAGACTGCAGGTATGACATGTGTAGTGGCAGCTAATTGCCCTCTCCCTGTCTCTCCACGATCATTCCCTTTATTGCGGCCGGCGACCAGTGCCGGTATGCGGTATGCGTATAGCCGTCTGAACTGTGAACGCGCAATTGGAGGCTTTGATGTTAGCTTGCTGAAAACAGAGCCAGTTTCATCGATGAGTGTCAGATTTCAACTCCCGGTCTGTCGCTTTCAGTTCACACGTCGGTGATACCGGCAAGCGTTTGCCCGGTTATCAGTTGGATCACCACGTAGCATGTCGTCGGCACGATGCCTTTTGATGTCTGCTTTGTCTCACCATAACTGATGAGCACCTGTACATGGCCTGTACGTCTTCGCAACAGTCGTTGATCCACGATAGTATGGGCGACTGTTCGGTGCGCCAAAGCTTGTATGCGCCAAACAGTGGCTGTTGGAGGAATGCACCACTGCTGCTGCAGACGCAGCTGGAGAGGATCACGAGGCCGACGGGACCACCAACGAAACGTCAGCACAGTGACGACGCACAGCTGTACTTATCGTCCGTACTTGACGCCTGTCTGAACCAGTTTCTCGCGTCGGCTGATAAACGATAATCGAAAAAAAATCGAATTTGTAGTTCCAAGAATCGAATATCCGAAAAAAAACGATTTTAACATCCCTACTTCAACATTTGGTGGCATGTTTAGTGGTGGCTTGGCTTAGCTGTAATGGCATGGGCATATCAACAAAGTTAATTTATGTCAAGCCCGGTTAGTACTGGGATGAGTGACCATCTTCAGACAGGCATACCACCTTGGTATGTAACCAGCCACCCAGGCCAACTTAGCCTTCTACCCTCAGTGGGATGGGAAATTACCTGCAGCTAGGGAGTAAAGGCAGGATGGCTCATTTTATTCGTGGATTAACGTGTTTGACAGTTTGTGGCAGGTAAAACTGTGTGATCACTCGTTAACACATGCCGTACCTGAGCACTTATTTGGAGATGAGTATCGCACTCATTACAAGGCACTATACAAATATCCTGTTTACTTCACTTAATTTACTTTACTTTATTACAAATGTACTGCTGAATTTACTGTGAAAGTCTTTTGAAAATCGGCCAAAGTTACAGGCAAGAGTAATGTGGTACCTTTATAATCACAGTGACCAGTGCTCAGTTTTTGACACCATGTTGTATTTGCATTTCTTTCTTAGTGATAATGTGCACATTTGAACAAGTAGTAAAATGTAAAAATGAGAAATACATGAACATTCAACATTGATCGACATTTACTTTTTTGTGATTGTAAGTTTATAACTTGTAGTTATTACACTGGTTGCATCTAGCGATAAGCATAATGTAGAGGTCTGGCGTCGGTCTGTTTGTCTGTCCGTCCAATTGGTATATTCACTGAGACTTGTAATGCATGTGACATGGCCAGCGTGCGTTTTGACAATAAGGAGGACCAACACGCTTGTTACTTGAAGGAAGTTGTTATTTTAGCTGTATTTATATTTTAATTTGTAGTTTGATGTGCACATAGCAGTGTGGTGCTGTGTTTTGCTGTTAGGTGAAGATCAGTTGCTGTTAATGACACATGAATTTGACCCACTCAACGAAGTTTCCCTCTATGAGTCTGAGTTCGGTGAAGGTTTGTGAAGGATAAATGATGATTATGTTTATGTGTGTATAATAGCTTAAATGGCCTAATATTTATTTGTTGCCCGCTTCCATGTCATGTTATTCAGCTCAAGCTGATGCTCTGGTTGGTCAAATTCAGCTAATTTATAGCATGTACAAATATGTTACATACATCGCAATTTGGCATAGCATTAACACCATTAAGCGAGCCAGGTTGGTACTGGGATGGTTGACCGTCTTTGTGCGGGCATAGCACCTCAGTACATAACCAGCTACCCAGGCCAACTCAGCCTCCTACCTTTAGTGGGACAGGAAATGAGTTCCAGCCATAGTGCCACGATGCTCTGCCGCTGGGGAGTAAAAGGCAGGATGGCTCATTCCATTCATGGATAAATGTGTAAGTGGCAGAACTCACGTTAATGCATGCCATACCTGAGCACTTTAGAGATGTGTATCGCATTCAAGGCACCATACAAATGTCCTGTTTACGTTACTTTACTTTACTTATATGTGACATTAGGTTACGTTGCACAGCACTGAATTCCTGTAGATATGCGAAGAACTTTATAACAGGTCACATTACACTTACGTTGAAAGTTTTGGTAACTAGAGAAATGTAATGTGCAGTCGTATCTAAATGCAGACCCACGCTAATAACCCTAGGTTAGGGTTGGGATTTGACGTTTGCCCTTTTGACCTCGTGGTCAGTGCATGCTGAGGTTCTGCCATGGACTATGTGTCTACTGACTTTGGTGCTGATAGCTCAAGCCGTTTTCCTATTAGAGCATTGACAGACAGACAGACAGACGCAATTGAGCGCCGTACACCACTCCGGCAGCTACACAGCCGGCGTGAGTAATAACTTGTTGCCTGACGTCAGGTATTGGGCCATAGTGCTTTTCTTAATGACCCATGTACCTACTATAACAGTGAGATAAATTTAAATTATTTTTTGCGACTAAGCATGGTTTTTGCTATGAATCAAATTGTTAGACATTTTGTCACAAAAATTAACTTACATGAGGCTAACACTCCAGGTTCTCATCTTTTTTCCATAGTTTGTCTGTATTTTGTTAGTAAAAGTTTAACTGTGTTTGTTTTATTGGATTCAGCTCAGCTCATCTCTGTTGGTTGGGGTCGGAAGGAGACACAGTTTCACGGCTCCGAAGGCAAATCAGCTGCCGCTAAAAAGGAAGAAGTGAGTATAGATCGGCAGCTGTGGTTTGGTAATTAATCTGATAGAATCTTGGTAGACATTCTGGGCTAAGTACATGTTTGTTACGTCCAACCACTGCCGGCAGGGTTCTGTTATCACCACCGTTTGTGTGTCTGTTTGTTAGTAGGATAACTCAAAAGTAGTGCGGATTTTTGCAAAATTGGGAATCAGGTAGATTATGGATCAGAAAGGAGTTGACTGAATTTTGGAAGTGATGTGGAACATTTTCTGGATATTTTTGTATTTATAGATAACCTAGTAGTCAAATGACACGAAAATTGAAAGTGAAACTGGGAAAACCAGTGTCAGACAACTGTGGGAAAAATTTAGGCTGACTTATTTGCTGTTTGTTAGTAATGACACTGTGCCGATTTCAAGGAGTATGGGAGGTCTGCACTGTGATGAGTGCCATCTGGTTATTTGTTTGCAGACAACTTAGCCTCCTACCCTCAGTGGAATGGGAAATGTGTACCAATCACATTTCGGTGATACTCTGCGGCTGGAGAGTAAAGGCAGGATGGCTCATTCCATTCGTGGATAAACATGTGGGTGGCAGGTAAAACTGTGTGATCCCTAGTTAGCACATGCCATAGCTGAGCGCTTTAGAGATGTACAAATGTCCTGTTTACTTACTTGTTTACTAGCCATTCAAGAATTGGATTAGAACCAGTCAATTTGGTGATAAGTAACGGTACACTGAGGTGGTTTTGATGTGTGAAACATAAATGTGATGCTGAATGGATTGAATATTGTACAATGATTGAAGTACATGGAATACACCCAAGGAATACGATGATATGAAAAGTTTTGGTCTGTCTAAGAGAAATGGAATGAGTTGACTGATCTACGAGTCTGTGTATGAATGCAGCCAGTCCAGCGTGCGTTGCGCTGGGATGACCAACAGCCAAGAATCAGCTGGCGTGGTGATGGACAGTACGTTGTGGTCATCGGCATCAACCCAGCCACCGGTAGTATGCGTGTGTAATCATTCATTTTGATATAATGATAACAGTGACGACCAGAACAGTACCCGTGATAATATCTATGGTTCTTTCGTCATGGCAGAGCCACTGCATGATTTTTGGGCTGTGCGACTTCCAGCAGTCTACTGCCGCCCATATCCACTGTCGCCATTAATTATCCACACATGCCGATAGGCAAGGTGTGGATATATCGGTTACTGTTTGTTTGTGTGTGTCTGTTTGTACTGTTACAGATTTCTTTGCCGAGGATAAAGCTAGTAGCGTCAAATTTTGCATGGCAGTTCATCGGCGTCCAAGACAGGGAATCTCCCATTTTTGTGAACTTTGCACCTCAGAAGCCCAAAATCGGCCGGCAAATCGGCCAGCACACGCAGCACTGAACTATAAATAGAACTGGAAGGAGCCTAGCCTGCAGGCCTAAGCTGACTGAAGTCAGAGCAATGTTCTATGTATAGTCATTGAGCATGCAGGCCATGTGTGCAGTGTGTAGACGTAGGTCGGCATGTGTGGATATATGTCAGTTCTACTGATATAAGTTTTTGTTATTAATTTATTACTTACTCCAAAAGCTATAGTCGTTGTAGCTGTCCTGTGAAGATGGAAGGCTGAGTCATAAGACCACCCAAAGTGCAAAGTCCGTGAACATTCTTTGTGTGTGTGCGCTGGCCCATTTGTTCGATTTTGGGCTTCGGAGGAGCTTCTGGGTGAGCAAAGTTCCCCCAAATGGGAGATTGTCTGCCCAGGATGCTGATGATCCACGGTGCAAAATTTGATGCCGCTAGCTTTATCCTTGCTGTTAAAATCTTTAACTGTACAGGCAAACAAAAAATAATAATTGGCAAGTAGAGAGTTTGTTGTAACTTCATTTGTACAGGCGTACGTCAACAACGAGTTTGGTCACGGGACGGAGTTTTGCATTCCACCAGTGAAGCAACTGATGGACTTGGACAAGCCATTGCCTACAAGTAACGTCAAACATTATAGTCGTTGTTGTTCGCTATTAACATTGGCAGTGCTGTTATACGGCACAGAAAAGGGGTGGGGTCCAAAGAATGTACATCCGATCCGGACATACAAAACGTGCATTAATTGTTCTTTCAGATTCAAGGGACAGTTAGTCCAGGTTCTGCTGGATAATAAAGGCAGTTTTACTGATATGTGCATTGTCAACTTTCTTGCATTCAAACAACTTTTATTTAGGCCCAGTCTCTAGTTATTGTTGTCGACGTCATTATCATCTTGGTCAGCTTCCAAGGCAGTAATGTGCCGTGATTCATGTGTTGATTTCGGCGCCCTATGTAACTTGTTTATTTGTGTGTTTACTTAACTCCCTTCTTCCCTTTTTTGTATTTACTTTTTTGTTTCCTTATGTTTTTTTCTTACTTATTTACTTCCTTACTTGTTTACTTCCATACTTATCTATCTACCCCTTCCAGAATGGACCTGTTCCGTTTCCAGAGAGATTGGCTAGGAAGAACGTCTCTGAAATGACCTATTTTGTGTTGGGTAGGACGTAAATCCTTAACTCAATTAATCAATCATGGTTATGGTGGTGATGGTCATCGTTTGTTCTCATAAGCCATGTGCCATCAGCCACTGAACAGCAACATTATCAGCAGAGTAATGCCACTGCAGACCACCGTTCAGTTTGATCTGTGGCCAGCTGCTGCCAGTGTGGAGCATTGTATGGACATTTATCACATGGACATTTGTTGCATGGCCATACTTTTCATGGCAGGATGCACAGTGGCCTTGGTCAGTCCAGAAGTAGTTTATTAGTGACCACGGACATTGTGGCAGATTGACTCCTGGTTGACGGTCTGAGTCCTCAGTCGTAGTGTTTTTGCATTGTTGGACTGATATCCGCACATTGTACATGTAAATGTGGGGCATAAGTGTCAAAGCATTGGATTTCCAGTTTCTTTTGTCATTGTTATGGAAAAGTGATGGTCTCTGTTTCTGGTTTCTTATAAAGCGATGGAAATTTTGGGATAAAAACATGTCATATCACTTGAGATCACCACTGTACTTCACAGTAATTTTTATGTTGATGGCAATATTTTATTACAAGTTGATAAATGTTTGCATTGTTAATAGTTTTCCGTAGCTAATATTCTATGACGTTAACTCATTAATTGTTCTTTTGAGATTTTTTCTTCAATTCTGCTGGCGATGAAAGTACTGGTGCACAAGTCTATATAACTTTGTGCAATATTGATGCGTTACTTGGGAAAATTAGTAGCTTTTATAGTTTTAAGTCAGATTTTTAAAAAGATGTGTTTGTTATGTTTTGTTTACAAAGACCGTCCGGTGGTTTGATAACGTCGACATTGTGGAGGCGGGACCGACATGTGGTTGTGTTCTTTGAGAAGAACGGACTTCAGAAGAACAATGTTAACTTTGAACTGGCAGCACAGCAGCCGAATATGAAGGTGAAATTGGTGTCATTGTGAATTCATCATCTTTGTTTTAACATACACCTGTATATGATACAGAGATGGTGTAGTTTGCATCTTCTCACTAAGTTAAATGAGTTAGTTGCTGTCAACAAGGGCATTTCGGCATCAAACATTTGCTCAAAAAAAACTCCAGTTCTCACCTCGTATGGGCTCCGGGGCAGTGATGCGCCGTGATTTATGTGTTGATTTCGGCACTACTTTTGTCTTTGTGCTTGTTTTCTTACTTATTTACTTCCTCACTGGTTTACTTCCTGACTTATCTATCTACGTCTTCCAGAATAAACCCGTTCCATTTCCAGGCTGGAGGTCGTAGGAGGTGACCAAACCTTGCTTTAGTTTTTTGGGTTCATTTTATGTTGTAGTATCTTTTGTTACAGATGCATGTTTGCTTTTGTTGTGTTTGTTTTTGTTTTTCAGTACTAAGCCAAGAGATTGGCTGGGAGAACGTCTCTGAACTGACCCATTATGTGCCAAGTTGGACTTAAAACCTTAACTCAATCACGTGTGCAATGCTGTTACCATTAGGCCAGATTGCCAACTGTGAAAACTGGGAAGAAAACAGGAGGCATTGACCTCCACCCATGGCCTAGCCTTATTATTTCTTCGTCCACCACTGATGGAGATGGTGTTGCTTTTTTATGCCGAAACTAGTACCAATTTGGCAGTAATATCTCTCAGAGACAAAGTTGCCATGATGGTGCTAACAATCATTAGTGAATAAAATTGAAATTGTCAGTTATTCTGTAAGTAAAGCATGTCTCTACCAAAAAATGCTATTTCAGATTTTTGCTCAGCCTTTTGAGTAATCCGGCAGTCAATAGGACAGACGAATTGAATGAATTTTGCATTACCTTCTTCTGTAGTTTTTTTCTGACTGTAGTTGGTTTGGCACAGGTTGTTGAGTTGCTGTGGAATTTGGAGTCGACTATTTTAGCAGTTTGGTGTGAAACTCTGCCGCCAGATGGCAGCAGCAGTGATTTTGTCCCTCACTCATATGGTAACATTGTATTCTATTATGCTAAATTTATTAATAATAATGATAAAGTGCACATTTGCAAAATGAAAGGTCCTCAGACATGCTGCTCCAGACATGAAAACATGTATTTTCCTACCATACCTTGAAACTCATGACTGAGCAACATTAGGGACATTCACTGTATAGAAACCCATATGTTTGTGAGGAGCAGCATAATCCATAACCTGTGTATGTAAAATATGATGGTGGAACACAAACAAAAATGCCAGTAGCTTCCACTGTTATATGACTTATTAATTTATTATCCATTTGTTATTTGTGGAAGGACATTCCAGCTGCTTCCAAAGGTTTTTGGACATGTGACTTGATCTGTATTCTTTGATGGAGAAAGTAAACAATGTCATATGAAAGCAGTATTGTATTTCTATGTTAAGTGGATACTGATATTGGAAAGACAGTGTAAAAGATGCAGCGTCGCTCATGTTAGAACTGTTTCAGTCCTGGCTTAAAACCCACCTTTTTCATAAATTCTTCCCAACATAGACTGTGCCTCCCTCAACTTACTTCATGTGCTACGACTTGGAGTAGGTATTCTGTGCTGACCATTTTTTGATGTCAGTCCTTTTTCGTCACTTTTCTGTTGTGGTTACATGGCATAGATGAAGCTGGTTGTCTGTCAGCTTTACAATGCTTATTAAATATTTTGTATCATATGGCATTTTGTAGAAGTCATTTTGTGGATGCAGAAAAGATGAGACCAGTGGGTAATCTTCCCAGTTGGCATCAGTGCTTAGGTTTCCTTCACGACATAAGTGGCATCTGGCCTGTAAAAACCCGGATCCAATTGTCCCGAGATGTTCTCTGATGAACAACACAGTCCAGCGTGGAGAAACGGCAGAAAAGGCCAGTCAGAGAAATGAACAAATGGAGAAAGAAGATCTAGAAGCAGCTGGTAAACCAGGTTCATCAAGGTGGCCACACTTTGTTGAAAGTCTTTAAAAAGTATCCATTTTTCCAGGACCTGGAAAGTCCTTGAAAACGGAATAGGGTCATGGAAGTTTTGGAATTTGGTGCATAAGGTCTGTGAAAGACCTTGAGTTGCAATACTTCATAATTATCATTACCACAATGTGAAAATTTTGCAGTCAATACCTAACTTCCCAATTCAGTCGTGTACTGTCTAATGTGGTCAAACATCACTGGAATTGGTCTAGAAAACGTAACTGAAAGTCCTTGAATTTTTGCCCCCAAAACTGTGGCTTCACTTCAAGAGCAATCTTTAAACCAGTGTTAAGTTGTGTGTGTCTGTGTGCAGTGGACTTGTATACAATGAGCAATTATCACTGGTATCTGAAGCAGAGACTGGAGTTTGACTCATGTCGCTATGGCAACGTGAGTGCACTGCTGTGGGATACGGAGCTTGCATACTGTCTCCACGTTGCACTGGATGCAGGCTATTATCTGCAGTACATGTGGACGTGGACGACCAATCACAGCACAGGACAAACGTCACGTGACCTAGCGTCTGTAGCCGTTATTGATGGTGGTGAGTAGTGATGTTGATGATGACAAGCATGAGGTTAATTTTTTAGTGGCCATGTAGAGCAGTTGGTTGGCTGTGTGTGTGTCTTTGCATCTGGACGATAACTTTTAAACTAAATGACCTTCAATGTAGATATTTGGCATAATGGTTCAAAGTCATAATGTCATTGGAAAGCACTGTATGTCATGCAATCGCCAAATTGAGGTAATTGTAATAACATGACATTCTACAGTTAAAGATTCTTTTGTTGTGTTCATAGCTAATACTGTTACATGTTTCTGTGTCGTGCTTCATGTGTTGTCTATCTTAATTTATACTTAAGTTAATTAATTAATTTAGTTATTTATTTATTGATTACGTTCCATTTTTTGCTATTGGGTATATTTATTCTGGTGAAATAAAGATATGGATTGTCGAAGTTCAGAGTTGCATGATGAAAAATTTCCTTTTATGTCTTTGCCATCCGACAGTGTCGGCTAAGGCATTGTGTGTTTTCGGGCTGTCCCATTCGTTCGTTCGTTCGTTCGTCTGTCAGATATTGTTACCACGATATCTCATGAACGGCTTGAACAGTTTTTAAAACATAAAACTGACGGGGAATATTCACTAGCCCCTATTGATGACCTGATTAGATTCTGCAAGTTAAAGGTCAATGTCAATACATGCCTGTGAGGTCAAGTTCTCTGAACACCATATCTCATGAAGTTCTTGAACAGTTTCAGTGAAACTTATGGTGACAAAGGCATCTCCATCGACACTGAGGCATCAAAATCCATCGTCGACTATGGATGCACATAATTAGACGGCATATACACACTAAATCAGTAGAGGGCAGCAGTGGATGTGCACATAACACTTGCAAAATGTATGGGTTGTTTTCAACATCTTTGTGGTTATATGGTCAGTAAGGTGGCACGGTGGAACAGCGGTTAGAACATTGGACTTGTGATCAACAGGTCATGGGTTCAAATCCTACTCGGGGCAAAGCTGCATAACAACCTTGGGCAAGTTGTTCACACCTATGTGCCTCTGTCACCAAGCAGTATAACTTGGTACCAGCCAAAGTATGCAGTTTGGTTGGGAAGGTAACCGCAGGTTTGGCGGAAAGTAATGGCAGCATATCGCTGGGTGGATGACTTATAGTCACCTGCGGGCTGACTGCCTGTACATTGGGATCAGCTCCGGGCCCAACGCTCAGTAACGAGTATGGGAAGCCTTTTTTATGTGGTCAGTATGCCCTTGAATGAGAGCCTTTTAGTTATTGCTCCTGTCGTTGCTGTTATATGGTAATATTTAAGGTGTATCAATAGGCTATTGCAGTGTTAGTTCGGTGACAGGAAATGCATTTTGTCTATGATAAAACCTGCTCTAGTAGGGTACCCGGCCTAACCTGGTTGCCTGTGTGTGTTGCTAGACTGCGTGCTAATGACACCTTTTCGTACAATGGTCGTACCGCCACCGATGTCGGCGTTCTACCTGCAGATGGCAGCACCAGTGTCACAGGTCGCATTCTGTCATTTGGCAACGTCGTCCAATGATGTCGCGGTCCTACTCTGCACTGGACAACTTGTTCTCTACACAATGACTCCATGTAAAGGCTTACAAATCTTTTGTGTTTTTAAAATATATTGTTGTTATTTTGACATTTATTTAGTGCATATTTAAATTCATACCAATTATTAATTGATACAGGCTTGAGCGCCAAGATAAAGGGAGCAGCACCCTTACATTAGGAGTTCGGTGGCGGTTGAAGAAAAGACAGGTCCCTAGTTGGGGTCATTTGTTTGTTATTGTGAGCGGGGGTCCAGCCCACTCTAGATCCCAACGCTCAGACCTTATAGTGGGCCAGTGTTAGTGCCCAGGGACTGGAGAGAGGAGGGGAGATCGGTAGGTGTGTGCTAGTGTGTGCGTGACGTATAGGGTGGAGGAGGGGTACGTAGGAAGGGAGCAGCTTGTCGGTATTTCTATAGAGTGCCCCCTCTAGACATGACCAACCGTATGACTTACCCTGACTGCTGCTGTTATTGACACCAGTCCATGGCTAGCCACGCCTATTAGCTTTAGCTCACGCCAGCGTGGCTGACAACCTTGAGGCTGCTAATCAAGGTGTCAACAACGGTCACAGATTATAGAGGACACCGTCAAGCCCTCTTTTTTCCTGCCCGGGATTATCTCCGTGTTTATCTTGTGCATCGGAATTATTTGAAACAATTCTTTAGTGTAGAGCGAATGCACCAGGACCGAGCTTTGAACCGCTGCACTGCACATGGCGCTCGAGTGCTACATGGGATCAGGGCTGTATGCTTCCTTCATTGCTGTGACACTGATGGTTATGTTGCAGGAAGGACATCTGGTCTGTAAAAATCCTGAGCCACTTTTCTCAGAAGTTCTATTACGTGGACACTTATTTACTTCCTCACTCGTTTACTTTCTGACTTATCTATCTACGCCTTCCACAATAGACCCGTTTTGTTTCTGGGCCGGAGGTCATAGGATGCGACCTGATCTGGCTTTGTAGTTTTTTTGTGTTTATTTTAATGTTGTAGTGTATTTTGTTATGGATGCATGTTTGCTTTTTTGTGTTTGTTTCAGTTTTTGAGTACCAAGCCAAGAAATTGGCTAGGAAGAGCGTTTTCGAAATGACCTATTTTGTGTCGGGTGGGACGTAAAATCTTAACTCAATCAATCTCTTCCTGGCCAAGTGGAAGGTGTAAAACCGAGTTGGTGCCAGCTAACTTAGGTTTGTCTGGAGAATGCTTGATAAAGTGTTGATGGTGGTTCGAGGTTGAAGTTTTATAACACACGGAATGTTGAAAATTATGTCAGCGGAAGAAATCTCAGTCATTGACAACTCATTAAAGATTGCTGCCGCTGGTGGAGCTGGATTCACCCACAAATGTCAGTTGCCGACGCTCAAGGCAACACTCAGGTCAGATACATGCATTTTGTACATTTTACCTATGTAGTGATGGCACGTTACATCGCGTCGTATCGAATATCGCGATGTTGATGGCGTATCATATCATATCGTTATCGTGATAATTCCCTTCAAAACGAATCGATATTCCGCACATACTCTGATGGCGTGCGTCGTCGACAACAGGTCGCGCTGAGCGCTATCGGCATAATTTTCAGACATCTGCCGTCTGACCTGTCAGCATACTCACCGTGACTCACCAGGGCACTGCAATATGTGTCCAAAGTGAGAAGGAACTATCTGTTCTTTACTTTATGTTTGTACTTAGCTTACCGCGTTTAATTTTTAGTAAACAAGAAATTACATGCTACAGTCGCGGTGTGACGAGTGACTGTAGAACGGTGTATGTAATATTTTGTTGGCAGATTTCCCGAGCAGCATTCTCTGGCTCTGACGACACAGCACCTTTTGTGGGTTGACAATGATGATCTGGTGTACTGTAAGTCCGATGGTTCATCAACAGTTGTCTGCTCTGCTCTGATGGACTGGAACCAACACCAAGTAACTTGCAGGTACTTTGACATTTTGAGTTGATGGACAATTAACGCAGCTGTTCATTCTCCGTATTACGGGCCTTTTTCCACACGAGTCTGTGTTAGCTAGTTGCTTTCAGGTGTCTTCCTTCCTCCACTTATAACGCTGGCCATGTCTAGCAATATGTGTAATGCATCAGTCTGGTGTCTGTCTTGCTGTCTGTCCAATATAAATGGGGCATGCAGCGCATACTGAACTTGACTCACCAGGGGGCAGCACATGACGTGGCCACATTTTAGTTCGAGTATCAGCAGATGGACATATTTGTTTCAGAAAGGAACTTTTGGGGATAATTGGGATTTGACATAACCAAGCACTGATTGGCGATGCGTATTTATTATAGTCTGAAAACAAGAATTTGACTTTGTCTTTCTTTTAGTAGGAGTACTTTAAAAGTTGAGTGGATTTTCCTGAAATTTAAAGGAGGTAGGCCATGGTATGGAGACGATGCAGGTAATGGTGATGAGGAGAGCTCTACCATTTTCTCTCTACTCCACTCTAATCTGAATTAGAGCCCTGCACGGTAATGGGGACGGCGGTAATACCGCGGTAACCGCGGGAATACTGCGGTTTTGCAGATGAAACTTGCGGTTATACCGCGGGAATGGAGTGGCCTGTTGCGGGGTTACCGCGGTGATGGAACTGATTTACATGATAATACCACGGTAGTCAATGTCCATAAGCTTTAAACGTATTATTCAACACGATTACAGTCTGCAGTGTTTGCACAGTACTTACTCGCAAGCGTGTTTGATTGATAACTTTGAGTCGCGTGCATCTCTGCGGCCATCTTGCCAACATCTTAATGATCTTATGTGACGGGACAGGGATAAGAAAATGTTAATACTCAGTATTACTCACGGCGTCACGGGAATGGGGAGGGGATGGAAATAGCTTTTGCGGGGACGGATGGGGATGGGCACAGGGTTTAATGGGGACGGTTGGGATCTTAATTTTACGCGGACGGATGGGGATGGAG
>Ga0209363_1000688_pt1 | contig 14153 bp, 9 predicted proteins | sample WorMetexBAHAMAS3_FD_187385 | JGI IMG/M metagenome (GOLD analysis project Ga0209363, IMG submission 187385) | Marine gutless worms symbiont microbial communities from Max Planck institute for Marine Microbiology, Germany - Inanidrilus exumae... | ecosystem: Host-associated > Annelida > Digestive... | reverse complement strand
TACTGGCGTGGTAAAGTATTGCAATGTCACTGCCAATACTGAAAAAGTATTGCAATAACTATTGCAATACTGGCAATACTTCAATATTAACAACCCTGGACCTGTGTTAGAATATGAAACTTACAGTGACCTTCAAATGACCTTGTAGGTCAGGGGTGTATGAAACTGTTCAATTCTCAGCTGGGTGAAGTATGTTGAAATGGCTAAGCAGATAAGCTGGTTCATGAAACAGGCTATGCTTGGCTGGGCTACCTCATTGGAATGGAGTCTGATTCTCTAAGATGAGGGTAGTTCCCCATTTTCTTACCCAAAAGTTGGGGATTTGCCATTTTCTCCATTTTCTGGCTTTCTTATCATGGGAGAACTGTTTTGAACATTGTGAGTGTTGACATACTGTGATAACACCAAACATCAGTCTGTTTATAGTAATTAATGGTCACTACTATAGATGGACATGCTGCTTGCCCATCTCGTACACCCATATTGACAAATGTCTGGCTTCTTGGTATCTCTTGTACCAGATATGTTTTAGCATACATTTATTGTGCATCATGTTGCCAATGAAATCAGATACTTTTTTAGGTCGACTCCGAGTTGACCTAATAATGCGGGTCTCAAATGTCCGTCCACCTATCCACAAAAAGTTTCTTCGATTTCAATGAAATTTGGCGTGTAGGTAGAGGTCGACTTGTGATGCAGTATGATCCAATGCAAGGTCAAGGTCACGAGCCCCCGAAAGTAGGAAATTCGACCATTTTCAAAGGCTATCTCCTGTCCAATTTATAATGGGGCTGGCAAATGACCACGGATTCATAAATTAGGGCACAATACCTAAAGCTTATCGGGGCCGGATTTTTGATTTTTGTCCTAGTTTTTTATGTCACGTGACTTTAAAGTTGACAGTAAGTAGGAGTCGACCGTCAGTCTTGTATGGGGCTATTTTTAATTTACTGTTTTTGTATACATTGGGGTGGCAGTTCTGGAACAGTCAGTGGGAAGTTGCTTCTTTTGGGTTTTGCCTAAGAGAAGCATTCCAAAGCCAGATCAACACAGAAAAGATATTATACAACAGGAGCCATTAAGCACTGATATGTTATAGGAACTGAAGAACAGCAGTTACACAAGATATCACATTGAACTGATAAATAGGTCTTTTGGTGCTTTTCACTCCATTGTAGGCACTAGCGTAATAACTAAAGTGAGCCTCCCCTATCCTTTCCAATTTTGTGTCATTGCTGAACAAAAAGGCAACGAGGTTGGGAGATTACTGTATCGTTGGCCATCCTTAACCTGGTGGAACTAAATTTCCATCCAAGCCTTGTCCCCGATATAGCCTATTTTTGTGCTGAAAGGGGACGTTAATCTTACAACCCGCCAGCCTTTTGTATATATCAGTTGGCATTACAGCTTGCTTGGGCTGTTGTTCTGTGTTGTTGCAGATGCTGTAGCAAGATCAGGTCTGTCATCAGCAGTGTTGTCATCTACACTTGTATCACCTGATGAGCAAATTGAGCATCTTTATGTCTCTGTTGCAACTGTTTCATGTGCATATTGCATTTTATTCAGTGCATTTTTATTGTGTGACTGATGTGTATAATCTGCATCAAACTAGCGTATTATTGCAACTGTTTAAATAAGTCACATGAATTGGCAGCTGTCCCAAGTCCATGATGTTTGTCTGTTGCCTATTGTAAGATGTTTATGTGTATATAAAAATTTTGGTTTCTGTTTGAACTCAACAGTAAGCCTGCGTAACTGTGGCAGCTGTTATTTGCCGACGTTTGTTACTGATATTTTAATCAGTCATTACACTGTTTGATAATTCATGGTATTACTGGACTGTTAACAGATTGTTCCACACCACAGATGACTCTGGCTACAGGAAATGCACAACCGCAGTTTATTCTGTCGACTGCAAACATTGCAAATGTCGAACAACAAGCAATGATACAGCAGCTTCTGCGGCAAAGTGCACTGATCGTTGGATGCAACTCATTGTTGGTTACTTCAAATGCTGGGCCAGCACAGACTGTCCAGTGTGTGACCGCACGTACAGCAGGGCCTGCAACTGTGAAGACTGCAGCTAACGATGACTCCAAGGTCACTGGCAATCACATGCTGACACTGATGGTCCTGAATATGCATCTGATGACTTAGTGATAATATCAACTGCAGACACTAGACAGTCTTGTCATTTTTGAAAGCTTATCATTAACATAATACATAAGGTTATAAATTGATAACTGATTAAAGTTGTTGTGGATTAACTTTAGTGTTTTGATGCTGTTGGTTGGGTACACTGGCATTTGGCATGTACAGATTCTGCTCCAAACGTTCACCTTTTAGACCAAAACTTTCTTGGAATAACTCTAGAAACAGGCTGATTAAACAAAAAATTGACATTAAGTGTAGTGACACTGGTACTAGTAGTAACGTTTTTGTGGTTTTCAACTGCCATTGGAAGTACTGTTTATAACAAAATACTTAATGCTACAATATTAGTCTTTGTTTTGATGACATTTACGTTATCTAGTAACATATCTGTATCAGTATTAGATGCTTAAAGAATATATAAGTTATGAGGATATGGGACAGTTGAACTAATTATATCACCATGTACCGTGGAGCATCTGTGGCGTTAGAAATTTATGCCAGTGGTATTTAGTGGTATGCATATATTATCATTTATCATAGTGACTGATACTGTTTGTTATCATGGTGTTTGTTATCGTGGTCTTTGTTGTATGTTGTTACAGATAAAAGACCCACTGAATCTTGGCGCGTGCGAGCCGCAGAAGGAAAGAGGTGAAGAAAGTATTTGTAAACTGTATCCATCTACTAATGGTACCTGTGCAGAACCAGACATCTCAGGTCTATGTGAGCCTGCAAGTAAATGCATTAAAACTAGCGACAACACTGTTTGAAGTGGAGTGTACCTGTTAATGTTGCTTGGACTATTGTTAGCAGTTGGTTGCAAGTTGAGAGTTGTGCTCAGATGTACATTTACAGCTGGTGACTGTCTTGTTATGAGTTTTTATTTGTTGTTCACCGACTTTTATCCAATATGAATGGCTCTCACCTCCAATTTTCTGCCAATACAGCTGCATCTGCTGGTGTTCGTGTGATTTTTAGTGTAACAGTTGATTCATCACTTGCGAGATATTTGTGTATTATAGTAATCTGTACATTTTCAGCAGCTTATCAAGGCAGCAAAATCTTAACTGAACGGAATCTAAAGAACACGTTTTGAAGACTGACGTTTGTGTTGATTTGGAAGAGTGTTGTTGGCTCAGCTGATAAATCTGAATTGCTTGTTCTTTGTTTTTTGTTATTACAGGGTATTTTGCAGTCGGCAATGCAGCTAACAAGAATCTGCATGTTCTTGTACAACTTTCAAATGTGAATGTTTAGTAAACAGTTTTACTGATGGTCAATAAAGCCGTCGTTGCGCATAATATTTTAGACTTAAACTGTATGCATGCAGCAAGCATCCTTTGCATACTGTGACAAGTCGGATAATTTTCACATAAGTCGTTTGTTTCAATAAAACCATGGAGACATTTAGTTCAGACGGCATTGAGCAGGCATATCATTTGGCACAAAACCCAGAAAAAGTATATGGGGTCGTTCATAAATGACGTCACACTCAAAGGGGAGGGAGGAGATTCATATACTAGTGTGACGATACGTGACAAAGGGGGTGGGGGAGGATTGAGTGTTGTGACGTCATGCACGACTCTTTGTGACTCACAAAATGTCATATGCTGGCCAGTGTGTGCTGTCTGTGATGGTCATTGCAGGGAGGACTACTCTGCAGTCGACTGCAGGATGACGGTAGTGTTGGCTGTAGAACTGATGCATTAGACCTATAGACTGTAGATCTATCACATAGACTTATTGACTGCCACTGGCTCTGACAGTAGGCTAATAGTCATCACTTTGCCAGCGGGAGTAGTGAGCATGTAACATCATTTTGGAGGGGGGTTCTGAGATTTGTGACGAAATGTGACAGAGGGGAGATGGGAGTCAGTTTTACCCCCAAATCGTGTGACGTCATTTATGGATGACCCTTATATAAATCGTTAAGTATTTGCCACAGTTTATATTGGTTAAATTAAAGTACACAAAAAGTGTGTTAAATTACACAAAAAAGTGCCTAAAACACTGTTATGGGCAATCGCATAATTCATGCCAATGCTGTCAAATGACGTGGCATACAAATAACGGAAACTAGCAGTGACTGTAGCAACAACATGATGTGTGCTCATTGTTTACAGACAGATAGATTGTATGAGATCCCTTTAGTCACCACGTTGCACTACCAAAACGCTTGATGACAGCATCCTGGTCTGCCAGATCCTTCTGCACCTTTGTTCTCATGTAGAAAATAGGACAGTCTCGACTACAAAAAACAACCGAGCAAAAGTTTGCACATTAGATCTCCAAACCATTCACACATCATTATAGAACCTGTTAAAATGTTATGTCAAGCAGTCTGCTTACACAGAAGTCTTGATGGCCCATGCACACCAGATTAATGAACATTTTCAGCTTCTTTTTACCTAGAGGTTTTAGGTGCCAAATTTTCGCCTAGCCAGATGTCCTTCCATCTTTCTTCACAGCCAAGGAAAAGGATGTTGTTGCATTAATACTGGCTGTAGTATAATGACAGCAGCCATAGCTGGCAGTTTCCTCTGATTGTCTGTGGTCATAGGACTGAATTGGTATGGCATAATAGTCCAGTTCGGGCATTAGGTCAAATGTTATAACGACAGATCGGTTTGAGGTCAATGAAGTGACTGGCTGTACTGATTTTTAGTTGGTACCAACGCCGTTCTGTGCAGCAACAGAGACAGAGATAAAGCCACAACTAAACAACTTCGTCTAAAATGAAACGAGAAAAACTACTTCTGTATGTCATGTAAGCAAGCAAGTTTAGTAAAGTCAGCATGTAACAAACGTACAAACGTGTAGTGAAAACACAATGAAAACTAATTGCAGTGAAAAATGAAACATGAAAGCGTCTAACAACACCGTTTTAACCATGTGAACCTGGGTTTGAAGATTCCCCGTCAGTTTTCTTCCACCATTCATTCTGGCACAGGTTTTTTTGTCGGCTGGATGCCCTTCCTTTCAGCCAAACAACATTGTCAAAGCTCTGAGGGAAACACAAAGCACTGATCCAAACCAGTGGCCTGGTTTCATATGTCATCATCCACCACCGGACTCTTTGATGGAAGGGACACTGCTTATTTATTTCAGCTCTCGGAGGCAGTACCCTGGCTGTCCACAGCATGTAAGCCTACAGGGTGTGCCAATAAAAAACAATCCCTTAGGAAACATTCTATATCTCCATGATTGTAGCAGATCTCTAAAAAACTATTAGTTTTTACAGAGGATTCAGGCCATGCATGCAGCAAATTTCGTTACAAATATTTGGCTTGATTTAAAAATTACAACTATTTGTACTTATAGCACATTTTTCTAAGTGAAATGTAGGATACAATTTTATTGGCTTTTGTTGTGTTTTTTTGATGGGTAAACAGAGTAATAAAGATAAAATGCATATTCAGATGCTTCACGAGCAAGGATTTGGTGCTAACGTGATAAGAGCAAGCTATCCTGATAAAAACTGCAGCTTCAGCATGTTGCTGATGACTTGCTGTCGGGTCGATGAGACGGGTTCAGCTGTGACACGTCATGCAGGTAGCCTAGGCCGAAGTCTGTGTTGCTGCAGCTGGTGAACATTTTGAACACTGTTTAGATACTGAGTGGGCAGCTGGCATACATCACTGAAATGTTTGAACTGTTGACGAAAAGCTGTGCAAAGTTTGATTCGTTATTCGTCAATATTCAAAGCGCAACTGCACGTTCACTTGAAAAAGTGAACTTTAAAATGTACCCACTGAACCATATCAATTGATTCAATTAAATTTGCAGGATACGTTGCGTGAATACTGAAATCTGTACTATCATTGGAAAATACAGAAGTTTTTCTAGGGGACTGTTTTGTTATTGGCGCACTCTGTAAATATTTGAATGGCACGTGACAAACGATACAGGTCTGCGATACAAATTAGACTACTGGCTGCCACATCAGAGAAAGTACATTGATTTATTGAGTTAAGATTGTATCACGAAATAGGTCATTTTGGAGACACTCTTCCTAGCCAATCTCACGTCTTAATGAAGAAACTAAACCCAACAAAAAGCCAGCAACACAGCAATAAAATGATCTAAGCTAACAAAAAAGGAAAATATACTAAACCTAAACAAACACAAAAACGAAATCTAAACCTAAACCAAATGCAAATTTAAGAACTGTTCACATGTGTGTGCATATAATTGTGCACAACTGTCATACACAATACAGCACAGAACAGTTTTGATTATTTTTCCTCATAACCTTCAGACAATCATTGGGATTATTTGTTTATAAAAATATGCCGTCTATTGGAGGGGAGGGGGACAGAGAAAGTACAGCAGCTGACCTAGTGCAGAGAATATCTTCATGCAAGCTGCCCTGACAGCGCTGACACTGCGTCCAGAGGCGAGTGAATTTCTCTTCCAACACATTCAACTGTGCAATCTCTTTCTGGAACAGCTCCGACTCCTTCGGTTTGCAGTGCTCACAAACCACATCACCTGTAAGTTAACCACAGACAAGTTCACATCTAATATGCAGTGATGTAGTCCTTGAGGCAGCTGCCTTACATCGAGGCATCTTTTCACCTGTCTTGGTCTTGGCTCTGCTTTGGCAGCCCGCTGCCGCACGTGTAAGTCATCCACCCGGTGGTAGGCTGCCATTACTTTCTGCAGGAGGTTACCTTCCCAGCCACAGAGCATCACTAACCCTTGGCCGGTACCAACTTATACTGCTTGGTGACAAGAGGCACATAGGAGTGAACAACTTATTATTATTATTACAAAATTTGTATAGTGCACAAATTCAAGTATGCTCGAGTCGGAGGCGCTGATGTAGCTGGGTGGGAAAATGGACTTGCCAAAGGTTGTTACGCAGCTTTTGCCCCGAGTAGGATTTAAACCCACGACCTGTCGATCGCAAGTCCAATGCTTTACCCATTGTGCCACGGTGCCACCCATGACGCTAGTACTTTTCGTTTTATTCTCACATTTCAATTTTTTTGAGGCCTCACTCACCATCTGACTTGCCTCGGCCTTGGGATGGCTGCCTCTGCCTTGGTCTCACCTTATTCCGTGCTTTCACTGCTCAGGCCTTGCCTCGGTTTGGCATTTCTGCCTCCGCTCCTGCCTGGACTACATCACTGCTAATGTGTATGACTGAACGAGAAGAGATGATATTACAAAGAGATGCAATATCACTAAAACACATCAGCAAAATATTAAAGTAATAAAAAGACAAGTCATAAGTCTTTCTTGCAACAATGTGTCAAATGTCATCTGTCTATTGCAAGCAAGGTGTGATGAAAACTCTAAATTCATCATTAATACAACAATTGAGGATTTTACTGGAGCAAAGTTTTAATGCTGGCATGTCCTTACTGACGACAACTAGCGTATTATACCGTCTCTGTACAATTTCCAAATCCAAATTCATCGTTGACGACAAAAAAAAACGAAAACAACAATGCATAGCTAAAATACTAACAATGATCTGTGTTGCATGCTGCTAATTAGCTGACAGACACACATGTTGATAGAGATATGTAACTACTCCGTGTTGTTACTGCTACTGCTACTGTGGCTGACTGTCACTCTAACAACACACAGCCATCAATACAGGGTGGCATAAAAAACCATTCGCCACTGAGTCAAAATTGTGCCAAACAGTTCACAAGGTAGTGTACCGACACGTTAGGGTGTGGTAGGATCGTTAATGATGACTTCATTATTTTTTTACTGCTGAGACTTACGGTTAAATCACCTTGATCAATTGTCAGCATTTGGAGAAGTTATGGCAGAATATACATTGGTATCTTTTTTGACTCATAGTTCCCAATGGCTGGGTATTTTTGTATCACCTTGTGGATACAAACTAAGCAATGTAGTCTACGTGGACAGTTTGTTCTGCATAATTACCTTGTTTATCCAGTGGAGTTCTGCATCCAATACACGTCTCGCGTTTCTTTGTGAATGCTGCCAGGCCACCAACTTTTGATGCTACCATGGTTTTAGTGCGTGTGTGTTCTCCCTCTATCAATACATTACTACAGACAGTTTTCATCGTAAAAAATGAAATACTTTAACAAACAATTAACATACCAGTACAACAGTCAAATACTTGAAGAATATAAATCTACATTGATTTTTACCTACAGTGTCAAAGAATATCAAAACAACTACGTATAATACTAAAACATAACTACAATAAAATGCTATGAACACTACTTTAAATAAATTAACGAAGCTACTTTTGCTTAACGATTAAAATACATAAAGACTACACCTAGAGATAGAATACAGTCATGCAAAAAAAATCAAATTTCCTATCACAGACTACTTCAAATTTAGGCAAACTTGTTTAAAATATTTTTTAAAACAGCAAAAATCATGCCTACAAAGAACAATACTCACTCAAAAGCACACTCTCTGCCTTTCTTTCACCAAGAATTGGCTCAAAAATCCGAAGAAGTGGCTTTGACAACTGATTGTCAAGGTAATACTGAGTATCAATGCCGATGTTGTTTTCTACCACATATATGGGATCCTACAACAGCATCAGCACCAGCAAAAATTACGTTAGGTACTTAAATGTGCATAATCGTCTCCGAAATGATCTATAATGTGTCGAGTGGGACGTTAAACCCTAAAATACCATACCATACTTAAATGTGCATGTTACCACATCCAGCGGACACATACAACCATTACACATGTCAACAAATTCAAAATGAACAGAATACTACGAGTATCAGCAAACCTCGGATTTCAGATACGCAGCTGTGCCCTTTGCAGCAGCAATGATCACATATGGCACGCGATCTCCAAGTTGTGGTGCACTGCCCGGGTCACGCTTGCGCATGCTACATACACACGCAAGCACATCAAACGCAACCTTAAACGTCTGTAGTTGAGTGTGTGCACAAGGGAAAGCGTGAAACTGCATTCCAAAAATAAATGATTTTGATGGAGTTGTTTGATAAGAAGATATCAAAAGATATGAAGAAAGATTATCAGAACTCTATGCTGCTGTATTCTAAACAATAACACACACATACCACACATTCACACATGACTGAGTGGTTCTGAAGACGACTGTTGATAACTTCCTTGTGTTTTTACAAATTTCTGAACTGTGTTCAGTGTTAGTTTTGCAACAAGCTTTCAGATCGATTCGATGCCACCACCGGAGTCAGACAAGGGTGTATAATGTCCCCGACATTATTTTATATTGCCATAGACTGGATTAACAGATAAATGGCCATACAACCACAGTTCAGTGTCCGTGATCAAACTTTTTCCGACCTTATCTATACAGACAAGAGCTTTACTGTTCTCTGATGACAGCTGCTTGGAAACCTGTTTACACACTTTTTCAGAAGCGTTTGCTGTTCTCGATTTGAAACTTTCCTGGTCTAAGACAAAGATCCAGAACCTTGGTGCTCATTCAAGTCCCGATGACATTCAGATCTATGGCAACATTGTTGAGTCTATCGACAAATTTGTCAACTTGGGCAGTCAGATGACAGCTGGTGACAATGGCCGTTCAGGAATGAAACGTCGGATCAGTCTCACAGCATCAGTGATAGGGAGCTTAAGTCAGATATGGTGAGATAAAGTACTAGAGAAATGTGTAGTTGTATCAACATGCAGACCCACGCCAGGCGAATGTAAGCCGTTCGACCTTTGCAGCTAACCATAACACTAAATTAGGATAAGGATTTGACATTTGATCTTTTGACACGAGGGACAGTGCATGCTGAGGTCCTGCCATGGACTATGTGTGTACCGACTTTGGTGTTGATAGCTCAAGCCATTCTCCTTTTAAAGTGCAGACAAACAGACAAACAAACAGACGTGACTGAACGCCCTACCCCACACTGGCGGCTATACAACCGGCATGGGTAATTACTTGTGCTACTACTCACCGGTTTGCCAGTTCACAATGTGCCTGCTTCCCAGCATACTCCGAGTCCGTTTTTGTCAGTTCCTTTGTTATAACCAGTTGTGATATGTCAATCCGATTGCACAGCAGATCCGATATCGTCTGTTTGGCGTACTCAACTGCACCATTTGGGTCTCGGTCAATGAGGATCTTTTGCAGACAACTGTTGATGAGGTTAGCCACAAGTGGGCAGTTGTCACGACGCACTGTCTCAATGCCTTTACAGTCCATCTTGTCATGCACATCAGGCCGCGTGAAGTACAGGCCCGCATATCGTTTTTTGTTGATAAGAAGATATGGAAAATAAACCTAACAAGAACAGTACCATAATAAAGGCAGATTTATCACATACAGTACAGTAGTCATTAATGAAAAGGAGTTCTTTTAGTAACAAAAATGGAAAACGAACATAATAAGTGACTTAGAGCATATCCATCAACAGGCAGGAATACTTCTGGGCACGTGCTGGTCTATTTTTCCATTTTCACTGTTGGCCCAAAGAAATCTTTGGGGTTCCTGACAAATGGCATTCCAGATACTCAACCAATAGTCAGGGTTAGTACAAACCCTGGAAAGTTCTGGAATTTTACTGTTCAGAATTCCAGGCCCTGGAAAGTCCTGGAAAAAGGCATAGGTCCTGGAAAATCCTCGAATTATAAACCAGCAGTTCGGAAATTTTTAGTTCTGGTTTGAGAAGTCGCTAAGCAGATAAGCAATTCCTTTTAATACATTTCCACCTCTTCGGTCAAGCCGAGTATTAGAAATACGTTTATACTGTTAAATGCAATAATACAACCTCAGGTATTGCATTTCCGCTTCTTTACTATAATGCAGATATACACTGATAACTGATTTTGTACATGCACTTTTTTGACCTCATGAAACCCATGTTTGTGAATGGAAAGTGTCCTAGAAAAAAGGATCTTCATGAAAAACCCTGGAATTTGGCCTTTGCAAGACCTGGAAAAAAGCATTTTAATGTCTGTAAGAACCCTGAGTAGTGTCAAAGCATTATATACTGTTATGTAGGACACGATATCAGCTGACATCAGCAAGAGGATACCACGTTACATATTACGGTAATATTAGTTACTGATTCACGTAACCAGCTAACCAGGTAAACTGGGAAAATGTCAGTTAAAATGGTTGTGTATTGTTCACATGTGTGCACACTTGCCTATGCAAGATTACTACAGCAGATGTTGGTTAGCTGGAGTCTAATGGCACTTTCACTAGTTTCACCACTCAACAATGTATGCTGTGACAATATTGTGATAAACTACTTCACAAGACTACAGACCAATAGTTTGATTAATTCACAAAAATCGTCTAGTTTCTAGTTAATGAAGACTGTTTGCATACAGCCCAATGCTACTATTTCATTTTCTGAGCAACTTCAACATCGCAAACCTTCTCAAATTCCAGCTTGATGGGATCCATGAATTTCTTTGAAACACTTTCTGCAGCAATTTTTCCCAGACTCATGGCTTCCGCAACCGTTTTCACACCAAATTTGCACATAACGCTGTCAGTATCTCCATATATGACCTGAAATAATGTTATGGAAATTGACAATATAAACATGTAACTCAGTAACAGGCAATATATTAACCACAATACATTATTCAACTAATTTAAACACAGTACAAAAATAATACACATGTAATGCTTTAACAATGTGGCACGAAAGCTCAGACGTATATTTAAATGAATGTTTATTCACGCTCACTGGACAGCTGTGTTCATGTAAATGCCTGCTGAGTGAACTGCAATGACAGCTGTAAATGTGGCCGAGTACCACCTGTAAGAAATAATGAAATAGGAGACAGCAAAGATATGGTCCACAACACTATGATAAATCATAAATGCATAACTGGTTTTGACATATAATTTTAAAAATCAATATACGGTATTGCTGCCACAAGTTGTCACTATCTACAGATTAAACAAAAATATTGGTGAAAACTATAAACGCTTGACAACAGATCAGATGCCATGTGCAGACAACGTAAAGCTATGATCACTGTACAGTGGCTGACACTGACTGACTGACTGACCTGAGCGTCATGTTCATAGCCATTGCTGATAGTAAACATCTCCTCAACATGCTTCTTCGTCAGCTCAATCATCATCCGACCGAATGCCGTCACACTCTAAAAGCCATCACGATCAACAGGCAAAGATTTTCAAGTTACAACATACATCCTGTTAATAGCAGTAACTGATTCCATCGCTTTTATTTTCTGAATACCCAACTTCATCTCTTACAGAACTGCGTAACTAGTCCACATTTTCCATGTTCTGCACTACTAAGACCGGGTTTTCCAAAAGTCTCCCTCAAGTAATCTTTGATGGTTGCTGGAGTCGGCTTTTACAAACCAAATACTCTTCTGGATGCCCAACCTGTGTCAAAGCATCGATTCGAAGCACCTCAAACTCCAACCATGGAAGATCACCAACTGGCCTCATTGTTTCTACATCTACCACCTGAATCCTGAAGGAACAGACATCACCTCTTTACACCAGCTCTATGATGCCAGTATCGGTTCTCACAGCATGTTCATACAAACATCACAAAACTGGAAGATGTACTTCAACACCCCGGCATCGATGTGGATACCTTCAATCATAGGTCAACTCAGCCTTGCATCCCTCAGGGGTCGCTAATCAAGCACCTGCTTCGGCTGGGGGTAAAAGTGGGTGGCAGGTAACACTGTGTGATGCCATATGACGTGTTTCCCGTAGCGGTGTGGCAGAGTTTCCGCAAGCTGCTATACACTTACTTTATTTTTTTCAAGACCACATACTTAGACCTGCTGTGACCTTGACCTTTGACCTCCAAAATCTAACCAGGTCATCAGTAGAGGCTGATGGTTTTTCCCTGTAACTTTCATCAAGACTGCTCAATTAGTTCACGAGATATAGTCGTCACAAGATTTGACCTCGACGGCCAACTGTACCTTGACCGTTGACCTCTAGAATCTAATCAGGTCATCAGTAGGGGGCTAGTGAATATTCCCTGACAGTTTTATCAAAAACTGTCCAAGACGTTCATGAGATATCATAGTAACAATATCTGACCAAATGAACAAACGGACGGACTGGACAATGGGATGGTCTAAAAATACAATGCCATCACTGCCAATGTCCCGTGGCAGAGGCATAATAATTAACTGCAACTTCTCACAACAAAACAACGAACTAAATCTGCAAACAGTAAATACAGTTTACGTGGTAAAAGTTAACGATATACCACAACAATAAACAGTAACTTATTAACCCCTGATATTTCCAGGCACGGCAACTTTCCAACTTGGGCTCCTGTGAAACCATACACAGAGTTCGCACTGATCTTGAGAGCAAGCTGTCGTCCATCCAAAACTTTCTTCCTGAAAGGATCAGTTTCCAGTTTCAGATCTTCCTTTGCTCTAGTTACAACAAAGCAATATGCTCAAGTGAATATAAAATCTTGACGCAGAGAGTGAATTTACAAGCGCCTCTATGCCCGCCTCGTCTAAACACTTTACAATATCATAACTTCTAAGATAATTATGTTGTACGCGTAAACAATAAACTCTGTGATGAATGTTTAATGCCCAACATGAAACTATGCAATGAATATTTAATGCCCAACACGATTGTAACAGAGAATTTCGCTATAAAATGGGTGATCTTGCCTGTGTCCAAAGAACAGAAGGCAAGATGCCAATGATCTAAGCTAACATAGAAAACACAAAACGAAATCTAAAGATAAACCAACATGCAAATTTAATATCTCTTCACGTGTGTGCACATCATTATGCACAGCTGTCATACAAAATACTGCACAGAACGATTCTGATTATTTTCCCTCCTAACCTCTGGACAATCATCAAAGAAAGGAAAGGAAAGGAAGCATATTTATATAGCGCCTTTTATATACTATGTATATCTCAAAGCGCTCAGGCATGGATCACATAGTTTTACCTGCAAATACACCATGCCTGCCTTTCCTTCGTATGCGTTCACCAGATGGCGCCACCTCTAACGGAGGTAAGAGACATCTAATTGCAGCTTACTACTCATC
>Ga0209363_1000687_pt1 | contig 14159 bp, 9 predicted proteins | sample WorMetexBAHAMAS3_FD_187385 | JGI IMG/M metagenome (GOLD analysis project Ga0209363, IMG submission 187385) | Marine gutless worms symbiont microbial communities from Max Planck institute for Marine Microbiology, Germany - Inanidrilus exumae... | ecosystem: Host-associated > Annelida > Digestive... | reverse complement strand
TATTTTGGCAAAAACTTGATTAAGTTTGAAATGATTTATGGTGCTAGTACTTCAGCAGTTGAGTTCGCCTGCTAGCTGGTACTACTACTGAACGTTTGGACGTTTACTGGAGTATTGGAGCAGTTTTGGCCTTTTTTGACAACGCCAATAAACGTTCAGGTCTCAGTGGGTTTCCTGGTGACAGATATCACCATAACAGCTAAGCTGTGGCTGATGAGGTATTTTCATACCTGCTAGGATGAACGTTTGGACGTTTACTTGAGTATTAAAGCAGTTTTGGCCTTTTTGACACCGCCAATAAACGTTAAGGTCGCAATGGGTTTCCTGGCGACAGATATCACCATAACAGCTAAGCTGTGGCTGATGAGGTATTTTCATACCTGCTAGGATGCATTGCAGGTGAAGTTAATAAGGTGAGAGGATGATGTCTGTTGGCAGATGGAGGACGTCAAGTCAATATTGGTTGCGTCTGAGAGACTATTCGGCTGTGAATCTGATCCATCCGAGACGATGAAGCAAACCCGCATCGTCACTGAGGTCCGTGGAATTTCTGCTGCTCTGTTTGCGATAATATGTCGCCTTATGTATTCGATATTTGCTCAAATGTGTGGCACTTTCGCTGGGGGGTTTTTGTGTACAGCTGAGTTTTATCCTGATCTGGAGTGTGATCAAACTCCTACAACGCCAGTAAACGTTTGGAATAATGCTGCTGTTGGACAGGCAACAATAACGTCTGTGTTTAGTGTGTGTGCACTAACGTTGACAATGCTGTGTGAGTTTAGGATAAGGTTATGGCAGAAGTAGTTGCCTCTTGTTTTGGGGTTCAGGTCCCATTCTAACACCAGCCTGGCTGAGGAGTGTGCACTCATTTGAAAAGCAAGTTCTATCTTTTCAGCTCATTTGTCCACAGTTCAATGGCGTTTCCAACCAGCCATGCAGCAGTAGCAATGTGGGCGTGTTTTGCACTCTGTAATTTCATCATGCTGATAAAAAGCATTGAGCATCACTCTTAACTTTGCATCTGGTGGTAAAGACGTTTGTTTGCTTACTTGATGTGAAATGTTTGCAGTCGACAGCACAGCTGATTAATGCACTGAAAATGGAGGCAGAATCGACGTCAGATGCCGAATCGCGGTCTAAACTTCTCAACGCCGCTAAGCTGCTTGCAGATGCTACGACAAAGATGGTTGACGTGGCCAAGGTACTTGCACCGAACGTCATGATACTTCAAATTATAGGATTTTAGATTTTTTTAGCATCGTACTGTTTATTTTAGGTGACTCTAGTGGTTAGAGCATTGAACTTGCGACTTGGTCGTGAGTTCAACTCCTGGCCACCACACTATCAGGTAACGACCTTAGACAAGTTGTTCACACTCATCTGCCTCTGTTACCAAGCAGTATAAATTTGTACCGGCCACAGGGCGGTGACACCATTCGGCTGGGAAGGAAGCCGTGGGTCTGACGTCACACTGGCCATGCGTCAGAGAGTTGGTGGTTTATCCACCTAGGGACTCAAAGCCTTAGTGTATGAGTTGAGCACCACGCCTACGCTCCTTTAGGAGTAAGGCGTTCTTTACCTTTACCGTTACTGTTTATTTTGTTGAAGTCTGCTTCGTGTTGTTCAGTCGTTGATGATGACTGGTAAACCCAGAGTGAGTGTGTGAGTGAGCAGAGTTTATGAATCATTTCAGAAATAAGTCTTTCCATGCAGTCAACTACACAGTTCTTGACAGTCAGACTTTTAACATCCAAGAATAGAAACACAAACAGCACTGAGAAAACTCACCCCATTGCAGACAAAATGGCCCTCAGTAAAACAGCAAAGAGATATTACTACGTATGTTTGACGGTCGTTTTTCCAGGTGAACCTTGAATTTGTAGCCATTTCCCCCTAGGGTTTTTCTCCTCCACCTCCACCAGTAGAGAACCTCTGGGAATTAGTGGAATGGGGTTTTCATATCTTTGCTGCCATCAAATGCCAAAGCACTGCAAGTAACACAAAGCACTAATGCTTACCAGCGGCCTGGCCCAGCCTCATCCTTCCTCCATACACAACAGGACTCTTTGGCCTCATGTCAATCATTCTCCATCGACAACTGGACTCTTGACGGAAGGCGGGTTGCTGCATTTAGACTGGCTGTCCGATGCTGGTACCAGAATGTAAACCAGTAAAAACACATAAAAGCTGAACCCAAAACTAAACCAATAGAGAGCTGTAAGACGGTGCACATCGTTATGCAGGTAGTCCTATAAGGTGGCCTCTAAAAACGGTTTGAGTGTATGTCTATCTGCTTGATAAGAAATGTATAGTTTACAGTTTGATTGACAGACTAGTGGAGACAGAGCTTATGGTCCATCATCAGACCAGGAAGCATTGAAACAAGCTGCTGAAGACCTTCGCACTGCTACGAGTGTGGCTGCATCGTCTTGTGTCATCCGCAAACAAACTGTCGGCAATTTGCAGGTCAGACGATGCAAGACTTGTTTGTTTGGCTTATTAGCTGTCAGTGTCAACATTTAGCTGACTAAGGGCTGAAAAACGTACAGTGAGATATTCTCTGCCGTCATTTATCTAATCATATGTTTTTCCGTGTGTAATTACCTGTGTTTCCATTCATACTGTTGGTAAAACCGAGTCGTACAAAGTGAAATTTGATAACTACTGTGATGCTCGGTACACCTTATGATGGAGTTGCTGCTTCTGTGGCTTGCATCAGCAGCAGTTGGCTTGTCGGAAGTCACAGCAGAATGTGGCTGGTCAGATAGTGCCAGTTCAGGGCATGTGTGTGTCTAAACTGAAAACTGTAGGTGGCAATAGGAAGAAGAGAGTACATCAGTGTGATACAGTAAAACTTTGTTATAACGGACGTAAGCACGCCGGCAGTGGTCGTGATCTCAATCTGTCTGTTGTATCTAGCATTGTCTGTAATGTTGGGACTGACAAACTGGTCTGCAATAAACGAAAGTCCTTACTGTCGGAGTCCGTTTTGACCATATTATCATGCATTGAAATTAACAGAAACTTATCCGGGACCAGAAAAAAGTCTGTATTTAGTGAGTGTCTGTTATAACTGGGTCCATTCTAACGAAGTTTCACTGTATTTATGAGCTCAGCTAACTCAGGTCTCACTTAGACCATTCTGTTGTCATACGTACTACCGTATTGTATCTCCATCTCCATTCTTATCGACCGTTTTCCTGGGTCGGCTGGTTACCCTCGGTTTTTGTTGTGGAAGAGAACCTTTTCTGATAAATGGCCGGCCGGATGTCTTCCTGTTACCCAACCAGCAGTGTAGTTAGTGTTGAAAGTAGAGGTAGATGACTGGCGTTTATATAATAGCATATGTGTGAACGTGAATGTGCGTGAACAGCAAGCGTGCAAGCGTGCAGCCGCTGCAGCGACGCAGCTCGTTAATTCATCAACCGTCGCCGCCAAGTCAAACAGCAATGCAGCGTCACAGTCGCTGATGTCGGCTCAGTCTCGTGTCATGAGTGGTGAGACCGTTCCTCACGTTGTTCACGCTCTACGTGCCGCTGCACTGCTGTCTCCTAACGATGATCCCACTTCTGCACAGATGGCTCTCGTCTCCGCAGCACAGGAAATGATACAGGTCCGTTTCTTGGCTGTCACACAGTTTTGATGTTACGTAAAGTCGGAACATCACTTTACAAAGTTTTCTGAATTTCCTAATTTTTTTGAGCTGTGAAATGCTAAATGTCTTCTGTATTTTATGGTTTACTTAAAGAAATTTTACTTTTTTGCTGCTGCTCAGAAACCTTTATTGAGCGATTAATATTATCGTTATTTTATTGTTGTTGTTATCGTTGTCTTCATAGTTGTTGTCAATGTTATTGTGCTGTTAATATTGTTGTAAAATTACTGCATAGTCTTGAGAGATGTTGAGATGGTGAAACAGACAGCTGTATGCAGTTCGTGTCTTAAGTCTGCGTGTTCATTTTGTTGACAGTAATCTCAAGTCTGACTTGGGGTGCAGTAAACATACAGAAAGTAGTAATCCCGAGTTAGCTTGGGATACGGACTCTGAAACAGATGGCCGCTGGGCAAATGTAACGCCTGACAGGCATTACACTCACTCAGCTCTGCAATAATCAGGCCATTTATTGCTGATTGGCCGCGTTGTTACTGGCCCGCCTACACATAGTGTAGGGGGAACCAGACTAGTAATGGTTACTGGTGTCTGTCGTCGTCTGTAACACTCCACGGCTGGCCTGCAGGCGGCTTCAACCGTGCAGGTTAGGCGATGACGTCATGCCGCCTCCAGTCTAATTATAGCTCCACGGTAACACTGCACGGCGGGCCAGTAGTGTTACGTCCCGTTAGGGCAACACGTTGTTTCACTTAGCAGTGCATCTGGATCGTGTATGAACCACTGCTTTGATTGATAGCACACAAATGTCCGTCCACACCTGGTTTTGTGAGAAGCTGTGGATCTCGTCACATTTGACGGCTCTGTCTGTCATTAGACTCTTATTAGTCACGGTCACCTGTGCTGTGGATGGACGTTGATGGCCAATGATAAGTTATGCTGCTACTGTACAACTTTGGAGAGAGAACTGAGATGGAGTTGTAACCACTTCACCACCCAGCGTGCCGGATATATCTGGTGCAGTAAAAAAATTCCATACGCCATGTCTGCTGGATATGTCCGGCGGAACACCCTTTGTTTGCATTGTTGCTTGGTGATAGGAATATTATATCTGCGTTGTATGCATTATTTTGGACTGTAACCCTCTGGTGCTGGGATTGCTTTTGACGTATCGGTTAAAGGGTTAAAGATTTTAGTAAAGTGAGTCTGTTGATTGGTGAATGGTTTGACAGTCCGGTGGTCGATTGGTGGATGCCGTGCAAGCCGTTCTGCCCACGGTTGCTGACCAATCAGCTGCTCTCGGTCTGAGCAACTGTTCACGGGGCATGTCGGCAGCACTGGCCGAGCTGTGTGCGGCGGTCGGCATGGTACAAGATACCAGCTCAGCCCACACGCCACAGCGGACAGCTGTCGATGCTGCACTGGCCCAGATACATGCGCTACAGGACGACCTGGCCGAGATACGGCAGTCGCTGGCCCAGAGGAAGCTTGTTCCACTTCCTGGAGACAAGGTGGAGAAATGTACAGCGGAGCTGGGCGCCACTTCCAAGCTTCTCGGCTCATCAATGGCACGTCTGCTCACTGCCGCTGCTCAGGTTCCCGGCCACGTCTGTTCATCTCACCTTTGTTAAATCTCTTCAGCATGCAACTCTATTGGGGACAAGATCGTAGAGTGTATGATGCTGAGGACTTTTTTTGATTTTGTTGTTATTCGTTGCAAATTTGGTATCTCAGCTGGTTTCTGAGAGAGAGTGTGATGTGAATTGGCTCTGATTCATGAGTCATGTGACATGTAGACTTGGATTTCTGCTTGTGAGTAGGTGCTGCGTCTTTCAGGGAGAAAGTTATAGTATCTGGCTGTGTTTTGATGGCCATTTTTCCTGTTAACCTGAGCTAGATTTTTTACTCACAGTTTTCTTGCTCCACTTATTCTTCAAGACAATCTTTAGGGATTAGATTATTTATGGGCCAAATGTCTTTCCTGTCACCCAACCCGACATTGTCAAAGCACTGAAGAAAACTGGACGGCCTGTCCTTATCCTTCCTTCATCGACCACTCGACTCCTCATCAACATTATTAACTGCAATTGTGTATATCTGTATGAAAGTAGTGAAACAAGAAGTGAATGGGGTTTTGTGATTTATCAGGGTAACAGCGAAGACACTGGCATCGCTGCAGTTAGCACTGCAGACGGCTTAAAACAGGTCGTCGCTTCAGCGCGAGGCATTGCTGCAACGATGCCGTCCGATTCCTCCATGTCACCGACTGGTGTCTTGGACGCAGCCGATGACATTCTCGACAAGTCAGCCAACCTGATCGCAGCGGCAAGGACAGCGACGGCTGATCCAGACAATCCTGACAGTCGAGCTCAGCTAACTCAGGTCTCACTTAGACCATTCTGTTGTCATACGTACCACCGAATTGTACCTCCATCTTCATTCTTATTGGCCGTTTTGCTGCGTCAACTGGTTACCCTCGGTTTTGTTGTGGAAGAGAACCTTTTCTGATAAATGGCCGGCCTGATGTCTTGCTGTTACCCAACCAGAAGCGTCAAAGTATCGAAGGAAACTCCGAGCACTCACCTTAACCAGTGACACGATATAATTATTTCTTCATCTACCGCTGGATTCCTGACTGAAGGAAGGGCTTTGCTGGTATGATGCCTTGACACCAACTCTCTGCTGGCAGTACCTTATTTCTTTATACATACATACATAGTATAAGTTTCGCTGCTCAGTTATACATTTGTCGTGGGTTGAACAGGATGTTGATGTTGCTCAGTTACGTTGAACATCAGTCAACTACACATTATGTCTTTGGTAACCTGTGAAGTTGAAAGCAATGATAAATCTAGTAAAACTTGGGAGTCTGGTAATTTGTTGTTGAAATAAGCAGGTTTTAAGAACATCATAAAATAACAAGTAAGTAAGTAAGTAATCAGAGATTTGATGTAAGAAGCAGTGGCCACACAAAAGTCTTTCACTAATCATCCCTCAACTTCAGAAGGACAACTATCTAACGCGTGGCCATTGTGCCACCCGCTGTGATGTCTGAAAGTGCGGCTGGACCATAGATGCTCAAGGTTTTGTCACTATTTATCACTTCAGTTTGATAGAAACTGTTGTGCTGTCAGTGATACGTATGCTGTGGATGCGGAGGCAGGTGGCAAAGGCAGCGTCGATGTCGTTAAACAGCTGTGTCAACTGTCTGCCAGGCCTGCGTGAAGTTGACGAGATTGTCAAGCATGTGTCGACTGTTAGCGTTAAACTGTCAACTACTTCTCAGGTCTGTTTCAGTTTAATTGCATTTAACATGTGCTACGTTGCAGATGTGTTACGTTTTGTGTATAGTTTCCTTTTTCCTGCTTGTCGTAATTTCTTCAGCATTGTTACATGAGTTGGTACAATCTACTACTGTGAGAGAATTTACAGGGAGGCCCAAAACTGTGACCAATGAGTTTGATTCCCACATCATTTGTACGCTTGAATGAATGTGCTGCATTTTTGGCGGTTGCATTTTGAATGCAGTTTTTATCCATTACCTATTAACTGTTGCATTGATGTCAGTTTACTTTGAAAGAAAGGAACACTAGAAATTTCTCACTCTAGGTTGCACCAACTACTTTAGCACTGAGAACTTGACAAAAGCCAAAAGTAAGTGATGTTGTAATGCTCCTCCACAGAATTCGTCACCTCGCAGTGTGCATCCTGTGACTGTGTAGTTTGACTTACAACATTGGCCTTTGATTGAACTTGACACAGACTCAAGGTGATTCCAGCTTGTGAGATATCCAGGTTAAAGGTTATATAATTTCAGACACACACACATGCTTCATACTGGATGGATTGCTTTATTTGGACCACTAAACGGTTCGGTAGAAATTGCAGAGCTAAGAGAATTGTTTGCATTTGAACTGGTGAGTTGGTTGACTAGGAAGGACACAGTGGACAGTATGGACTTATGGAGTGATAGAGCTGGAATGAGTTAGACAGAGGGATGTCCGAGGAGGAATGGTGAAGTGGCATTAAAATGGTAAGCAAAGAGTTGTTCTGTCCTGGACGTCGTGGGAGGATAAATGGATGCAAAACGAATGGAGAAGGAGGATTGAGGAGCAGATTCAGCTGCTGGATGGTCATTACAACGGTGTGTGTGTGTGTGTGTGTGTGATGGCTGGGATTCAGAAGCTGCCGCCAGTCAAGTGTAACATCATCGAGGCACGGTCTCGTCTCGGTGAACGTGCTGCACAGCTGAACCAAGCCGCTGGTGACATTGTGACTGCCGCGACGTCGACCTCCACTCAGCAGATTGCGCCGGCATCACATCGATTCAGTCGAGCCTACGAGGACTTTGTGGAGAGCGGGCTGGAGGCAGCGAGTGCAGCAGCCGTAGCCGGCGACTCAGCCATCCAGTCAGAAGTCGTGTCTGGTCTGCGTGGTGTGTCGACCGTTGCAAGTCGCCTGCTCGTGGCCACGAAGGCGCTTCTGGTCGATCCCGGTGCATCGGACGCCAGGAACCAGCTGACAGCTGCTGCCAGGTCCTGGAAATACTGGAAAGCTACCGGAATTTGACTCGTTCTCCTGGGAATTTTTAGCTAGGCTAATGGAGCAGCAGCAGGGGCACCCAGTATTGAAATATAGCTTCAGTGCAGTTACTGAGAAACTGGCTGCAGTGGTTAACTTGAAAGTGGCCAGTCTTGTCAAAGGTCGTCGTCACGTGCTGCATTAGAAATAATTTATACATTGCTTGTTGTATAATAAACAGGAAGCAGTAGCAACGTAAAAATCTACTGGAATTGGGTGAATTGTCCCGGAAATGTGCTGTAAATTTGGTTGTCTGGAATTTGTAGACACTGTGAACTAGTTCTAATGCTGTCTTTTTGTCGCAACAGATTCGTCAGTTGCTTATTGTTTATTGTCGTGGTGGTGTGCTGATGAAGATGTTCGACGTGTGAATTACGCTGTCTGTTTCACTGCCCATTGATGATCGTATTTCATGTAGCAGTCGTCGGGTGTTGAGTGGGACCTAAAACCTTAGCTCAGTCAATTGATAACGTTGCTGCTTTGTTATTAAACACGAATTCAATACCAGTCAAAATGCAGTGATACTGTGTGGCTGGGAACTTTAGTCGTAGTTGATGCAAGTCAGCTGTTACCTAGTGCCATTGTTTTTGGAGCACGAACAGAGCCCAGTGAGGCACATTGGACACTCTGGCCATCCACTACTACTACTAGGTTCGGACCTATCTCCAGTCGTCCTGACAATGTCTTGCCACTGGACCCAGACAGGCAAGGACGAAAGTGTGAGGCTGACGGACTGCGCAACTCTCCCTCACTATAATCCAAGTCACGCGCAAGTCGCGACTTTTAGCGTGGTTATCTTCGATAACAGGATGAACATCAGTGCCATTGTTTGGTTGAGGATATGCTGTGATGAACTGTCATTCATCACTCCACCATTACCTTACCCATGCCATGTGTACAGTGCATGGTAAAGTGCTATTAATAACTGACATGTCTTTCATTTCCGTACTTGATATCTGAAGCTTACTAGTTTTTCTGGCTATAGCTATATTATAGCTATAGCTATGGCTATATTGTCTTTTGATGTTTACAGTCATATGTTTACTTACTTCTTGGTGTTGTAATAACATTGTATTGTAACATACTAACGCTAGAACGCCCATTGCAAGGTGTTATGCTGACACAGTCTTCTCTCCTTCCCTTCTGCTACTTATAGTTTTCAGTTTACACACTTACCCTGCACTGTCGCTGGCTAACTTCACACATTATGCTGCAGCCTCTGCTTTCAGCATGAGTGGACTACTGCACTGCTCCTGCCAGCCTACCTCCCACTGCAACGAATCAGTAATGTGACACTGTAGACCTTCAGGAGAAGCCTCACCTCTTACTTAAGCTCAATCCACCGTTACAGCATCTAGTAAACTAATTGTCGGGGCTTCTGTATTGTTGAAAATATTTGGTCAGAAGTTGTGATTATCGTGATGTGTTTGCTGTGTTGATTGTTTATAGAGCTGTGACAGAGAGTATAAATCAGCTGATATCAGCATGCGCAGTGTCAGCAGCACCCGGCCAGAAAGAATGCGACGCCGCTCGCCGACAGATTGAAGTCTGTACCGCATGAGACATGCGTCTTAATTTTATCAGTAACTAATTAATACAAGTTAATGTAAGATTTTGACAGGGAAGAAGAATTCTTTGATTTCTCAGACGAGTGTCTGTGCAGTTAATAATAGTTACTGATGTTGGCACATTTTAGCAAGATGCTGACTAGCAAACGACAGAGGGCTTTCCTCAGCTGTAATGGCTGCCATTTGATTTTAACAGTCATGTTCTTGAAGCATGTATCTTAATTCTAGCAATACAAGACAGTGTGTGATTTTGACGGAGAAGAATTATCGTCACAGTATTTGCGTAGTTAATGTAGTCAGTTGCAGTTAATAATGTTGATGCATTTTAGTGAGATGTTCACTGACAGATCACAGAAAGATAATTTTATTGCTCATTTGGAACTGTCACTAGGTAGTAGGCATGTAAGTGACTGATGAAGTATTAGTGGAATATATTGCTTTGTGTGATCTTTGATAGGCACTGCAAACAATAAATTCGTTTCACAACTTCGCCCACTGACAAAGCATTCGAGTGCTTTGATACTTTGCCAAGAGATTAGAGACTTATGTTGAACTTCGCTTGGGAGTCCTGCTGGTGTTGTAGTTGCTAGCATCATCGTTGCTAAGATATTGAGATTAAATAAGATATACCTCCTCCTTCATCTTCTCCTGCTGTGTTATAATGGCACTTTACCAGGAGAATCCGTATCATCCGTCCACAGCCAGTTTTCTTGTTTCGGAATGCAACCATTGGTGATAGATGGCACCGTTTTCTACAGGCCAGTTGCCCTTTGTCACTCGACCAATGGTGTCAAAGCGTGAAGGAAATAGCAAGTCAAGTTCATGCAATAATAACTGAAAGAACAGTTTAAGAAACGTGATTATGGGTGTTGGACATGGATTCCGACCAGCTCAGAGGATCATGTTTCATTTCGACCATCATCAGTGTCAGTAGGGTTGTTGTTTTTATTTGCCAGTGTCGGTACAGAACTGCTAACTGAGTTTTACCTGATCCTTTTTTGTATCGTATGCAGAATATACGGCCAATACTGGACAGTCCAAATGTTCCAGTTCATGACGGCACTTACTTCGACTGCTTGGAAAACGTTACAGAAAGGGCAAAGGTTGTTTTTAAAGTTTTGTGCAAAATTAAGGAGATATTTTGCTGTGTGATTTGCATCAGCAGGAATAGCAAATAATTTAATGACGTCTGTGTATTTGTATAACCTGATGATATTCGTTTTTCAGTTTGTACACTGTATGCCGCGTGACTGTTTACCTCACCTTACCTTACCTTACACACAGGTTGAGCAGCCATACAAAATACCAGTCAGTACTGAGGCCACAGTAGGCTAGACCCGGTTTGCATCCCCGATGTAATGATGAGTGAATTAGTTAAATTTCATGTAAGTAAAGTAAAAGTAAAGTAAACAGTGTATAGCACTTTAGCATCAACTTAGCACTTCACCGCTACGGGAAACTCACATGCCATATGGGATCACACACTGTTACCCGCCACCCGACAGAGGTGAGAATCCCGCCTTTACCCCCAGCCGAAGCAGGTACTCAATTTAGCGACCCCGGGTGGATGCAAGGCTGAGTTGACCTATGTTATGTGAAAGCGGACCGGCCGGGAATTGAACCTGTGACCTGTAAATCGCAAGTCCAACGCCCTACCGCTGAGCCACCATGCAACACGTGTCAATCAGTTCAGTGGCTTCGGAAAGTGATTTTCTGTAAACAGCAAACATTTCGTGTGGTTTGTTAATGCCACATCGTTGCCACAACTGTTAGCCATTTTAGATTAAGGTAATGCAGTAACAGAAGGAATGAAAGTGGATATGGATTATTAAATGAAGGGTTTTAAAGCCTGTTTTACACACACAACACATGTTGGTTTGCGATTTACATGTTTGCCATGTTGTTTTCTTCATTCACTTGTTCTTAACGTGTGCGAATAAGTAAACCGTCACGGAATATAAACAGCTGTCCGCATCATTTGAGTTTGGCTGTGTTTGCATCGGTTGCTGCAACCAGTGCTTCAGAAGCTGAATAGTGAACAGATAAACCACATGATGGATCACATACCCTGTGTCCGTGGTCCTGGCAGTGTAATGCCGCGTTCCAGACTGCTCGGAAGTCGGAATTTCCGAGTTTGTTTTTCCGAGTTCTAAGTTTAGGGCATTCCAGTGAACTCGGAAGTCGGAACCCGGAAATTTATGGAAATTCAAGTAAACAGATAAAATGGAGATATTTAATGTTTTCATACAAGCTTATCAGCATTTAAAAAGTACACAGAGAAACGTGGTGTTGTATAACAATGAAATTTCTGACGGCGAACGACGCGTGCGGTAAGTTGTCAACGTCACGTGACCAATGTCGGACTGCTCCTATCAGGCCCTAGTTCAAACTGGTAATTTACGAGTTTGCGTGACCCATTTACGAGTTTGAACTCGGAAATTCCGACTTCCGAGCAGTCTGGAAGGCGGCATAAGCTGACGTTTGACCAAGGGCTACTGAAGTGGACGTGAGTACCTCAGTATATGCCCTGTGACTTGGGTCAGACTGTAGTCGTGAGCGTGGAACACTTTGCCGCCAGTTTTGAGCAAGTGTCAAGACTTTCGCAGGCAGTAAGAGACGTGTTTGAATGTTGTTGGTAGTTGTTGGCGGAATCAATGACGGGCATCAGTGCTTCAACAAAACAAGGCGGCAAAACGACTCCGGCATTTTGTACGTCCGTTGCCAACCTTGCTGACGCCGTGTGTGGAATAGCAGAGAATGCAGGACAAGTATGTCTGTGTGTGTACATGCGCAGAACAGAAGAGAACTTTTGACACATGACGTGATGGTACACATGCAGTGGAATGCCCGGGAATAACCCTGAACTATTTCAGAATGACCCATCAGTGTGCAAATCGTGTTTATGCCAGAACTTTAATTGACAACAGAGACTGCAACCCACTGTTGCTTTTGTAGCCTTTAGTTTTTTATGGCTGCATTTGACATCAACGTTACTTTTTTCGGCATACCACCATCGCTATTTCAACAGCCGATCTACAGGTGGGCCTGGGTTGGCTGCTATTCCTCCATTTATTTCAGAAAGGATACTTGTGGATAAGTGATGTTGGTTTTTACGTCCATCTGTTGTCTAACTGACAGTGTCAACACACTGAGACACTTGTAACTAACAAGTACATTTGTCCTCTTTATTGTCGGGCCAAAATGCATGCTGGCCATGTCTCACGCTGTCCCCTGGTGAGTATGAGCCATGTACCTTATTAAGTTTAGGAAAAAACTGGACAGTCAGATGGACGGACACCAGACTGTTACATTTGCTTACCGTTAGATGTAGCCAGCGTAATAAATAATAGTTTGTGCAAAATGAATGGTTTGTACACTGTTGGATCTTTGCTGTTACTGAAGCAGACTGCAGACTGATATTTGCACTTTGTTGCTAACTGTTTGTTTTGTGTGTCAGTGTATATATGGCGTGTGCATGTTGCTGTTGCCATGATTGTAGGCTGCTTATCTGATTGGCACGGCTGATGTCGCAAGTGTACCGGGTCGACCTGGTTTGCTGGATGCTAATGTAATTACTCGAGCTGCGGAAGCTATCCAGAACGAGTGTGACACAGTCTCAGACCCCAGCTGCAACCACACGCAGGTTTGAATTGGTCATTTCTATGCACATTTGTTACTTACTTAATCTGTATTGATTTTGTGACGCGAAACCATCTTGGGCTGTTGAACCGTCTTGGACATCTGGGCTGTGGAAGAGAAATCACTGATGACTGAGTTTCACAAAGAAGGCAGACAGAATTGCGCTTTCATTAGCTGATGTGCAATAGACATTGTAGCGGTTCCATCACACATCAAACCGTTGCTACTTTATCTTATTATCGACACATGCCGATAGGCAAGGTGTGGATATATCGGTTACTGTTTGTTTGTGTATTTGTACAGTTATGGATTTCTCCGCCGAGTTTAAAGCTAGCGTCGTCAAATTTTTCTCGGCGGTTCATCGGCGTTCAGGGCAAGGAATCTCCCATTTTTGTGAACTTTGCTCCCCAGAAGCCCAAAATCCGACGAATCGAAGTGTGCACAGGCCACGCCCACCGACATGTAAACATTACCATAGAGATGCACCTACGTAAACGTCATGCTAGTGATGTGCCGTTTGTGAAATAGCGTGGCATGTGGACGTAGGATCGGCATGTGTGGATATATGTCAGTCCCACTGACGTAAGTTCCGGTGAAAGTATTTGACATTTTTTGGCTCAATTTTTTGGCACCAACTATATAGGTGATTAATAATATGTTACAGATGTGGAAATTTTGGACTTTGCAGTGCTGTAAGCTCTGTAGTGTGTCTTGTGATATTGTCTGTGTGAGTCAGATGTTGACAGCGCTGTCAGCTGTTG
>Ga0209363_1000686_pt1 | contig 14166 bp, 10 predicted proteins | sample WorMetexBAHAMAS3_FD_187385 | JGI IMG/M metagenome (GOLD analysis project Ga0209363, IMG submission 187385) | Marine gutless worms symbiont microbial communities from Max Planck institute for Marine Microbiology, Germany - Inanidrilus exumae... | ecosystem: Host-associated > Annelida > Digestive... | reverse complement strand
CAGAGGAGAGTACGTCTCCGACAACGCTTTCACTAGACGAGGCAGTCCCTGCATACAAACAAAATTATTACTTATTCGCTAGAGGCCGCCAGCAGTGGCATGGCATAGAACCCTATAACATGCGTCCTAACACTAATCCTAGTCGTGTACTTTGACTTACGACAAGGGCCAACGAAAATAACCTAGATTGGATCATCGTGCTGAATATGTAGGTTAAAGGTCACTTTTCACAAATTATCGTAGGAACACACACACAGACCGTAAAGCACACACAGAGCGAACCGACCGCATTATCCGGGCCACTAAAGTGATCGGCAAGAAGTATGTCCGTCCTCGGAAATGTTCGTCTACGCTGGTCGCGTCCGTGCTGCCACCTGGTAAGTGACGTTGAATATGCGCCGACAGGACAGACAGACAGACGTAAGGACGGACGCCAGAATCGTTACATTACGCTATTCACTATAACTCGGCCAGCGTAAAATAATGGTCTATATCTTCTAATCACTAGCATACTCTCAACGGTACGCTACATCTATACAGTTGACAGTGACGAATTTCTTCATTCATATCGATCTATGCCAGCTAGTGTTATAAGTGCCAGGTGAGTTACCGGTAAGTTACCTGCTTATCGGTAACTTACCTGGCACGAATATTACCGGTAATTTAAGGACACTAATGCCTATGCCCCTCCCAAAAAATGTTAGAATTTGAGCTAAAAATGGCAAGTTTTGGTGCATTCTGGGAGCTAATTTTATTGTAGTTGAACTGCCCGTCTTACACGCATCAGCCGGTAAGCCTAAACTTTAAGATTGTAAAACCCAACTTTTGCATGACTGGACTGCCCCGGCCTGAAATCTGGGGAACATGTCCCTTTTCCCTGTGGATACGCCACTGTTACCTTGAAAAATATGTGGCGCTTTTTCGACTCACTGAGGCCACGTAGCCAGTTTTTGGACCACCCTGTACATACATACACACATACATACATAAGAGTTTTTTTGTATAGCGCATATAAATTCAATAGAGTCACTATGCGCTGTACTACCATACTACTAAAACTATTGGCCTTTGTTTAACTGCACTGTCCAATTTTCCGTGGTCGCTAGAACCTCGGCCAAGTAGTCTACAGACCTCGTTTAGAAGCCATTAGCAATTGCCTGATCACGCTAACGCAAGACGACTATATGTTCTTGAATACACTCATCGGTAGAGACGAAACCCGCGAGCAAATTTAGATGTTGTACCCCCAGTTAATTAAGAATCCGTGGTCAGTTGGCAGCTCCCATTGCAAATGGCAAAGGGGATCCTTTTGAAAATGGAAGGATTTCCAACTTTGAAAGGCTCGTGACCTTGACCTTGACCTTGGATCGAGTCACACTGCATACCGTCGTGCGTCAGTCAACGACCTCTACGTACGTGCCAAATTTCACTGGAATCGATTAAGAAACATTTTGTGGACGGACGGACGGAAGGACGGACGTACATACGGACGGGCGGACATTTGAGACCCACTTTATTAGGTCATCACGGAAAAGTCGACCTACAAATCATAATGTAGGGAACACGAAAACAATGCTAAACGAGTGTCTTTTACTTACGTATAATCGTGCGTACTGGTGCGTCGGTGTACAGGAGCTGCACGCCACTTCCTTGAGTGCTTCGGTTACAACCGACGGCGGCATGCAATCAGAATATCCCTTGGCAAGATTAAGCGAGTCAGCCATGCCAACCAGTTTGGCGATATCAACCCTATTCAGTCAAAATACTACACACTGCAATGTCAATGTCCACATTACGATCAGTGCTTGCATGTTGAAAAAATTAGCCCAATACGGTACTTACGGTCGACTCCTACTTATTGCCAACTTCAAAGTCACGAAAGGAGATAGCCTTTAAAAATGGCCGAATTTCCGACTTTCAAGGGCTCTTGACCTTGAGCTTGACCTTGGATCGGGTCATACTGCATACCGTCATGCATCACTCGTCGACCTCTACCTACATACCAAATTTCATTGAAATCGAAGAGGGATCACAGTTTTACCTGCCACCCACACGAATGGAATGAACCATCCTGCTTATACTCCGTAAGGATTGACCAGATGGCGCCACCCGAGAGGAGTGGCGCGCATCCGATTACAGCTCACTACTCATTTATCGACCTCGAAAGGATGAAAGACTGAGTTGGCCTAGTTGGCTGACCTTGTAGCGGACGGTTTACCTACGTGAGTGGTCACCCATCAGCTGCATGCAGGTCGAGTGTAAGACAGGGAAAGTTCGCCGGTCACAGACCGATGTACCACGCAACCAACCATAAGCAAGCAAAAGCAATATACAACAGAAACCTGTTCAAATGACATAATATTATTAACAAGACTTTGATGATCACTTACGTCATGTTGATTATGTATTATTGAGACTACGAGACCAGTCTTCATCAGAACGAGGCTATCATGGCATGAGGACGAGTACGAGGCCGACGTCATACTACGAAGCCAAGGCCGAGGCCACAAAAATGGCTTCGAGGCCACACTGGTGTCGAAGACTTAACATCCCTGATACAAACTACGACGGACGGATGGACGGACGGACAGACGCACAGAAATGAGAAAGGGTGCTCTGCGTAGCTCTGCCGCATTGCATCGACTCGCGACAAATACGAGCGTATACGAAAAAAGCAGAGATTATCTTACATTGCACTTTGGTCGGCTTCTGCCCAACGCTGAGATAAAGCATGTTTGTGATCATTAGCCATACCGCTAGGCTACGTGAATTATTGAACTCCTACTTCACTGCTACACCAGTTTTTACACCCATATACCTACGTCTATACGCCAGGGTCTACAATGTTTACACTACAGCTGAATACCATAGGCCTACTATGACCTTCACCGGCCCGCACTGTCCGCCTAGCAACTTACAGTGACTAGACCATGGCCCGTAATTTACGATCACTGTACGCAGTGGTATCAGCAGGCAGGCGGCAGAAGGAAGTATGAAAATTGAACGGCAAAAACGGTAGTAAGTCAGCATCGAGGCACTGCTAGGGTGGATGCGGTATACATCCTATTATTAGCGCCTCTGAAGTTACGACCATATGGCGCTATACAAATGTGTATATTATTATTATTATTATTATTATTATAAAATCAGTAAATTCCAGGATAATAGCGCTGATCGACTCCCGTTACTTGTTGCTAAAAAGATTGATTGATTGAAGTTTTTAAACTAGTTCACAATTATTATGATCTATAGGACTATGGCTGCAGTAAAGATTAACTTTAATACTAGTAGTGTTACTCAAGGAAGTATGTATAAATTGCAGAAATTTGCTTGTCATTATAGCTTAAGAAAATTTGCATTTTGCACTAGAACAGTTAATATGTGGAATAGTTTACCAAATGTGGTCGTGGAGAGTGATACTATTAATACCTTTAAGAATAGACTCGATAGGCATTGGTCTAATCAAGAGGGTTTGTTTGATTTTAACGCTGACCTGACTGGAATTTTAGACAACCGCGGTGCCGACAAACAAGTTTTATTTCAGTTTTGTTTCAGTGTCCGCACATTTGAAACAAGTAGAGTGTCATGTGACTCAATAGTCGATGGCGATTGGCTGCCTGCGACTTAGCTATGTCACCGTTATCTGCCGCACGACACGATACGGACGTCGCTGAAAATTTGAGGAGTTTTCTTGAACGGAGTGTATAGGCCCCGCCAGAGGAATGACTTTGAATTGATTCCAGCGGTAAAAATGGAAGCTAGACATCCCGTAGAGGTTTATTTTGGTAGTAAATTTCCGGTGACCTGTAATCATTGCGAGTTAAGGCGGCCTGAAGTCGAAAGACGTTGACATTCTTCGAAAAAAGATTTGCGTTTTTTGGAAAAACGACCCTTACGGTAAAATTTTCAAAATTCTGTTCCGAAAGATTTCATCTCGACGCCGATTGACGTGTTGTGTTCAATTTCGTGAAATTTGGCCGACGGGAAATCGGCGAAATCGTGCGTTATTTACCTGACAAAAAGAAAATTTCGGCTGCCTCTCAAACTCGCTATATACTACGCGGATCGCGTCCAAAATCGGCCAGGGCCAACCCCAACAATGTGCTGCTCACAGTGCTCCAGATTTCGTCCAAATCCATTCACTTTCGGCGGAGTAATAGCCGAACGCGTCGACTCCGTTTTTCTTCCCCGTAGAGTGTTTCCATAATTCGCCCCAAGCCATGCTTGGCTTCGGGCGAATAAGACAGCGCGATGACAGCCTCTGGATGTGAGTAGCGAAGGTCAGTTCACGATCAATGACGACCCCGACACAAGTAACGCTTTCCGATATGACAATCTGATCCGTTTTCAGCGAGACTGTATTTATAGTGATCTTCGCCAATTGTTGTCGTGTGCCCAGGTATAGCTACGCTACTGGTATAGGCATATACTGATCGTTTCTCTTTTTACCGCGCGACGCTGTGCTACCGCGGAATATACCGTCATCGATTGTCCGTCTGTTCGTCTGTCTGTCACAAGTCGGAGTTCTACAAAGACGACTAAACCTAGTATCACACAAACAACGCCATATATACGACAGCCCAGGGACTATAGTTTGCCGATGCCAAAATCACGGCGAAATTCCAACGGGATCATCCCCCAACGGGGTTGCCTGGTAGTGGTGCGAAGCATTGCGATCAGTGCGTTTGTCTGTCTGTCCTCTGTCCACTCGCATATCTCAGAACCACACCTCCAAATTCACCACATTTTCTGTATATGTTACCTGTCGCCGTGGCTCGTTCCTCCTCTGACGGCAATGAAATACGTTAAGTACTTCCGGTTTTGTGGATGACGTCATGTACTCATGTTTTCACATAATGGAGCGAATAGGCTAGAATCAAAGACGACTCGTATGTTTCACCCAGTTCGCTAGGTGGCTGCACTGGGGGCGAAGTCTGCCGTTTATGACTGCACTGCATCGTATTAACTTACTGAGTTAAGGTTTTTCGTCCCACCCCACACAAAATATGTTATTTTAGAGAAGTTCTTCCCGACTAATCTCATGGCTGTAGGCCTATGCTGAAAACTAAATCTAACACAACAAAAGCAAATATGCTCCCGTAAAAATACACTATAACACAAAATAAACACGAATAAGTCAGGTTTGGTCGCCTCTTATGACCACCGGTCTGGAAATTGAACAGACCTATTCTTAAGTAAGTAAGTAGGTAAGTAAACCATTTATACGGCACCGGAATCAACAAATGAATCGGGGCATATTACAACCCCGGAGCCCGTATGGGGCGACTGCGTGTTGTTCGTGATTAAAGTGTGCATTTAGATTGTCTCCCTTAGGTGCTGTATGATTCGAATTACTTGAACAAATTTGCTAAGACCTCAACAGATGTATTCAAACAGTTTTAGTCTCCCCCGAAACTCTGAAGTTACCCTCTAAGGCAATTCCCGCTGGTTTGGGGCACCCCTAGAACGAGCTGTGAATTTAGCATTTAGCAATTTCTCAGTCAGTGAGTTTTAAATGGGGCCACAACATCATAGCCCCTGGAATATGCGAGTACATATCATGAACTAAAACGCATGAACACAATTGGTCCAACTCCAAATCACCTATAAGCGTTCAACAAACTCAGCTGTATAGCACCAACGATGTCTGACGGTGAATCAGTGGGGACGTACGAAACAACTCAACATTCGGTACGTGTGGGCGCCCCGGGGGTTGCGTAGGCCTACATACAACATTTGCTGACGGAAACACTGTTTTAACAAATGTTACTAAGTTCCTACTCTGAAAAGTTTTTTTTATTTATTAACACTTTGATCCAAGTTAAATACGACGGAAGAACGTAGGGCCTACGATCTACGCATTCTAACGACGTTTACATCATGGCGATATTAAATGTAGGGCTTGGTTGTGATATCTTTGTTTCACGTTACGACAAATGAACTCTTTCGCACACTTCAGAAATCTTGCACTGAGGCCACACTGTTTAACGGAGACAAAACATATAGTCGCTGCTGCAATTGACATCGTGCGACATTTGGACAATGCTACATCAAAACACAATCATCAAACACTTTAGACTCTGTATTCCAAAGTAATCATCTTGGCTCAAGTGCTGTCACATTCACCGTTCGTCAAATGACTGCTTCTCGCATGATATCAGCAGCCTTGGCTAGCGTCTCATCCTCCTAAACATGAACAATGCAACATGTACAGACTAACCCATCACTATAATAATAATAATAATAATAATAACAAGTACGTCCGTCTTCGGGGACGGCCGTATATTCGCACATGCCGATCCTACGTCCACACGCCGCGCGAATTTGATAGGCACGCCGTGGAGTCACCAATTGGAACATTCATCGCCCTTCATGCGCTGGCCAAAGCGTCCGATTTTGGGCTTCTGTCGAGCAAAGTTCCCCAAAATGGGAGATTCCATACCTTGGACGCTAATGAACCGCAGTGTAAAATTTGACGCCGCTAGCTATATACTCGGCGGAAAAAATCCTCAACAGTACAAACACACACAAAAAATTACAAAAAAACAAACAGTAACCAACATATCCACACCTTGCCTATCGGCATGTGTGGATAATAATAATAGATAAGCACGCGTGTGGTGGCTTACAGTAACAGCCGACCAGCTTAGACACCAGTAAATGTATTATAGCCAACAAACCAAAATCCAAATGGAATAAAGTTGGAATGATTTATGAAATAAGAAACGTTACTGTTTCTTGTTGAAAGTGGCAGTGTTCTGGTTGGATATTGTTAGGCAAACTGTTCCACGCTCTCGAAGACCTGTGTGGGAAGAGAAATCTGTTCCCTCTCCCATCCCGCAGATGCAAATGAATTCCCTCACCCCAGTGACCCTCATATACATGTACTCCCATTCCTCCACTCACCGCTCAATACAGAATATCAAGAGATACATGACATCTTGCTACGTGCTGATTATCCTGTATGCGGTTCAAAATTCAAACTCAAAACACTTCTACTGTCTTAAGTATCACTGACTACAGAGCTTCAACGAGCTGCGCAGACTTCATCAGTCAGTGACTGTAATTACTACAACTGTTATTAGTAGCAAACTAGAAAACATAGGCAGTCGTATCGACATGCAGACCCACGCCGACAGCAGCAACACACGGCTGTAGCAGCACGCATCACTAGCAACTGTGCGACCGTGACGGTTTTCGTAACTGTCTGTGTGACCTTGATCTTTTGACCTCTGGTCAATGCATGCCGAGCGACTACTATAGAGTATGAATACCAAGTTTGGTGTTGATAGCTCAAGCCGTTTTCCTTTTCGAGCGCGGACAAACAGACAGACAGAGAGACGCAACTGAACGCCCTAACCACGCCGGCGGCTATACAGCCGGCGTGGGTAATGATGACAAGACGACAACTGATACCAATAGCTATCAAATGTGTGCTACATGCCTTGAAGAAGCAAAACCGAATGAGGTTCGCCGACAGATGTTTGTGTTCAGCTGAATAGAATACACTGTTAGGGATTGATGCCAGCTTCTATAACAAAAATCATCACGACCGTAACAAATATGTGCCATCCAATACATATGAAGAAATGACTCATTTCCCAACAACTTAGTACAATAGCAGCAACACTCATTTAACAGCCTTTTTCAGGACAACCGGGGTAAACCGGCAACGGAAAAGTATAAAACCTTTTTGACGTTAACGAAGCGAAATATAATGGGGTGGCATGGCGCTATTTCCAGCGACCTTGAATGACCCATAACCACCTCAAACCACCCTATTTTCGATATTTTGTATCGCCTTTCATATCTTCGTAGTGGGATGAGATAGAGACCTAAAATTTAGTAAATAATTTGGTCGTAGCGAGTGCTAGTCCATGGATGGCAAAATATCCCTGAAAGGGGCGTGGTCAGGTCACGTGAACCACTTAAATTTTGGTGGGCACCAAACATATCTCCGAAACGGCTAAAGCTAGAGTGGTCAAATTTTGCATGCATGTAGGCTATATCAAGTCCCAGTATAAAGATGACAAATCACGCTTAAATGGGGCTGGACAGGGTCACGTGACCCGCTTTAAATTTTGACGCCCCAATGATATATTTGGACGGCTGAAGCTACATTCGTCATATTTTGCAAATGTGCAGACGGACGGACAGACGGACACACGATGACAGCATATACCGCGCTAGCATAGCGTCGCGCGGTAAAACTGATATAAAATGATAAGAGATAAAGAATATTAAAACTTTTATGTACATATTACTGAAACACATGCGTTCATGTTAGTGGTATTAAAATGTATGCAAATTTTGTTTAAGTTTGTCATAATTAATTCTGACAATGATAAAGTTCTACTATGTGAAACATATAACAGAGTGCAACCGATTCTTGTTTTCACAACAGTCTCACATTATAGTTTACGTGGAAGTGTAATAAGTTCAATACTGAATTTCCAGGAAAAAAACTAGTGTCTTGCTTCATGATAAAACGCCAGTCTACACCATGTTAATACACGACTGGGTCTGCTTACTACACAGATTGAAGTTCGCTGCTAACACTGTGTAGCGTAATTTAAAACTTGATATCCCAGTAACGTTAAGACGGTAGACTGATCTGTAGGAAACTACGCCGTGTTATTTGAAACAGAAGAACGCTTTGCGCCTATTCCATCGCGTCAAAACGAACTCTAACCATGTTCTGCATCCGTACCTCCCAGGCACCACTGACATTCCCTACCAACTTCGTACTCGTTCTCATCGTATGACATTAATCAATAAGACTAAACATCTTAACGATACAGATTTTATCATCCGGCTGCTCTACAAACACTCCTACTAGCCATTGCATTTATTGTATAATGCTTTCTATTCACTTTATACATAGCATGTATATGTGTATATTTCAGCACCGTACCGCAATTTCAACTTTAACTTTTACAACTGACTGTTACCAGCTTTAGGCACTTTAATATTTTTATATGTTCGTTGCGTATGACAACCCTCAATAAACGAACATGATGATGATGATGATGATGATGATGTGAAATCTTGCTTAATTTGGTTTAGGTTTGCAGTTGTTAAGAAAATCTTTTAATTTCTGTGTGCGATATGACACAGATTACTTAGCATATCTTCAACTACGCTCAACAACAGTATACAGGCAGCAGACCAAATTGCGAGTCATCCACTTTGCAAATTGATAGTCCGGTGTTTCGGTGTTGCTCTCGTCATGTGGAATTTCTACATCAATATTCACATACAAACTGATAATTACTGGTTACTGTTGGTTACTGTTTGTTTTTTTTTGTAATTTTTTGTGTGTGTTTGTACTGTTGAGGATTTTTCCGCCGAGTATATATCTAGCAGCGTCAAATTTTACACTGCGGTTCACTAGCGTCCAAGGTAGGGAATCTCCCATTTTGGGGAACTTTGCTCCCCCGCGGAAGCCCAAATCGGACGAATCGGCCAGCGCGTGAAGGACGATGAATGTTCCAGTTGGTGACTCCACGGCAGGCCTATCAAGTTCGCGCGGCGTGTGGACGTAGGATCGGCATGTGACGTCATGTTTCGTAACGGTCTAGTTGACTGCTAAAATCAACAGCTTACTTATTTTGAGCCACCCTGTATGCATACTGACACAAACGTTACTTGTATGTTGCTTTGTGGTGTCTTCACCGTCCCATCCAATGGACAGCAGTGGAGCTTTGATGATTGTCTGGAAATTAGGAGAGAAAATAAGCAAGAACTGTTCTGTGCTGTATTGTATACGACAGTTGTGTACAATGATGTACACACACACATGCGAACAGCTACGATACGATACGATACGATACGGTATATTTATGGGCGCTCAAAACCTGACCGTAGGGCCATCTCAATCTAGCGCATCATGCGCATGGCACCAGAAACGAAAAATAAGGAAAACTAAAAATAACAAGAAGCTCAGCTACCGCAGAGGGACCGCGCGATACGTTACATTAGTAAATTCGTGCTACATTTCACGAAGTATCGTGGGAGTTAGAAAGTTTTCAAACGGCAAAAGTGACCTTCAAGGTAATTCAAAGGCAATTGCAATGCTGGCAATCGATAGGCCACATACCATTAGTCTTCTATTGCCACTATGTCTCTACTTGCACCATTTCCGAGATATTGTCATTATTTCCCAAAATTTAAAGCGGTCACGTGACACTGAACACATTCCTTTTGGGAATGATAGGCCTATATCATGCATGCACTCGTACTCTTCTGTATTAATCAGTACACGACATTTGAAGTGCCTAGTTTCACCAGTTACAAAGATTTGATTGGGGCAAAATTTAAAAACGGGTCACGTGACTTTGACTACGCCCCTTCAGGGGTGGTTTGTCGCCGTAGGCTAGGATTTGATACAGTCTACCTGCTTGCAAAATTGGACGATTCTAGCTTAAGCCGTTCCAGAGATAGATATCATTGGGGCGTCAAAATTTAAAGTGGGTCACGTGACCCTGACCACTTCCCTTTTACGGGTGATTTGTCATCCTTATGCTGAGACTTTACATACAGTGAAGCAAAATTGACTTATCTAGCTTTAGCCGTTCCGGAGATATGGTCGGTGCCTACCAAAATTTAAATGGTTTACTTGACCTGACAATGCCCTTTCAAGGATAGATTTCGTTTTTCTGTGTTCGTTTAGGTTTAGCATTTTGTGTGTGTGTGTTTTGCGTTAGCTTAGATCACTCATTACTATGCTATGCTGTTTCCTTTTGTTGTGTTGGGTTTAGTTTCTTCACTGCCATACGCCAAGAGATTGGATGGGGAAAACGTCTGGGAAATGACCTATGCTATGTCAAGCGGGATGTAAAATCTTAACTCGATCAATTGCGGTGTTTAAACAATACCGTTTTGTTGTTTTATGTGTTCATTCGCCAGTGAATAGCATTTACACGATTCCATCACACCGTAAATATATTGCTACTCTCTCTGGTGAAATCAACTTTTTGACTAACAGTGGCTCTGTAATTATTGATGTGAATTTGCAGGAGGCGGTGGCTATCAGCTTTGACACAGAACGTCAACGGCTTAATTCACCGGAGTGTTATTATAAGTCCATCTCTGCAGAACTTCGACCAAAGCGTGACAAAATGGCAAAGTTCCTCCAGGATCTTGGCATGGTTCCCACAGTACCAGAAGCAGGATACTCTATCGTCGCTGATTTTTCCAATCTTAGTAGGTTTACGACTGCCATAAAATTTACCGTGGACTGAGATACTGTTCTTTGAGTTTTTACCCGAAGTCGTGTGGAGAAAAATGTCGCTTTGATAGGGACTAAAATCAGTTTAAATCGTTCGAAGCTTTCAAAAATTAACTACTAATAAGTTGTCTTTTTCAGTTAAAAATACTTTTTTTACTAAATTTTGAGCAGCTCTTTTTATCAATATGCTAAAAGAGCATTTCATTTAAACTAGATGCTGTAATATTCAGAAAACACTTTTGCAATCTGACCTGATTTAGAAAAATGGTTGCCAGCTGTTGCCTGTAACAAGCAACTCAACATCGTTGATGTCCATTAATCGAATTTCAGTGAATAAAAATTACAGCAAGTTGCAGTGACATAACTAATCACTGTGTCTGTTTATGCGAACAATTTTCCACGGTTGTCCTGCATTTGGCCACGTTTCAGTGAGGAAGTCTATGAATTGCTAAAAGGATGCCTAGCCAGGCGTCAGAGCATTAAAGGGTTTCGCATGATACCATAATATTAACGTGCGCTCAGAAACTGGCGGTTAGCCAACTTAGTCTGCCGGACAGAACCGACAAGTCTCCGCTGCCGCTGACAGACCCGCGCGATGCAGTGCCTCCGGCCCACCGTATTGTATACAGATGTTGACGGTCAGTGTGATAAACTGGTGACCGACACCGTCACCAGTTTACCACAATGACCGTCCAGTTGAGTTGACAGCACCCGAGACGATCAGCCGTTCCAGAGATATGGCTGATGCCCACCAAAATTCAAATGATTCACGTGACCTAACCACGCCCCTTTCAGGGATGGTTTGCCATTGTGGGCTAGCACTTGCTACCGTCAACCTGCCTACCAAATTTGAAGTCTCTGTTTCCACTCACTACGAAGATATGAAAGGCGATACAAAATGTCGACATAGGGTGGTTTGGGGTAGTTAGGGTCACTCAAAGTCACTGGAAATAGCACCAATCGATAGAGCACATACGAGTTTCTATTAGCGTTCCATGGTAATTCTATCCCTATCTTGCACTGTTTCTGGGATACATAGAGAGATATTGGTAGAAAATTGCCGTGTGAACCGATCTCGCCTCTATTTGGTGCCCCCGTTGGGGGTGACCCTGTTGGAATTTCGCTTAGATTTTTGGCATCAGAAGACTAGAGTACCCCTGGGCTATCGTATGGCGTTGTTTGCATGATTTTAAATTTAGCCATTTTGCTACAATACCGGCGTGTAACAGACAGACGGACAGACAGACGGACACACAACGATAGCATATACCGCGCTAGCATAGCGTCGCGCGGTAAAAATGGAAAGATATAACCTAAAGAACGATGCCGTTAATACCGTGATCAAAGATTATTTTTCTGACGTAATATCCAGTAATATCCACACATGCCGATCCTACGTCCACACGCCGCGTGAACTTGATAGGCCTGCCGTGGAGTCACCAACTGGAACATTCATCGTCCTTCACGCGCTGGCCGATTCGTCCGATTTGGGCTTCCGCGGGGGAGCAAAGTTCCCCAAAATGGGAGATTCCCTACCTTGGACGCTAGTGAACCGCAGTGTAAAATTTGACGTTTCTGAGACATAGCGAGATTTTGGTCAAAAATCGCCGATTAGAACTTACCCCACCTCTATTTGGCGTTCCCACTGGAGGTGACTCCGTTGGAATTTCACTGAGATCTTTGGTATCAGCAAACTAGAGTCCCTGGGCTATCTTCTTTGTAGAACTCCGACTTGTGACCGACGGGCAGGCGGACGGACGGACAGACAAACAGACAGACACACGATGACAGCTAGCATCGTGTCGCAAGGTGAAAATCAGATACTGACCAATTTGTATATGTTGACTTGGTGGATAGACAAGCCACTCATAGACTTCATCGGAGACGACAACGACGTCATGTTTACGACACAGATCTGCTATCATTTCCAGCTCATCCAGCGTCATCACCTGCATCACAGTACAATACACACCCACAAAGCATAAAATGCTGGTATCACAGTACATAGAAGGTCAGCAAGGCATTATCAATGAAATATGATTGGCGTAATATTGATGAAATAGGACTGTGTCTAAGTACAGAAAGCTTCGCTGTGGCAGAGGGACCGCGCGACGCACTATGTCAGTTGAATACTTGTCAAATGCTGCACTGTACCATTGCAAGGGGATGTGTTCAGGGTCACTTGACGTCTTTAAATTTGGGGAAATAAGCGATAATATCTGGAAAATAATGCAAGATAGAGACATAGTTGCAACGGAAAACTAATATAGGAAACGGTATGTGGCTTATCGGATGGCACCATCACTGGTGACCTTGAATGACCTTGAAGGTCACATTTGCTGTTTAAAAACTTCTAATTCCCATACCTCTGGAAATATAGCTTGTCGGCCTATTATCTATGATATGTTTACACGTGAATCGGAAAGCGCACGTGGCTTGTAACCTTAACTATCTTTTTGAAAATGAAGGACTTCTCAAGGTCACAGACAGTCACGTACACCGTAAAAGTGGTAATATCTCGGAAAAGGTGCCAGGTGCAGTGATATATGGCCTATTGAATACAGACAATTTCATGACCCGGAGTGACCTTCGACACCATTCACTTACTGTAAGCCTTTTCAAGTGCGATGTTTGTACAGCTGCGCATGCAGAGAAGGTGTCTTCTCGTTTCGCCGAATCCGTTTTGCCGAATCCCATGTCGCCGAATCCCGTTTCGCCGAATGCCGTGTAAGCTTTTCTTACCACCATTTTCATTTTTAATTCCTTTCATTAATGCGATACAACCTTTTTATGGGTGTCAACGAAATGCGAGTAAAAATATTACCATTACTGTGTCGGTTAGGGTTAGTGTTACGGTTAAGGTCAGTTTAGTTTGACGTCATCGGCATTTCCTCTGTAGGAAAATAAGTAAATGACACGAATTTTCCTGGGATTCG